>Ga0315280_10006478_pt1 | contig 16141 bp, 8 predicted proteins | sample YL17G06_40_MG_FD_203697 | JGI IMG/M metagenome (GOLD analysis project Ga0315280, IMG submission 203697) | Sediment microbial communities from Yellowstone Lake, YNP, Wyoming, USA - YL17G06_40 | ecosystem: Environmental > Aquatic > Freshwater > Lake > Sediment | place: USA: Wyoming | collected... | reverse complement strand
GCGCAAAAAAGCCGCGCGGCAAAACCGGGATCCCCCTGCGCTGGGGAGTGCAGCGGGAACCGTTCCCTCCCCCGGAATCCGCGCGGCAACTGAGCAAGATTGTCCTGCGCGCGCCTCGCCGTGTCAAGCAACCAGAAACGTCCGCCCCTGCATTATTTATCTGCACCAGGGCTTCAAAGTATCGGGGATTTTCGACGCATCATCGGCCCGGGCCGGCACGATCGCCGGCTGGCCGCAACGGGCCAGGATCTCCCGGCCCTTGGGCGAAAGGAGCAGGGCCACGTAGGCCTCGGCCGCCCGGCGGTTCGGCGCGTCGCGCGTAATCGTGACGGAATACGCGATGGGCGAGCCGGTCTGCGTCATCGACTCCCCCGGCTGCGTGCCGCGCACTTGGACGCTGGCGGTCCGGTAAAGGTCGGCGTGGCGATGAGACTTCAGGTTGACCTGATCAGGCAAGAGGAGCATCCGCAGGCGGTGCTGCTGGGCCACCGAGCGGTAGATGAAAAGGTAGTCGATTTCGGCCGCATCGAGCATCGCCAGGAGGGCCGCCTCCTTCGGCCGCACGAAACGATTGCCGTCCTTGGCCTGCAACTTCCCGGCCAGGCCGGGGAGGCCGTAGTGCTGCTCGGCCAACTGCAACAGCATGAGCGTGCGATACCCGCAGGGATCGCGGTCGGGATCGGCCCGGCCAAAGGCAACATCGCCTGCCAGGAGCACCTGCCACCAGTTGTCGCCGCGGAGTTCCTCCTTGCGGCGGGACTTGCCGGTGTACGCGATCACCATCTCGTTGACTGCGAATTCGATGTTGAAGTCCGCATAGCGCGGCACAAGGAGTTTCCGGACGACCTCGGTGTCGGCCGAACCGAGCACGTCGCAAGGTTGGTGAAGGTCGGCGATCTTGCGGGCCAAGTCAACGCTGCCGCCAGACTCGGCCTTAACGCGCACGCCGGGGTACGTGGCCTCGAACAGGGCCGACAACTCCCGAAACGGCACGGCCAGGCTGCCGGCGTGAAAGACGACCAGTTCGCCCGCGATCGCCTCTTGCCCGGGCGCTCGCGCGGCAGAGCAGCCGCTCAGGACCCCCGGCACCAGGAGGCCCGCGGCAAGAGCAACGCCCAGCAATGAATGAATCGGCCTGCTCATGGGCCTTACCCCCACTGGCAGCAGAGGCCTCTGGCCTGTGCAACTTGATGAAGTCACCGGCGAGACGCCGGTGCCACCACAATTGTCAGGCCCGCCATAACCCTCAGAGCCCCGTGACCGCCGGGCTCGTCTTTATTGCCCTTGGGGATGCTCTGCCTGTCTTCCATCCGCTCCCTCATTTCATCGACGGAATGATGATGCCGCGCAGGATGATCCGCTGGCAGAAGATGAAGACCAGGAGCGTCGGGATCGAGGCGACCACGAACGCCGCCGTCGTGAGCCACGGCGTGTCGCGCCACCAATCGTTGGCCTCGTAGAGCCACACGGCGATCGTCCACATCCGCTTGTCCTGGCAGATGATGAGGGCCCATTCCCAACCGTTGTACGCCCCGAGGAACGCGCCAAGGGCGCTGATGGCGAGGATGGGCTTAATGAGCGGCATGGCGACGATGCGGAAGATCTGCCACTCGTTGGCCCCGTCGATGGTGGCCGCCTCGAAGAGTTCCGGCGGCAGCGAATCGAAGAAGCCCTTCAGGATGAAGATCGTCATGCCGTTGGCCGCACCGGGGATCACCAGCGCCAGCAGCGTGTTCAGCATGCCCAGGTCGCGCATCAGGAGGTACGCCGGGATGGCGCTGACCATGGCCGGAAAGGCCGTCGTGGCCAGCATGTAGAGGATGATCTTGTCCTGCCCGCGCATGTTGAACCGCGACAGGGCGTAGGCCGCTAGCGGGTTGACAGTCAGTGTCATAAGGAGCGTCAGGACAACGAGGCCCAACGTCACCGGCAGAGCCCGGGCGTTGTCGACCAGGAACCGGTACACGGCCACGTAGTTCTGGATGACCGGCTCGTACACGAACGCCCTCTCATGGTTGAGGAACGTGACGGCGTAGGCGGCGTCGAAGGGCGGCTGGGCCTCTTCGATGTGCTCCAGGCGCCAGCCGTAAACGCGGTTGACGGCCTCCAGGGTCCCGTACTTGGCGAGGAGGAACCGCTGGTAAGAGATTTCGGAGCAGTCGAGGAGGCGCTCTTGGAGCGGGAGGCCCTTGACGAAACTCGCCCAGACGCTGCGGACGCTGCGGGCCTCGCGGCCGGGCGGGGCCGCCGCAGGCAACCGGAACTCCGACCAGTCCTTCGAGCGCGCCCCGAGAAGTTCGTTGGCGTATGCCAGCGTGCGGTACCGGTCTTTGAGGAGTTGCTGGTAGCGGGCCTGAAGTTCGGGCGTCACGCGGATATGCATCAGGCGCAGCGGGAACCGGTCCTCCAGGAACCGGCGCCAGATCTTGCGCATACCCTCGCCCGCGCCGGCGGGGATGGGGAAAGGCGTCGCCGCCAGCGCGGCGTACTTCGTTCCGGCCAGCCGGTTATAGAGGGCAACGTCGAATCGCTTCCCGGGGGCCAGGTCCAGCGACCGGTGCACCTCCTCGCTGTCGAGGAACTTGAGCCACACGGCCCGCATCGCCAGGGGCACCGCGGGGGCCGCCGGGGCGCGGGTCTTCTTGAACTCCAGCCACAGCGCCCGAAGCGCAGGGGGGCTGGTATCCTCGACCGGGAAGACCTCCATCTCGTCCTTGTAGCGGTACTGGCTCTTGCCAAGGTGGGCCAGCCAGTCCCGCCGCACGCCCGGCGTGAACCGGTGGGCCTTGTACGCGCGCCGGACCACCATGTAGTCGCCGTGCCGCATGTCGTACGGCGGGAAGAACGACTGCTGCCACAGCGGGTGCTGCATCTCGATCGTCTTGAAGCCGACGGCGAAGAAACTCTCCAGGGGCATGCCCCAGTTTCGGGCGATGAGTTGAAGTGCGCCGCGCCGCCGCTCGGCGCCCGAGGCGCGGGCGGCCGCGGCCGGATGCTCCTCGGCCCACAGGTGCTCGTACCGCTCGGCCAGGTACCCGCAGGCCCGGAAGTCCTCGATGGCCGAGAGGGTGTCCTCGACCGGATACGCCTCGGCGAACTCGGCGTAGTCGGCGGCCATGAGGGCACGACGGACCTCTTCGTCGGGCGAGGCGTCCAGGTACCGCCGCGAGACCCGGGCGATGGCCTCCTCATCCTTGCCGATGCCGCGCCAGGTGGTCCACTCCGGCGGCACATCGTGGAAGTACGCCCGCAACTGGTCGTCCCAGCCGCTGAACTTGTTGAAGTAGTACACCAGACCCTTCACGAACCGGTCTTCGCGCGACCACAAGTATCGCGGGGCGGGCGAGAAGCGGTCGTAATCGAAATCGTTCGAGGCGGAACTCGAGATCGTGATGGCGAACGGCACGACCATCGTCGCCCCCAGCACCGCCAGGGCAACGTAGATGAAGACGATGAAGGCCGCCACGGGCGGCGATTTGCGCCCGACTTTGGGCAGAATCGCCATCGATTGCGCCCCGTTATTCCCACGCCGCGCGCTTAAACTCCACCTTCCGCAAGAACCGGATCTGGAGGTACGTAAACCCGATCAGGAGCGACCCCATGACCCAGGCCATCGATGTGGCCATGCTGAAGCGGAGGTTATTGTAGGCCTCGATCCAGATGGCGAGGCCCAGAACCTTGGTCGCTTCGCCGGGGCCGCCGAACGTCATGAGGAAGATGTTGCCCATGTTCTGGAACGTCGCGACGAAGACGCCGACGAAGTTGATGACGATCAGAGGCAGCAGCGTTGGGATCGAGATATGGCGTATCTTTGCCAATATGCCCGCCCCCTCCACCTCGGCCGCCTCGTAGATCTCCTCGGGCACCGACTTGAGGGCCGCCAGGTAAATCAGGCTCGACATCCCCATCGACGCCCAGACCGTCGGGATGATCGCGCAGATCATCGCCAGGCTGGGGTCCTGGAGCCACGTCTGCGTCTTCAGGTGAACCCCCGGCAGGCGGTTCACGATCTCGATCAACTGGTTCAGGAATCCGGCCGGCGTCGGCTCGAACATCAGTTTCCAGAGGAGGGCTATCACCAGGCCGCTCGTGACCTGCGGCAGGAAAAAGAGCGTGCGGAAGAGGTACTTCCCGCGCGGCACCTCCGACAGGAGGATCGCCAGGACGATCGGCGTCAGGAACGCCAGCACCATGTTCAGAAGCACGAAGTAGACGGTCCGGCCCAGGCTCTCCCAGAAACTCTTATCGAGGGCCAGCGTGATGAAGTTGTCGAGGCCGACGAACGGGCTCGCCCCCGCCACCTTGTAGTCCTGGAGGGCCATCACCATGCCGCGCACGAGCGGGTAGTAACTCCACAGGCCGATCAGCAGGACCGCCGGCGCCACCAAGCCCCACGCCAGCCGCCCGCTGTAGACTTGCCGGGTCGACGCCGGGGCCTTCTTCGTGAACGAGCGGACCAGCAAGAACATGAGCGCGGCCATGACGGCCACCATCGCCGCAAAGATCACTCGGGCGGGGGTGCGGTACAGGTCGAGGACTTCCCTGGGCAGGCCGAACATGAGGCCGCTGTTCGCCTTGTGCTCGACCTGGCGCAGGGCCGACGCGTAATCGAACTTTTCGCCGGTGTCGGCCATGATGAGGCTGAGGACCTCGCGGTTCAGCGCCTCGTCCTGGGTGACCCAGAAGCCCATGTACGGTTCTGTACATGTGAAGATTAGTCCGTCGGCCATCTTGTCGTAGTACTCGCGTACGACCTGCGGCACGTCCTTGAGGTAGTCGTCGAAGCCCAGGCGTTTCAGGTCCGCCGGGTTGACGAACCGCACGAGCCCGGCCAGCACCCGCTGCCGCACGTCGTCGTCGCCGACGGTGTTGTCGGTGGCGGCGGCCAGCACCTTCCAGACCTTGTCGCGCTCGGCCTTGGGCCGGTCGCCGACGCCCTCGCAGAGGACGCCGAAGTGGTCGTGCAACTGGATGACCTGGCGGCCGCGGGGCCCGGGCCCCGCCGGGAACGGGGACCACCCCAGCAGGTCCGGGCTCACGCCGAGGCTCTGCGAGAGCGCCGGCAGATCGTCGACGACCCAGGTGGTCATGCCGACTTCGCCGCGGCCGAGAAGTTCCCACGGGTTCATGCCCCGCTGCTCCATGAACCCGCGGGCCACGCCCGTTACAACGTCGTCGGGCTTGAAGGCGAGTTTCCGAGGCCCCTCCACGACGAAGCCGGCCGCCAGGTCCCCGGGCTTCAGGTTCACCGGCTCGTGCGTCTCGGGGTCGATGAGCCAACGCTGCCAGGACAGGCGGTGATAGAAGGCCGTGGCGGCCAGGCCGGCCGGCGATGCAAAGTCGGCCCGCCACGACGGTTCGACATGCGTCAGGTCCTCGCCCTCCGGCGTCTTGAACGTCACGGTGTCGGGCGGCAGCACGTGCTCCTTACCCGTCTTCGGGCTCTTTCGGACCTGGACGATGGGGCTGCCGCCCGCCGAGTAGACCCACGGGAGCCACGTCCACCCGTAGGGCTGAAGGGCGATGCCGCGCTGGCCGCGCTCCAGCACCGCCCCGGGAATCTTCTTGTTCGGGTCGGTGAGTTTCTGGCACCAGTAGAAAAGTTCGCCCCACGTCCGGGGCGGGCTGTTCGGGTCCAGGCCGGCCGCACGCGCCATGTCGATGCGGAACACCAGGCCCAGGTACGCCTTCGACGCCAGGGGAAGGCCGTAGACCTTGCCGTCGACCGTGGCCACCTGGCGCCACAGTTTGGGGATTTCCTTCCAGCGGTCCCACTTGGCCTCGTCGTCGTCGATCTGCCCGTTGCCGTTGGCGTCGTCGCCGATCCACTCGTTCAGCGGGTACAGGAACCCCTGGCGGATGTCGTTGCGGATGACGTGGAACCACGACATGCAGACGTCTGGAGCGGTCTTGCCGGCGATGGCCATCATCAGGGGCGCCCGCCCGGCGCCGCCCGGGAGATTCAGCCCGCCCCATTCCTGGACGGAGATGGCGGGATCTTCCTTCATCAACTGGACGAGCCGCCGCGTGGACGCCGTGTCGGGGTAATTAGGGCTGTAGAAGTAAAGGACCTTGACGGTCACCGGCTCGGTGGGTTCATCGCCCGGTGCCGCGCCGTCGGACCCGGCCGCAAGGATCGCGACACCCGCGATGAGCATCATCGCTCGGCGCATGACACGCCTTTTCGAGGGGCACGCTTCTGGCGGTGGTCCGTCACTCATCATTCTCCGTGACGCTCCGTCATAGCCGAGGCTTGCCCTGCGCCGCCCCCGGTGTATTCATCGGGGGCTAACGAACAAGGCAAACATCAAATGCGCAACATTTCCTCAATGCCGATCTCCGTGAAACCGTCGACCGATTGGTGGGCCAGGGGATGGCCGGCGGCCGCGCCCACCGCCAGGCATTTCATTCCCCCCGCGATCGCCGCCCGGACCCCGGCGTCGGCGTCCTCGATCACCAGGCACTCCGGCGGCAGCACGCCCAGCCGCGAGGCAGCAAGCAGAAACACCTCCGGGTCCGGCTTCGAGCGGCGGATTTCGTTGCCGTGGGCCACGGCGTCGAAGAAATACGCCAGGCCGATCCGATGAAGGATGAGCGGCGCGTTCGTGCTTCCGGAACCCACCGCCACCCGAACGCCGCGCGCCTTCAGTTCGCCCAGCACCGCCAACGCTCCCGGCTGCATGTCGGCGGGCGTCAGTTGCTCCAAGAGTTCCAGGTAGTAGCGGTTCTTGCGGTCGGCCATCTCGATCTTCTGCGCGGCCGTGTAGCGGCAAGGGGCCCGCTGGAGGAGCACTTCGAGGCTGGCCTCGCGGCTGATGCCGCGCAGGCGGTCGTTGATCTTCCAGTCGAACGGGACGCCTTCTTCGTTTGCCAATCGCAACCACGCCCGGTAGTGCATCTCGTCGGTCGTCACGAGAACCCCATCGAGCCCGAAGATAACCGCTCGCGTCGGCACGCCGCACCCCTCCTCAGCCAGCCCGTCCGTGACAAATGTCCGCGTAAGTCTACCGCGATGCTCAAAGAGGACAAGGCAGAATCTGGCGAAACCGAAGGCGGAGACTCGCAGCGGGCAACAGGTATCCGCAACCGGTCAGTCCGGGGCACCAGCCGAATGCTGTGGCATTTCGCGTCCTGCCTTGGTACAAGCATGCTGCGCTGGCCCGCCCACCGTTGCGCTGGGCAGGAGGCAGCCACTTCACGCGTACCGCGATTGGAGGCCGCCATGAGTCTCCGAGGCTTGTGCCTGGGCGCCGCCCTCTTGCTGATCGTCGTGGCGGTCGCCATCCCGGCCGCCGAACCGGGCGCGATGCGCTTCGGCAACGTCACGGGCGTCGAGCACGTGGCCTTTGTGCGGGCGAGTGTGCCAGGAGGGCTGGTCGGCCCGGCCCACCAGTGCGCCCCCGGCGACCGGCGCGACACCCGGGCGTGCGTGGCGCCCGACGGCGCCATCTGGATGCCCGACTCGCTCGACGGCGTGGTCTACCGCATCAAGGACGGCCAGGCGCGGATCGTGGCAGGCTGCGGCCTCAAGGGGTTTCGCGACGGCCCGGCCGACCGCGCGATGTTCGATTTCGGCGTCGGCTCGTATTGCGACTGCGAGGCCAACGCCGATGCCGCCGGAAACGTGTACGTGTCGGACATGATGAACAACCGCCTCCGCAGAATCCTCCAGAAGCCGGACGGCGCCTGGTGGGTCGAGACGGTCTCGGGCGGCCCCGGCAAAGGACGCACGCCGAAGAAGGGCGAGTGGATCCCCGCGTCGGAACTGCGGTTCGGCGGCGCTGCCCGCTTCGCCGTCGCGGCCGACGGCACGATCTACTACGCCCAGTACGATGGTATCTACATGGTAAGGAACGGCCAGGGGACGCGCCTGGCGACGGCCGAGGAACTCAAGGAGGCGCTCGGCCCCAAGCGCAGTTTCAACGACTGGCACGTCGGCGGGTCGCACATCACGCCCGACGGCGTCTTTTACTGGATGCCGGGCGGGCAGGAAATCTTCCGCTTCGACACCCGGACGGGCCAGGCCGAGGTGGTCGCCGGCGAGGGCCCGAAGCAGACCGACATGGCCACGCCGCGAGAGAGCGGCTTCCACACCGTCCTGGCGGTGTACTCGCCCGACGCCTCGCTCATCTACACGGGCGGCGGCGACGAGAACACGCCCCGGCGAATACACCAGGGCACGGTCAAGCACGTCCAGAAGGACGGCACCTTCAAGGCGACCAAGGAAGGCGACCGCGACAACTGGCACCTCGACGCCGTGGTGGCGCTCGGGCCCGAAGGCCGCCTGTACGTCTTCCCCGGATCGTACGCCTGGTCTGGGTGGCTGGTGCGTGTGAACTTCGCGAAGGAGTAGGCGATGAGAAAAAGGTGCCCTGCCCTTTTCGCGGCCCTGATCGGCCTGGTCGGTGCGGCGCCGGCCGAGGCGCCCGGCGACATGAACCTTACGCCGCCGGCGGCCGTGGCGGTCGAATGCGCCCGCGACGGCGCATCAATCCAGAAGCAGCCGGCCGCTTGTTTCGGCAAGAACGTCTACCTCGTCGCATGGTCTGACGGGTCGCGGATGCTCGGCAAGGAGACGGCCGACATCTATGCGGCACGCGTCGAGGCCGGCACCGGCAAGGCGCTGGACCCCAAAGGCATCGTGGTGTGCAGGGCGGCGAACCTCCAGGACCGCCCGGCGGTCGCCTTCGATGGAAGCAACTTCCTGGTGGCATGGCAGGACCTTCGTGGCGGCGCCGACTACGACATCTATGCCGCCAGGGTCGCGCCCGACGGCAGAGTCCTTGACCCCGACAGCTTTCCGGTCGTCAAGCGCGCGGGCAACCAGGCGTGGCCGGCGGTGGCCTTCGCAGGCGGGCAGTACGTCGTTGTGTGGATGGACGCCCGCGAGTATCCGGTGTACGGCCTTTACTTTGCTCGCGTCACGCCCGACGGCAAGGTCCTCGACGGCGATGGCCTCGCGCTGGACATCGAGGACCCGGCCAGGATCGCGAAGGCCCGGCCGGCCGGGCCGACGTGGCTCGGCGACAAGTACTACTGGTGGCAGCACCTGGCCTCGCGCACGACGCCGGCGATCGCGTCCGACGGCAAGCGGTGCCTCGTCGCCTACATGCGCGAGTACCCGTTTGCCGAGTGCGGGCGTCCGGCCGTCACGGCGCGCCTCCTCGATCCCGGCGACCCGAAGGCCGGAGAGCCTGTGAAGGTGACCGGCGGCCCGTCGCCCGCCTGGACGGGTAAAGGCTGGGCGCTCGGCGGGCCGGTGTGGAAGGAAGGCTGGACGCCGACGCCGATGCTCGGCGCCGGATACCTGCCCGAGGGCGTGTCGCTGGCGCCCGCGTCGCAACCGCGGGCCAAGGCCGAGAACCCCAGCGCGACGATCGACGTGGTGGCGGCCTTCGGCGGCGGGTACAACGTCGGCAAAGGGTCAACCGCGAGTTTTCCCTCGGCCGCCGCCTTCAACGGCAAGCACACCCTCGTCGCAATGCACTACGCCTGGCGGCCGAAACAGGGGCAAGGCCCCGTGTTTGCCATCCTCCTCGCGCGTGTCGAGACGGACAACGCATTGAAGGTGCTCGATGCCCAACCGCTGGTGGCGGCCACAGCGACCAACCCGGCGGCCGTCAACGCCCCCGCCCTGGCCCCCGGCCCCGGCGGCGAGTGCCTCCTGGTGTACGAAGACGACGCCGAGACCGCCAAGTGCCGGGTCGCCGCCCAGATCGTCAGACCGTAGGCCGGCCGCGGCCCCACGCGCAAGCCGCGCGGGAGATCGGTCTACACCAACGACAGCGAATACAACGGGGCAACGCTGTCGAACACGCCGGCCTGTTTCAGATTGGACAACTTCTTTGCCACGGTCTTGCCCGCATAGCGGGTGTAGGATGTAAGGCCGGCCAGATGGTCCGCCACCACGCCGAACAGATCGGTGCCCGTGCCGTCGACATCCCTCACGACCACAGTGCCCAGTTTCGGGGAAACAATGGACGAGGCGGCGAACGGACACGTGGAATCCCTCAGGCCCGATATCTTCAGGTTCGCGATGCAGGCCGCCGGGTTGTCGAAGTCCGTGTGCTGGGTCGGCAGTGAGGCGATAGGTTCCGTGAATCCCGCCAGGATCATGCTGCCCTGCGTGCCGCCCAGGGTGAGCGTACCCATCGACCCGGCGGAGAGGATCGTCGCCCGGTCGAGAAGGCCCGCCACCTTCAGGGTGGTGATGGCTGTCTTCGCGGTCTCCGTAACGGTCACGTTCGCGCCCAGATTGCCGGCGATGTGCCGTTTGAGGTCGCCGGTGATGGTCAGCGTGCCAATCCGCGGCGCCTGAATCGTCTGGGCGGGGCCCTGGGTGTTGATCCACTCCGTGGCCGTCAGCGACAGGATCGGCAGTCTCGAATCCACCTGCGCGTCCGCGACGCGGTCGAACCTCATCTTGACGCCGGCGGTCGGCGGCACGGTCTGGAGTTTGGCACCGACGCTGAGGGTGCCCGCGCTGAAATCGCCCAACGTAAGGCTCCCCAGGGCGCCATCAACGCAGATCGACCCCGTCAGGTTGACCTTCGGCGCCGCCAGCGAACCCAAGGGGCCGGTGGCAGTGATGCCGGCCAGGTCCGCCTCGCCGTCATCGCCGGGCGTCTTGGACTTGGTGGCGGCGATCGTGGCGGTCGAGGCGGCCGCCGTGTTGGCCAGGTCCAGGGTCCATACGGGACCGCTGGGATCCACCGTGCCGGTGCCGGCGCCGGTCAGCGAGAACTTGACCAGTGTGCCGTCGGCATCCTGGACGTTCAACTTGACGTTCTTGCGCTCGCCCACCAGGCCGAACTGCCAGACGACGTGGCCCGGCCCGTCCGTGGCCGCCACGTTGTTCCCCTCGTTCAGTTCGAGAATGGCGTCCTGGGCATCGATGACGGCCAACAGATAATAGTCGCCGGGCGGGGCCGTCGGGCCCGTGACCGGAACCGTGAACTTGCGGCTCGCATTCGGCGCCAGGTTGATGGCCTGCTTGGTGAGGCGTCCCACCAGCCAGTCATCTTGTGTAATCGGCTGGGTGGCGTCGTGGGTGGCCGCATAGAGGTCGATCGCGATGGAGCCGCGGGCCGGGCCGTCGCCGGCATTCGTTACCGTCACCGGAACCTTCAACTTGTCGCCCGGTACAACGGTATCTGGCCCCACGATCTCGCCGATCGAGCCGACCAGGTCCGGAACCTCTTCCGCCCCTGCCACGTCCATCCATACGCACGGGAATCGGGTCGGGAACCCCTCCATGCGGCCGCCGGTGACGGAGTGCTGGCCCAGGCTGACCCAGGCGCCGCCGTTGAGGCGGTACGCCCCCTTCATGACGGTGCCGCCGACCGACTCGACGCGAAGGTCCAGCGAAGTCGTCGCCGGGTCCAGGTTCCGCAGGATCACGGGGGTGCTGTGCCACTCGCTCCCGGTCAATCGGTTATGGAAGCCAGTGTAGAGGGCGAGGGCCCACTGGTCGGAGCCCTGAGGCGAGAACCAATCGGCGCAAACGTTGGGGTCAACTCCGTCCTCCCAAGCGCCGGTGCGGACGGAGACCTCGTAATACAGCAGGTCCGTCTTGACGATGTCGAAGCGGCTGAATGAGGCCTCGATCCGATAGGTCGAGGCGGCGGCCGCTGTCGGCCCGGTCGCACCGAGCGCCGCCCCGCCGTCCCAGGAACTGAACGTGGCCACGCCGGCCTGAGTGTCCAGCACCTGGGTCACCGGATATTCGTCTTGGATGACTTCCCATGCGTAGTCCGTCAGGGCCTCGGCGGCCGGGCGGCCCGTGACGGCGGCATCGGGAATCGTGATGCTGCCGTCGGGGTCGGCGGTGCCGGCGCTGAAATCGTAGTCTATCAGGCGACCCATCGTGTCGGAGTAGTAGAACCGCGACAGGTCCACGATGTATGGCATCCGTCCGACCGTGACGAAGTCGCTGTCGGCCTGGACCCCTGACATTGGGTTCACCTGCACGCCGTTGACATCGAACCCGGCGGTGTTGACAAAGTTCAGTTCGATGTCGTAAGGTGCGCCGTCCATGAGCGCCGGCGTAATAATGTCGTAGGAGGTGGCGCCGGCGTTCAGTTCTTCCCACAGGACCTGGTCGGCAGGCCCGTCCACGCCGAGCCAGATCTGCCCGCCCGGAAGGGGCGCGTTCCACGCCCCCCACTGGATCGTCGGGGTCACCGACACCCCGGTCTGGCCGTCGCTGGGGCTCAGGATGACAGGTTGCTGCGTCGGCAGGGGGGCTTCGCTGAAATCGGTGGTCCCGGTCCATACATCCTTGCCAGAGACGGCCTTCAGCGAGGTCGGCGTGGTGCCCAGCGCGGCCCACTCGTCGGCCGAGAGGCCCTGCCAATCGAATGTGAAGTGCATGTCCTGGTTGGTGTCGGCGTAGGCTTCGAACTCGATCCGCCCCTTTACATCATCGTAATCTCGGCCATCCCAGCCGGGGGGCAGGAAATCGGACGACTTGGCGGTCTCGCCCCACGGGGTCGTCACCTGGGCGACTCCCCGGCTGTTGGCTATGAACTCCACGATGTACTCGTAGTGATGGTCGCCCGGCTGTCCGTGGGCGAAGTCCTCGCAGCGGATCACATTCACCGCGATCAGTTCGGCATCCAGGAGCACGCGCGGCTCAAGGACTTCAAACGAGGGATGCGCCAGACCTGCCAGCCGTTCGGTATCCATGGGTCTCCCTTTTCGCCAGATATAGAAACCACATGGAGTTATGACACATTCCCGGCCGAAGTCAAGCATGTCTTTCGCCGCGCATTCGCGGCGGGGCCGCCGCGAGGTTGGCGTGCGGCACGATGCATGGCAGGCCCATCGGCGTCTCGATGCGTGATTATCGGACCGCGGCCCGTCAACATTTCCTGCCGCGACGCGCTCACGGTGGTACCCCTGCTTTTCCGCCAAGACATACGCAAGGAACGGGTCAAGCACAATTCCGCCCCGGGAAAACGCCCGCGGCGCCCCCGGCAGGGGCCGTTTTCGGCGAAGCCCCCCGAATCCTCGGAGAATCGGCCACGGCTGCACGTCGCCCCGGGCGTAAAAAAGGGGAGTTCTGCTCCCGGCCGCCCCCCAGTGGTGTATAATATCATGTCGCGCAAATCCGGGGGCGGACAGGGCCAGGTCTCCAGGGAGTAGGGTTATGTCCAGGACGTGGGCGGAGTGGTTCCAGAGCCTGTTTTCCCGCAATGGGAACTGCCGAGGGCGGAATACGGAATGGCTTGGGGGCAAGGACCCAGGACCACAGGACGGCCAATTCGCGGACCTTACTTCGCATTCCGCACTCCGCACTTTCTTCCGGCCCGAGCCTCAGAGTCGAAGGCCGCATTCCGCACCGGAGTGGTCCGGCCTGGTGCCCATGGAGCCGCGGCTCCTGTTGAGCGCCTCCTTTGCCAACCCGGTGTCGTACAATACCGGCTACACCTCTCACGCCCTGATCGCGGTTGACCTCAACGGCGACGGGTACCCGGACCTGGTAACAGCCAACGGATCCGATAACAACATTTCCATCCTGATCAACGACGGCTCCGGCGGCTTCACGGATTCCGGGAGCATTTCGGTCGGCGCGGGGCCGTATTCGGTTTCCGGCGCGGATTTCGACGGCGATGGAGGCATCGACCTCGCGGTGGCCAATCACGCGTCCTCGAACGTGTCGGTGCTCAGGAATGCGGGGGCGGCCACCTTCGATCCGGCCCAAGAGTACGACGCCGGCGGCGTCCAGTGGTCCGTGGCGGCCGCAGACTTTGACGGCGACGGCCACATCGACCTGGCCGTCGGCATGGACAGCGCCAGCCAGATCACCTTGCTGCGGAACAACGGCGACGGCACGTTCTCCCCCCTGGCGACCGTCGGTGCAACCGGCATGGCGGTTCGCGGAGTGGTGGCCGCCGATCTCAGTGGCGACGGCCATCCGGATCTGGCCTTCGTAAACAGCGCCGACTCGACGGTGTCCGTGGACCTGAACGACGGGACCGGGTACTTCGGCGGACCGTTGTCGCTCACCGTAGGAAGCGATCCGCGGGCCATCACAGTCGCGGATTTCAACGAAGACGGATACCTCGATCTGGCCGTGGCCGGTGCGGGATCGGATAGCGTGTCCGTCCTGCTGAATAACGGCCACGGCGGTTTCGGTGACGTCACGTCCGTCGCGGCAGGAGCCACCGCCCGGGGCATCGCGGCGGCCGATTTCGACGGCGATGGCCACCCGGACCTCGTGACGGCAAACTACGACAACAACACGGTGTCCGTGCTCCTGAACGCCGGGAACGCGACTTTCGGCGCCCCCGTCAGCCTTCAGGTGGCAGACCATCCCGAGGCCGTAGTGGCGGCGGATCTGAATGGCGACGACCATGCCGACATCGCGACCGCCAACGACGGCTCAAGCAACGTGTCGGTCTTGCTGAATACCACGACCGTGGTCGACACGTCGCCGCCGACGCCGAATCCGAGCACGTGGGCGACGCCGCCGTACGCCACCGGGAAAACGTCGATTCGCATGGTGGCGGCGACGGCCACGGACCCCAGCGGCGTAGAGTACTATTTCATGTGCCTGGAGGACTCAGGCCACGACAGCGGATGGCTCGATACCCCGGTTTACGAGGATACGGGCCTGTCGTCCAGCGTCACTTATACCTACGCCGTCCAAACGCGTGATAAGTCCCCCAACCAGAATGCCAGCAGTTTCTCGACAGCCCTCTCGGCCGCCACCGAAGACATGGTGCCGCCGACGCCGAATCCGAGCACATGGGTCACGCCGCCGTACGCCACCGGGACGACCTCGATTCGCATGGTGGCGACGACGGCCACGGACCCCAACGGCGTGGAGTACTACTTCCAGTGCCAGACGGCTTCTGGTCATAGCAGCGGATGGCTCGACACCCCGGTTTACGAGGATACGGGCCTGTCCCCCGGCGTCTGGTACACCTACGCCGTGCAGACGCGCGACAAGTCCCTGAGCCAGAATACCGGCAGTTTGTCGACGCCCATGTCGGCCGCCACCAATTGGCTGGCGCCCGTCGTGCTCTCCCCCCTCGGCGACTTGTCGGCCAAGGAGAACCAGACCGCCCTCACCGTCAGCCTGGCCGGCAGGTTCGACGACCCGAACATCGTCGGCACGGTGGTCGAACTCGACACCTCGATGGACACCGTCCGGAACGGCGTCATCTACATCGAGTTGTTCGACGTGGCCAACGGCTCGCGGACGGCCGCCCCGATCACCACCGCCAACTTCCTGCATTACCTGAGGGGCGACACCGTCGGCAGCACCACCTACGGGAAGTACGACAGCACCATCTTCCATCGCTCGGTGGCGGGCTTCGTGATCCAGGGCGGCGGGTACGACTACCCGTATTTCCAGGAGATCCAGGTTGGCCCGACGATCACGAACGAGTACGACCCGTCGCGGTCGAACGTCCGCGGGACCGTCGCGATGGCCGAAGTCGGGGACGATCCCAACAGCGCCACCGACCAGTTCTTCTTCAGCCTCGCCGACAACTCCAGCAACCTCGACAACCAGAACGGCGGGTTTACGGTCTTCGCGCGCGTCGTGGGCCACGGCATGGACGTGGTCGACGCGATGGCGGCCGTGCCGGTGTACCAGTTCTCGTCGCCCTTTGATTCGCTGCCCTTGAAGGGCTCCTACACGTACCCGAACATGCCCGCCGCTGACAACGTCCTCATGATCCGCACCGCCAAGGTGCTCGCAGACGAGTTGACCTACTCCGTCTCGACCGACACGCCGGCCCTGTTGAACCCGGTCCTCTCGGGCAAGACGCTGACGGTCGACTTCATGCCGAACCAGTCCGGCACCGGCCACGTGACGGTCCGCGCCACCGACGTGAACGGCGACTACGTCGAGAGCACCTTCACGGTCACCGTCCAGGCGCCCGGCGTCGTGCCGACGATCGCCTCGCTCACCGTGCAACCGACCTCGGTGAACCGCGGGATCGCGCAGTTGCTCCTCAAGGCCAACAGCACGCTCGACGGGCCTGGCGGCCGGGGCGTCACCAAGGTCGAGTTCTTCCGCGACGCCAACGGCGACGGCACCTTCGAGCCGGGCACCGACATCAAGATCGGCGAGGATACGAGCGGCGTCTGGTACATCCAGGTAAAGACCGACGGCTGGCCCGTCGGC
>Ga0315280_10006477_pt1 | contig 16142 bp, 17 predicted proteins | sample YL17G06_40_MG_FD_203697 | JGI IMG/M metagenome (GOLD analysis project Ga0315280, IMG submission 203697) | Sediment microbial communities from Yellowstone Lake, YNP, Wyoming, USA - YL17G06_40 | ecosystem: Environmental > Aquatic > Freshwater > Lake > Sediment | place: USA: Wyoming | collected... | reverse complement strand
CAATTCGTCCTACGCTTCGTCCTACGCTTCGCTTTAGGACTCGATGGACGATCATTAAACGAAGTGAAGGATCTCGTAAGTTATGTGCTCATTGAAAGGAGAATTAAATGAAGGACAAGATTCATCCCAAATATCAGGACTGCATAATTATCTGTGCTTGTGGGGAAGTGATACATACCCGCTCCACAAAACCGAGTATCCGTGTGGATATCTGCTCGAAGTGTCATCCTTTGTTTACGGGAAAGCAAAAATTTGTTGACTCCGCGGGAAGAGTGGACAGGTTTATGAAGAAATACGGGAAAAAATAAGTGAGGACATAAGTTATGGAGGTATATATTAATAATAATGTAAGCGACATAACTTATCAGTCCGAACTTACCCAGCACTAATTTCTAATAGAACCGTCAATTAGAAATTAGTGCTGGGTTAAATTCGCACTTATAACTTACTCACACTTTAAGTGTTCGTAAGTTATGTGCTCATTAAATATGTTTGAAGAATTAGAAAAATTAGAACAGCGTTATAATGAGCTGGAGCGCCTGTTGGCTGAGCCGAAAGTAGCCTCAGGCCAGTCGCAGTATTCCAATTTAGCCAAAGAATTATCCCAATTGTCAGGAAAGGTCACTCTATTCAGGGAACTTAAAAAAGTAGTAAAGGAAATAGAAGATTTAGAGGGGGTATTAAAGGAGGCGTACGAAAAAGAATTTCTGGAATTAGCCAGAAAGGAATTGGATAATTTAAAGAAGCGCAAGGTCGAGCTTGGTGAGCGTTTGAAAAATGCTACCTCCGAAGCTGAAGCAGATTTAGATAAAGATATAATTGTGGAGATACGTGCCGGCACCGGCGGGCAGGAGGCAAGTATCTTTGCCGCGGATTTATACCGCATGTATACAAAATATGCGGCAAGAAAAGGCTGGCCAACTGAGATAATCTCCAGTCACGCCACGGAATTGGGAGGGTATAAAGAAATCATCTTCGGCGTTAAAGGCAAAGATGCCTATAAGATGTTAAAATTCGAAAGCGGGGTTCATCGCGTCCAGCGCGTACCGGAAACCGAGGCATCAGGCCGTATACATACCTCAACTGCCACAGTGGCGGTGCTTGTAGAACCCGAAGAGGTAGATTTGGTTATCGACCCCAAGGATATAAAAATAGATGTGTTCCGCTCTTCCGGGCCGGGCGGGCAGAGTGTCAATACCGCAGATTCTGCGGTAAGGATTACATATCTCCCCACGGAGATGATTGTTACTTGTCAGGATGAACGGTCGCAGCTTAAAAACAAGAATAAGGCATTGAGGGTCTTGCGTGCCCGGCTGTTGAAACAGAAAATCCAGGAAGAATTCAAAAGAGTTTCCCAGGAGAGAAAATCGCAGATTGGTTCCGGAGACAGGAGCGAAAAGATCCGCACATATAATTTTCCCGATCGTCGCGTTACCGACCACCGTATTGGTATAACTATTCATAGATTAGAAGGGGTATTGGAAGGCGACCTGGATGAAATAGTAGAATCCTTACTCAAAGCCTCTAAGGAAAAAAGAAATGAACCCTGCCCTTCCTAAAGGAAGGGCAGGCTATAAATTGATAGGAAGAACGGGATGAATGAAGCAGAGTTGTTATTTACGGATATATTAAATTATGACAGGCACCGCTTGTATACGGATAAAAATATTCTTTTAGATAAAGGTAAAAGGCAATTAATCAGCCAGGCGCTTAGGCGCCGGATAAACGGCGAGCCCATACAATATATAATAGGTAAGGCACAATTTTTGGGATTAGAATTCAAGGTGAACAAAGATGTATTGATACCCCGGCCGGAGACAGAGATTTTGGTAGAGACAGCGATAAAATTAGGTCAGGGGTCTCGGGTTGTAGGTGACAGGTTAAAGATTTTAGATATAGGAACAGGATGTGGTTGCATTGCAATATCTTTAGCTAAGTTTCTGTCAAACGCAGAAATATATGCTATCGATGTATCAATAAAATCTTTAAAGATAGCTGAAGAAAATACAAAATTAAATAACGTAAATATTAAGTTTATGCAAGGTGATTTATTTAATACCTACAACCTACAACCCACAACCTACAACCTAATAGTGAGCAATCCGCCTTATATTCCTACTGCAGAAATTAACAAATTACAGCCTGAAATAAGATATGAACCGCGCATTGCTTTAGACGGCGGAGAGGATGGCTTGGATTTTTATCGAAGACTAATCCAAAAGTCGCCGCCCTATTTAAAACCAGCAGGATTTTTAATTTTGGAAATAGGGGATAAACAGAAAGAGGCAATAGAAAAAATTTTTCAAAAAGACGATATTTTTGAGATAATAGATATAGTTCAAGACTACAATAATATAGATAGGGTAATCGTAGCAAGGCACCCGACCCTAAAGGATGGGTCGGTGTCCGCTTACTGCGGAAGGAAAAACCAAGATGGATAAGTTGGTTATTGAGGGTGGCGCGAGATTAAAAGGGGAAGTCGTGATATCGGGGGCAAAGAACGCGGTCTTGCCCATACTTGCCGCCACTTTATTGACGGACGAGCCGTGTTTTATTAAAGGGATTCCCAATTTGCGCGACACCCATACGATGGTGAGGATTTTGCGTTCATTAGGCAAGAACGCCGAATTTGATAAAGGCACGGTTGTCGTTACTTCTACAAAGAATATGAATTCCTTTGCGGATTATAAACTGGTTTCCACGATGCGCGCTTCTTTCTGTGTTCTGGGCCCGCTTTTGGGTAAGTTTAAAAAAGCCAAGGTATCGTTACCCGGCGGATGTATTATCGGTATAAGGCCCGTTGACTTACACCTTAAGGGTTTAAAGGCGCTGGGGACCAACATCGATATTGAGGCAGGCTATGTGATTGCCAAGGCAGATAATCTTAAAGGCGCCCATATATATTTAGGCGGAGAATTCGGCTCCTCGGTTTTAGCCACTGCCAATGTAATAATGGCAGCCACCCGCGCAAAAGGCAGGACGATTATTGAATCCGCTGCCTGCGAACCCGAGGTGGTAGATTTAGCCGAGTTTTTAATCAAAATGGGTGCTAAGATTAAAGGCCACGGCACGCCGATTGTGGAGATTGAGGGCATTAGTGAGTTACACGGGGCAGAACATAAAATAATCCCCGATAGAATCGAAGCGGGGACATTTATCCTCGCGGCTTTGATGGCCAAGGGTGATATTTTATTGAAGAATGTGGTTTGGCAACATCTCGGCGCTTTAATTGATAAATTAGAGGAAGCTGGTGCGGCGATAAAAAAGTCAGATGGCAATATCCGAGCGCGTTTAAGAAGAAATCTTAAGGCGATTAATGTCACTACACTTCCTTACCCCGGTTTCCCCACGGATATGCAGGCGCAGATTATGGCTTTAATGTCAATAACGCGCGGTATAAGTATAATTACCGAGAAGGTCTATCCCGATAGATTTATGCATGTGGCAGAACTCAATCGTATGGGTGCGCGTATCCAGAGAGAAGGCCCGTATGCGATTGTGGAAGGGGTTAGGCAATTATCTGGTGCGCCGGTAATGGCCTCGGATTTGCGCGCCTCTGCCTCTTTGGTACTAGCCGGATTAGTGGCTAAGGGCAGGACTTCGGTTACGCGCCTATACCATCTTGAGCGCGGATATGAAAATATCGAAGAGAAATTGCAGAAATTAGGCGCAAAGATCTGGAGAGAAAAAGAATGATTTTAATGATCGATAATTATGACTCGTTTACCTATAACCTCGTCCAGTATTTAGGCGAATTAGGCCAGGGAATTAAGGTATTTAGAAACGATAAGATAACCGTTGGCAAGATTAAGAAGTTAAGGCCTAAAAAAATTGTTATTTCGCCCGGCCCGGGAAGGCCGGAAGATGCGGGTATCTCTTGCGATGTAATTAAGGAATTTGCCGGCAAGATTCCTATTTTGGGTGTTTGTTTGGGCCACCAATGTTTAGGATATGTTTACGGAGGCCGGATTATTAATGCCCAGAAACTTATGCACGGGAAGACTTCGCTTATATATCATAACCGAGAAACAATATTTAAAGATATTCCCAATCCCTTTGAGGCGACGAGATATCATTCTTTAATTGTCGAAAGAAAAACCCTGCCTGATTGTTTGGAAATAACCGCCTGGACAAAGGAAAAGGAAATAATGGGCCTTAAACACAAGGATTATCCCGTATGGGGTGTCCAGTTTCATCCCGAGTCCATTTTAACCAAAGCAGGCAAAGACATATTAAGGAATTTTTTAAAACAATGATCCAGCAGGCAATTGAAAAATTATCTGAAGGTCACGACTTGAGGCCGCAAGAGATGTCTGCGGTTATGGAAGAGATTATGACCGCCCAAGCAGCTACATCCCAGATTGTTTCTTTTTTAACCGCCCTCAGCAAAAAAGGCGAGAGTGCAGAGGAATTAACCGCTGCCGTCTTGGTGATGCGCAAGCACGCAATCAGGGTCCATACCAATAAAGAAGTGGTTCTGGACACCTGCGGAACAGGCGGAGATACAAAAGGCACGTTTAATGTCTCGACGGCGGTGGCATTTGTGGCAAGCGGCTGCGGAATAACCGTTGCCAAACACGGTAACCGCTGTGTATCCAGCCATTGCGGAAGCGCGGATATATTAGAGGCATTGGGGATAAATATAAATATGACTAAAGAAAAAATAGAAAAATGCCTGGATGGGGCGGGAATTGCTTTTTTATTTGCGCAAAATTTCCATCCGGCAATGAAGTATGCCATGCCTGCCAGGAAACAGATCGGCGCCAGGACAATGTTTAATATCTTAGGCCCGTTAACCAATCCTGCGGGAGCCACGCATCAGCTGTTGGGCGTCTATGATAGCCGTTGGGCGCAAATCTTAGCCCGGGTTTTTGCTAATTTAGGTTGTAGGCATGCCTTGGTTGTGCACGGAAAAGACGGCTTGGATGAAATAACCACTACTACCTCAACCTTAATCTCTGAAGAACGCGGCGGCAAATTAAATAATTACGAAATAACTCCCGAAGACTTTGGGTTTAAACGGGCAGAATTATCCGACCTCGCAGGGGGTAAGGCCGAAGACAATGCCCGGATTTTACTGGATGTTTTAAACGGCAAGCCCGGGCCTAAGCGTGACATCGTATTGTTGAATTCCGCAGCCGCAATCTACGCTGCCAACAAGACGAAGTCCATAAAAGAAGGTCTGGAATTAGCTAAAATGTCCATAGATTCTAAAAAAGCGTTAGAAAAATTAGAATTGCTAAGGGATTGCTCTCTTAAAAATTAATGAAAAAAACCGACACCTTAAAGGAGATTATCCAGAAGAAGAGAGAAAAAATCCTTCTGGCCAAACAGCAACTTCCCGAAGAAGATTTAAAAGCAAGACTGCAGAATATTTCTCCCGCGCGGCCGTTTATTGAGACGATAAATAAACCCAGGGCAATCTCGCTTATCGCTGAAATAAAAAAAGCATCGCCCTCCCGCGGTGTTATCCGTCAGGATTTTATCCTTCAGGAAATTGCCCGGATTTATCAGGAAGCAGGAGCCGTAGCGATTTCCGTATTAACCGAAGAAGATTTTTTTCAGGGAAATATCGCTTACCTTAGTGAAATTAAGCCGGTAGTGGATTTGCCGCTGTTACGAAAAGATTTTATCTTAGAGCCGTATCAGGTTTACGAGTCGCGGTATTTCGGGGCAGATGCCGTACTTCTGATCGCCGATTTATTATCCGCGCAAAAATTATCGGAACTTATCAGCTTGGCGGATACCCTCGGCCTGGATTGCTTAGTTGAGGTTCATACGGAAAAGGAATTGAAGAAAGTCCTTAATTTGAAAAAGCTGGTTAACTTCATGATTGGCATCAATAACCGGGATTTGCATACGCTGGAAGTAGATTTTAAAATCACGGAAAAACTTTTTCCTTTGATTCCCAAGGACAGAGTGGTAGTCGTAGAAAGCGGTATCAAGAGTTATCAAGACGTATTATTTTTGAAGATACTGGGGGCAAGTGCGGTTTTAATCGGCGAAGCGTTTATGGAAGCGGAAGATTTAAAGAAAAAAGTAGAAGAAGTAATGGGATGGTAAGAGTAAAGATATGCGGAATAACCAGCTTAGAAGACGCTTTAGTTTCGGTAAAAGCTGGATGCGATGCCTTGGGATTCGTATTCTATAAAAAGAGCCCGCGTTATATAACGCCCGAAAGGGCCAAAGAGATTATCCGCCAGTTGCCGGCCGATATTATAAAGATTGGCGTATTTGTTAATACTCAAGAAGAAACAGCCAAGCGCATTGCTAAACTATGCAGTCTGGATATGCTGCAATTTCACGGTAACGAATCTCCGGAGTTTTGCCGGCGGTTTAAAGGGATTAAAATAATCAGGGCATTCCGTATAAAAGATAAATTAGATTTAGAAAAAATTTCCCGGTATAAAACCTTTGCCTATCTCTTTGATACATTTAGTAAGGCAGAAATCGGCGGCACGGGTAAAAGCTTTAACTGGAAATTATTGACGAAGGATGTAAGCAATTTTAAAGTTCCTGTATTTTTATCGGGCGGCCTTAATCCAAAGAATGTTAAGCAGGCCATAGAAACCGTGCATCCGGACTGGTGTGATGCCTCCAGCTCCCTTGAGGTAAGGCCGGGGGAGAAGGATCATAAAAAAGTAAGAGAATTTATCGAAGCGGTAAGGAGATAGCGGCTAGCCATCCGCCAGGGCCAAGGCAGCCTGCCTGCCCTGTCTGCCGACAGGCAGGCGGCAGGCAGGGACCCGCTAAAGGTAAGATAGATAATTATGAAGAAGTGTCCGTATTGCGCGGAAGAAATTCAGGACGATGCGATAAAGTGCCGCTTCTGCGGAGAATTTCTTAAGAAAAAGAAATGGTGGCAGGGTTGCCTTATCGGTTGCTTGATTGCCTTCATCCTGTTTCCTCTTTTAGTATTATTGTTTTTTTATCTCAGTTTCCTTCTTCTTAAGGCAATCGTATATAAAATGTTTTTCGCGGCACCCCAGGCACCCCATCTTTATTATCCGCCTTTTGGCGGCTTAGGCATGGAGGATATATTGAGAAATTTCGGCGCATTTTTCCAATGGCTTTGGTATAAATTAATGGAGTTATTGCATCTTGGCGTAGCTAGCCATAGCGTATAAATTGACACCGAGAGGTTTCTCGCATATAATAGCAGAACAATAAGGAGAAAAAATGATGTTACCGGATAAACAGGGGCGTTTTAACGGCTTTGGCGGAAGGTTTGTGCCGGAAACACTGATTTACGCCCTGGATGAATTAGAGCGGGAATACCGGAACGCCAAGAAGGATAGAGCGTTTAAGCGGGAATTCGATTATTATTTAAGAGAGTATGCCGGCAGGCCCACACCTTTATATCTTGCCAAAAACTTAAGCAAATATTTAGGTATTAGTAAAATATATTTAAAAAGAGAAGACCTTCTACATACCGGTGCCCATAAGATAAACAATACTTTAGGGCAGATTTTGCTGGCGCTGCGGATGAAAAAAACGCGCATTATTGCCGAGACCGGCGCCGGGCAACACGGTGTGGCCACTGCCACGGTGGCGGCGATGTTCAATCTTAAATGCGATATCTATATGGGCGAAGAAGATATCGAGCGGCAAAGACTGAATGTTTTTCGGATGAAACTTTTAGGTGCGCGGGTGATACCGGTTAAGAGCGGCTCAAAGACCCTAAAAGATGCGATGACCGAGGCATTGCGCGATTGGGTCACCAACGTGCGTACCACACATTATATTATCGGCAGTGTGGCGGGGCCGCATCCCTATCCGATGATGGTCAGGGATTTTCAGTCGGTAATCGGCCGCGAGACAAAACAGCAGATTTTAAATAAAGAAAAAAGATTGCCCGATTATTTAGTTGCCTGCGTGGGCGGGGGTAGCAATGCCATGGGCTTATTCCACTCGTTCTTTAATGACCGAAAAGTTAAATTTATCGGCGTTGAGGCAGCTGGTCTAGGTCTCTCTTCAGGCAGGCACGCAGCGACGCTGGTCGCGGGAAAAATAGGAGTTTTGCATGGCTCAAAATCCGGCCTTCTGGAAGATAAATTCGGACAGGTTAAAGTTGCCCACTCCATTGCCGCAGGCCTTGATTATCCCGGTGTTGGGCCGGAGCACGCTTATTATAAAAGAGTTGGCCGGGCAACTTATGTGGCGGTCAATGATGAAGAGGCATTAGCAGGTTTTAAATTGCTTTCGGAAATAGAAGGTATAATCCCTGCCTTGGAACCCTCGCATGCGATTTTTTATTTAAAAAAGCTGAGCCGCAGGATAAACAAAAATTCGATAATTATCGTTTGTCTCTCCGGAAGAGGGGATAAGGACACGGAAATCGTTGCCCGTAGGTTAAGGCTATGAATAGAATTGAAAAAAAATTACGGGAATTAAAAAGAAAGAAAAGGCGTGCCTTCATTACCTTTATTACGGCGGGGTACCCTAATTTAGCAGTTACCAGGAAACTAATCTTTTCCTTTTCGCGTATCGGCGTTGATATTATTGAGTTGGGTGTGCCGTTTTCTGACCCCATGGCTGACGGGCCGTTAATTCAGGAGTCTTCGCAAGTTGCCTTAAAGAATAAAGTTTATTTGAAGGATATCTTAAAATTAGTTAAACAAGTGCGAAAAAATAACTCCACAGCGATTTGTTTGATGACCTATTATAACCCTATTTTCTGTTTCGGTGAGGCGAAATTCGTCAAGGCGGCTTACAACTGCGGCGTTGACGGGGTAATTATACCCGACCTTCCTCCCGAAGAAGGAAGGTCGCTTATTAAATTAGCCAATAAATATAAATTAGACGTGGTATGTTTTATTTCTCCAACCACTACCCGCCAGCGGATAAAATATATATCGGCAGTTGCCAAAGGATTTATCTATTATGTTTCGTTAACCGGGGTTACCGGTCCGCGTAAGAGCTTGCCTTTGGACCTCACTACCCACCTAAAAATAATCAAGAGACTCACCAAAAAACCCGTCTGTGTGGGATTCGGAGTTTCTACCCCCGAACAGGTAAAACAGATTTATAGAATTGCCGACGGCGTAATTGTGGGCAGCGCAGTTATCGGAAAGATAAAAGAGAATTTAAACCGTCCGGATTTGATTGAACGGGTCAGCAGATTCGTTGCTTCATTAAAGAATGTATAAAAAGACTAAATTGGATAACGGCTTAATGATTATTACCCACCGTATGCCTAAGATGCAGTCGGTAGCCTTAGGGATTTGGCTGAGGGTTGGCGGCAGATACGAGACAGCCGAAAATAAGGGTATCAGCCATTTTTTAGAGCACCTGCTTTTTAAAGGCAGCAAAAAATATTCCTGCCGCAAGATCAAAGAATCCATCGAAGGCATCGGCGGCTCGCTAAATGGCTTTACGTCAGAAGAACTGACTTGCTATCTGGTAAAATTGCCCAGCCGGCATTGTGATTTGGCATTGGATATACTCTCGGATATGGTGATAAATCCGCTATTATTGCCAAACGACATCAATAAGGAAAGAACGGTAATCTTAGAAGAAATAAAGATGTATAAGGATCTACCCCAGAGTTACGTATATGACTTACTGGATGAATTGTTATGGCCCACCCAGCCGTTGGGCATGTCCGTGATTGGCACCGCCGAGTCGGTTAGCCGTATTAACCGGGAAGTCCTTTCTTCCTATAAACAAAACCATTATACCCCTTCGGATATCGTCGTCTCTTTAGCGGGTTTACTTGAGCATGATAAGTTAGTTGCGAGGGTAAAAAAGATTTTTTCACATAGGAAAGAAAAAAATATAAATACATTTTCTCCGGCCAGACAACATCAGGATAAGCCGCAGTTAAATATATTGCCTAAAGATACAGAACAGACCCATCTTGCCCTCGGTTTCCATAGTTTTAAGAGAGACCACCCCTTAAGGCACGCCGCAGGATTATTGCATATAATATTGGGGGCAAATATGTCCAGCCGCCTCTTTCATGAAGTGAGAGAAAAAAGGGGCTTGGCGTATGAAATCGGCACACAGCTCAAGCGTTTTCAGGATACGGGCGCATTTGTTGTGCATGCCGGAATTGATAACCGGAAAGTCAACGAGGCAATAAAATTAATTTTAGAAGAACTGGCGAAGGTCAAGCATCGGCTGGTTGAGGCCGATGAATTTAAGCGCGCCAAAGAATTTTATTTAGGACAACTCATGCTGGCCTTGGAGGATACGCTTGACCATATGCTCTGGATCGGCGAATCCACTGCGGTTTTGGATAGGACTTATACTTTAAACGAGATTATCAAAGAGGTAAATCGCGTCAAGCGGGAAGATATCCGGGAAGTCGCCAGCCTTATATTTAAAGAGGAAAAAACAAACCTTGCACTTATCGGTCCGCTTAAAGACAGGGAGAAACAGATCCGTAATCAGTTGCGCATAAATTAATATAATGGATAACATATTATCTTTGCCTTTAATTTTGATTTTTTTGTTTGTGTTGGCTCTCCTATCGTTTTTCTTTTCTGCTTCGGAAACGGCAATTATAGCTTTAAGCAAAATTCGTCTGCGCCATATGATTGCTAAAGGAATAAAACGCGCCCAGAGCATTCAGCGGCTGATTACCAAGTTGGATAAATTCATCGCCGCTATCTTAATCGGCAATAACTTTGTTAATATTGCCATGTCGGCAATCGTTACCGCGATATTCGTCAAGATATTTGGTTATAACTGGGGAATAATTATTTCAACATTCGTATCTTCGATGTTTATCCTTATTGTCTGCGATATCACTCCCAAAATCTTGGCCATAAAACATACGGAAAAGATTGCCCTGTTTATTGCGCCGTTAATGGAGGCGTTTATCAAGATACTTCGCCCCGTGATAGTTTTCTTTATCGGGATAAGTAATTTTATTTTAAAGATGCTAAGGATAGAGCCGCCCAAAAGGTCGCCGTTAATTACCGAAGAAGAACTGCGCACGATGATTGAAATCGGCAAGGAAGAAGGCGTTTTGACGGATGAAGAAAGAAAATTGTTTCATCGTATTTTTGAATTCGGCGACATAAAGGTAAAAGACGTAATGATTCCCAACGAAAATGTCGTAGCCATAGATTTGAAATCTCCGGCGGAAAAGTTAATCGAGATGTTCGTTGAGGAAGGGCATGCCCGTATTCCTGTCTTTGAAGGGGCGAGAGACAATATCACCGGTATCATCTATGCGCGGAACCTGCTCTATATTTTAAACAATAAGCAACTTTTCGTATTGGAAGATTTAGTGCAAAAGCCCTATTATGTCGATATGGAAATGCGCGTAAATGAACTGCTCAGGGAGTTTCAGCAGAGTAAAATCCAGATTGCCATAGTTCTGGATAAGAAAAAAAAGACGGTAGGGCTGGTTACCCTGGAAGACCTGATCGAGGAGATAGTGGGCGAAATAGAGGAACACCTGCCGCGTAATTTAAGAAATTCGTCTCCTAGGCATTGATAAAGGTAAAAAAGCGGGGTTGACAGATAAGCCAAGGTGTGATAGGATACTTTACATTCTCCTTTATCAGTATCCTGGTAAAGGGTCTTTAAAAAAAGGGAGGAGGAAGAAATGGCAGAAACAGGCTACTGTGTAAAGTGTAAGAAAATGAAGGAAATGAAAGACGAAGAGAAGGTAACCATGAAGAACGGCCGTGCCGCGGCTAAGGGAAAATGCCCTGATTGCGGTACCGGTATGTATAAGATATTAGGCAAAAAGTAAATTAGGGGGCGGATAACAATAGAGTCAAAAAAATTAGCACTTCTTGTTGCCAAGATAGTCTTAGCTAAAAAAGCAAAAGACTTGGTTATCTTGAACATGCACAAAGTTTCCAACTTCTGCGATTACTTTATCATCCTCAATGGGACATCCGGCCGCCATATACGCGCCATAGCCGAGGCAATAACCGAAGAATTACTTAAGAATAGAATAAAACCTCTCGCTTCCGGTCAATCTCAAGAGGAATCCGAATGGGTCCTCTTAGATTTTCAAACTGTGATTGTTCATATATTTTCTAAACCGATGCGAGAGTTTTATTCTTTGGAGCGGCTTTGGCAGGACGCCTCTAAGGTAAGAATACCCAAGAAAATAAGAGAGGCCACAACTTATGGAACGAAGTGAACATAAGTTGTCTGGCCGAACTTATCCAGCACTAATTTCTGATTGACGGTTCTATTAGAAATTAGTGCTGGGTTAAATTCGCACAAATAACTTACTCACACTTTAAGTGTTCGTAAGTTATGTGCTCATTAAAAATGAGAGCAAGGCAGAGTTTCGATGATGGCTTGAAGGCTTTATTAAGCCAGGGGTTAGAGGTGGGCGGATTCGGCAATTATCAGGACCTTATTTCCATAGAGATACCCAAGGATAACAAGTTTGGCGATTTTTCTACAAATATCGCCTTAAGGCTAAGCACATCTACCAAGCAAGACCCCGCCACTATCGCCCGGTCCTTAGTCGATAATCTAAAAAAAATTCTTAGCCAATCTTCTATTTCAGCCGATATTGAGGAGATAAAAAACGTCGGCGGATTTGTTAATTTTTTCTTAAACAGGAGTTTTTTCTACAAACAATTAAGCAATATTCTTAAAGAGAAGGGAGATTTTGGCCGGCAAAATCTGGGTAAAGGAAAAAAAGTTTTAATTGAGTTTGTCAGTGCCAATCCCACCGGGCCACTCTCCGTTGCCCATGCCAGGCAGGCGGTAGTCGGAGACGTCTTGGCAAAGATATTGGGCTTTTTGGGTTATGGAGTGAGAAGAGAATATTACCTTAATGACGAGGGTAACCAGGTTGATATCTTAGGGGAATCCGTCGAATTAAGAATTAAGGAATTGTCCGGCGAAAAAATAGAATTTCCGGAAAACTATTATCAGGGGGATTATATTTACGATATCGCAAAAAAAACGCAAGGCGCGAAAACAGGCAAGACGCAAGACTTAAGAGAATTTAGCGTAAAATATATCTTAGATATAATCAGGAGGGAACTCGATGACTTCGGCGTTGAATTCGACTCCTGGTATAGCCAGAAAGAATTAAGAAAAAGCGGAAAAATTAAAAAGGCATTGGATATTATTAAACGGGATTTATATGAAGAAGGAGGGGCAACCTGGTTTAGGTCAACTCGCTACGGCGACGATAAGGATAGGGTAGTGATAAAAAGCGACGGGGCTTTCACCTATCTTGCCCCGGATATCGCCTATCATTACGATAAATATAAACGCGGCTTTAAATGGTTAATAAATCTCTGGGGTCCGGATCATCACGGTTATATAAACCGGCTTAAGGGCGCGGTTAAGGCTCTGGGCAATGACCCCCTGTCGCTCTCGATTATCATTGTGCAACTGGCTTCTATATTCCGGGAAGGAAAACCTGTAGAGATGTCCACGCGCCGCGGCCAATACATAACTTTAAGAGAAGTGCTTGACGAGGTAGGTAGGGATGCTTCGCGGTTTTTCTTTCTGATGCGCCGCACAGACAGCCACTTGGATTTTGATTTGGAATTAGCCAAGAAGGAAACGCCAGAGAACCCCGTCTATTATATTCAATATGCCCACGCGCGAATATTTAGTATTCTTAAGAATAGTAAAAGGCGCGACTTTAAAAAGGCAAAATTAGAATTACTCAAGGAAGAGGAAGAGCTGCGGATTTTAAAGAGATTATCCCAGTTTCCTTTTGTCTTGCACGTCATTTTAAATACCCTTGATGCCTATAGCATTACGGTTTATCTTCAGAATCTGGCCGCGGATTTTCACCGCTTTTATGATCAGCATCGCGTATTGGGAGAAGACGAAGATTTGACCTTAAGCCGCCTGGTCCTTATTGAAGGAACGCGTATTGTCCTGGCAAAAGGCTTAGAACTTCTCGGTGTAACCGCACCAGAAAAAATGTAAGAGACTTTAGATGCAGAGAATCTGGAATATCGCAAAGCCCAACCATAAGCAACAGGCACAGTTTAAAAAAGATCTGGGTATTTCTGATATCTTATCCCAAATTGTAATAAATAGAGGTATAACTACTTCTCAAGAAGCCGCCTACTTTTTAAAGCCGCAGTTATCTAACCTCATCAGCCCCGATAGATTGCCTGATATCGTTCCTGCCTGCCAGCGCATCAAAAAGGCAATAAAATCCCGGGAGAAGATTATGATATTCGGCGATTACGATGCGGACGGCGTTACCAGCACCGTTTTATTAAAATCCATATTGAGCAAATTGGGATTAGAGGTTATTCATTATATTCCTCATCGGGTTAAAGAAGGCTACGGCCTTAATAAAGGAGCGATAAAGATAGCAAAAAAGGAGCGTATCGGTTTATTTATCAGTGTTGATTGCGGAACAGCCAGCATTGCGGAGATTGAACAATTGAAACGGATGAATATAGATACGATAGTAATAGACCATCACCAACCAACGACAGAAAAGCTACCACCCGCCCTGGCCCTGATTAATCCCAAGCGGAAAGATTCCCGATACGGCTATCAGGACCTGGCAGGTGTGGGTGTGGCCTATAAATTTGCTCAGGCGATAACCCGGCAGCCCCTCGAGGAAGATTTGGACCTCGTTTGTTTAGGCACGATTGCTGATGTGGTGCCGCTTATCGGAGAAAACCGCATTATTGTCAAACAAGGCCTGGATTATCTTGCGCAGACAAAAAAAGCGGGGCTACGTGCCTTAATAAAAGAAAGTCGCCTCAAGGATAAATTTATTAATGCCACGACAGTAAGTTATATTATCGCTCCAAGGATTAATGCCCCCGGCAGGATTGACTCTGCCGAGGCATCTTTAAAATTACTGATGACTGAGTCAGAAGAAGAGGCAGAGGAAGTGGCCAAGTTGATTAACCGCCATAACCAGAAACGTCAGGAAATCGAAGGGTTGATCCTAAGAGAGGCGCAGGATATTATCGATAAGGAAGTTAATTTTAAAGAGCAGCGGGTGATTGTCGTATCTAAGGAAGGCTGGCATCAGGGTGTTTTGGGTATCGTTGCTTCTAAGCTCGCTGATAAATTTTACCGTCCGACTATAGTTATCTCCATCGGCGATACGCTCTGCAAAGGCTCTTGCCGTTCGATAAAAAATTTTCATATCCTGGAAGCATTATTAGGGTGTAAACATCTTCTGGGGGGTTTCGGCGGCCACAAACACGCCGCGGGCTTGGCGATAGCAAAAGATAAGATAAAAGATTTTCGCGAGGCAATAAACCACATTGCCAGAGAAAGAATTGCTCTCGAAGATTTATACCCCAGTTTAGATATCGATATCGAAGTTGGTTTGGAAGATTTAAATGAAGAACTGGTAAGCCAGTTTCAGGAATTAGAGCCTTTTGGCGAAGGAAATCCCGAGCCAATGTTTTATACGAAGAATCTCAAACTTAAATCAGAACCCGAGGTATTAAACCGGGACACATTAAGGCTCTGGGTTACTGATGGGGATATAACTTATAAGGCAGTAGGATTTGGTATGGGGATGATGAAGGATGAGATTTTAGCCAGCGATCATTTTGACGTGGTCTATACGCCCAGTATAGATAACTGGGGAAACTGCGGCACTATTCAATTGGAAATAAAAGATATTCGGTTATACAAAAGAGAACAGTAAAGAGAGGATGTTGGAGTTAAGCTCTTTGGATTTTTCCTGCCTTGATGCATTTAGCGCAGGCATAGACCGTCTTTATCTTATTATTGAGCATCACTCTTATTTTATGTAAGTTAGCCAGGAAGGTCCTTCTGGTTACACGCGTGGTCTTTTTACCGGTTCCGCCTTTGCTTTTGGCAAGGCCCCTGCGGCTTACGTTGTGCCCTTGCATTTCGCCTTTACCGCATATGGCACATCTCTTTAGCATAACCAGTGTTCCTTAAATAAGCAGATATAAGTTACAGAATGGGATCCTTCACTTCGTTCAGGATTTAATTCAGTCACAAATTTATGTTCACTTCGTTCCATAAATTTGGACTTCATTAAAGTATACTTGAAAATAAGTTAGTGTCAAGCAAAATTTGCCAGCTGGCGATTAAATTTTGCTTGATTCCGCAAAGGCTTTTGCGGAATCTTAAGTCATTGAATTTCCTTGCAGATCAAGGTAAAATATAAAAGATAATATTTCCGGTTTTGTGCTCCGGCGCGCCAACCCTAAGATTCTATTAATGCTATGTCGAAT
>Ga0315280_10006476_pt1 | contig 16143 bp, 13 predicted proteins | sample YL17G06_40_MG_FD_203697 | JGI IMG/M metagenome (GOLD analysis project Ga0315280, IMG submission 203697) | Sediment microbial communities from Yellowstone Lake, YNP, Wyoming, USA - YL17G06_40 | ecosystem: Environmental > Aquatic > Freshwater > Lake > Sediment | place: USA: Wyoming | collected... | reverse complement strand
CCTGGTCTCGAAGCCCTCGCCGCCGACCTTCACCCACAGCGAGTCGGAGCTCTTGGACTTCGACCGCAGGATGCCGACCTCCGACAGCCCGTAGGTTTGCAGGAGTTCGATCCGCGGGAACAGCTCGTGGAACCGCCGCAGGGTGCTTTCCGGCATCGGCTCGGTGCCATAGGTGACCAGTTGCAGCGAGGAGAGGTCGTGGCGGCGGTAGGCTTCGCCGAGCAGCACCAGGTTGAGAAAGGTGGGCGAGGTGGGGAGCAGCTCGACGCGGTGCTTCTCCACGGCCCGGAGCACGCCGTCGGGGCTGCGGTCTTCCACCGTCACCATGCACCCGGCATTGGAGAGGGTGTAGAACATGGTGTTGAGCCCGCCGATGTGATCGAACATGAGGAAGGCAATGGTTCGCCGGGCATGGCGGCGGGCGTGGAATTTCTCCAGGATGCCCACCAGGTCGTGGACGGCGGCCTTGCTCTTGCCGGTCGACCCAGAGGAGAACAGCACCAGGCCGGGATGGTCCCGCCGCCGCAGTTCGGCGTAGAGCGGGTGCGCGGCGGCGGCCTCGCGCCGCGCGAGCCGGACCTCGTCGCCGGCGTCCAGAACGAGCTCCCGCTGGACTTCGGCGATCTCGAGAAACTCGGGCTTCTTGGCCCCCACCGCCGCGGTGAGCGGGACGACGATCGAGCGGGCCTCGACCAGGGCCAATAGCAGCGCCACCGCGTTGGGCGAGAAGTCGGCCTCCAGCGCGACGACCGTGCCCGGCGCGATCCCCTCGGCGGCGATCCGTTCGCCCCACAGTCCGATCTGCTCCAGCAGCCAGCCGTAGTTGTAGGGCCGGTCGCGCCAGACGATCGCCTCCGCGTGGCGATTTTCGGCAAACGTGGACTTGAGGAAATCGACGAACACGCCGCTCAGGCTCCCCCCAGGTAGATCACCTGGCCGGTGACGAAATCGCTTTCCGGCCGGAGGAAGAAATCGACTACGTTGAGCACGTCGCGGAACTCGCCGAATCGGCGGATGGCCTGGCGGCGGATGAGCTTTTGCAGCTTTTCTCCGCCCACCCCGGCCAGCAGGTCGGTGCGGATCGGGGCCGGGCCGACGGCGTTGACGGTGATGCCGAACTCGGCCAGTTCGCGGGCCAGGACGGCCGTGAGCGACTCGACGGCCGCCTTCGAGGCGGCGTAGATCGCCTCCCCTTCCAGCTTGAAGGGAACCGCCACGGTGCTGAAGTTGACGATCCGCCCCCAGCGTGCCCGCTGCATCAGCTTGGCCGCCTCGCGACAGAAAAGGAACGTCCCGGCGACGTTCGTCCTGAGGATCCGCTCGACGGTCTCAAGGGGTGTGAGCAGGGCGTGGTTCATCGAGGCGACGGCCGCGTTGTTCACGAGCACGTCGAGCCTGCCGAAACGGTCGCGCAGCGCGGCGAACATCGCCTTGACGGCGGGCTCGTCGCCGACGTCGAGGGGGAAGTGGAGGTAGCCCTCGCCCAGGCCGTCGGGCGTCCCGCGGCTGCACCCGGCGACGGCGTACCCTTGCTGGAGGTAGTGGACCGCCAGTTCCCGGCCGATCCCCCGGCTGGTGCCAGAGATGAGCATCACGCGCGCGTCAGGCACCGGCTTGCTCCTGGAGCAGCTCGGCGATGAACTCGACGAGCGAATCGATGGTGCGGAAGGGGCTGTGCCGCCGGGCCATGGCCTTGTCGCTGGCCAGGGTGACGTTGGCACCCAGCGTGTCCGCCAGCCCTTGCTCGACCCCCACCACGAAATGGACCAGCCCCAGCGAGTCCAGCGAGCCGTTGCGGCCGAACAACACCGCGCTGCCGTTTTTTTCCATCGGCGGGCGGTCCGGCCACTGGGCGTTCAGCTCGTCGATGACCGCTTCGATGACTCCCCGGATTCTCGCTTTGTCCACTGCCATCGGCGTATTCATTCGCGGGGCTGCTCAGTGGGCCGTGTAGCCTCCGTCGACCGTCACCGCGCTGCCGGTGATCCACCGCGAGGCGTCGCTCAGGAGGAAGGCCACGGCATCGGCGACGTCCTCCGGCCGGCCCAAGCCCAGCGGGTGCATCTCGCGGATCTGGCGGACCTGCTCGGGGCTGAGCCGCTGCATCTCCCGGCGGGTCATTTCGGTCTCGATGAAGCCGGGGAGCACCGCGTTGACGCGAATGCGGTGGCGCGCCAGCTCGAGGGCGGCGGAGCGGACCAGGCCCAGCAGGGCCGCCTTGGAGCTGGCGTAGGCCGTTTTCCCCGCCGCGCCCACGCAGCTCATCACCGAGCCGATCAGCACCGCCGAGCAGCCGCCGGGGGCGACCGCGCCGCGGTGCGTCAGGCCGCGGAGGAGTTGTGCGGCGGCGACGACGTTGGTGCGATAGAGCGATTCAAAGTCCGCCGCGCGGCTGACCTGGAGCGGTTTGGTCTGGGTCAGGCCCGCAGCGTGGACCAGGCCGGCAAAGGGGGCGAACTGCCGGGCCTGCTCGTCCACCAGTTCGGGAATGCGGTCGGCGTCGTCCAGATCGAAGCGCACCAGCGCGTGGCCGCTGCCCTCCAGCGCGGCGAGCGTTTCCTGGAGCCGCTGGAAGTTGCGGCCGAGGAGGAGCACGCGGGCTCCCAGGCGGGCCAGGAGGATCGCCGTGGCCCGGCCGAGCCCCGACGAGCCGCCCGTCACCAGGACGCTGCGATCGGCGAGGGTCATCGGGTTGGACATGGCCCGTCCAACTCCACGAGCAAGGCCAGATCGGCCAGCGTCCGGCAGTTGGCGATCGCGTCCGCCCCCAGCGTCACGCCGTAGTGCTCGTCGACGACGGCGATCACGGCCAGAATGCCGATCGAATCCCAGCCCTCCAGGTCTTCCAGGCGGTTGGTCTCGGCGAACGAGTCTTTGGGCGCAGCCAAAGCTTCTTCCACGCGGCGAAGAAACTGCTCTCGATCCACGCTTGTAGCCTCCTCTCGGCTCAGCGGCGCCCTCGGCAGGCCCGGCGGTCGCACAACTCCCTCACCGCGCCCACCACCGCCTGGTGCTCCTCCACGGACATCCCGGGGAAAAGCGGCAGGCTCACGAGCGTCTCCCACACGGAGGTGGCCACCGGCAGCTCGGCGGGCTTCCAGCCGAACGTCTCCTCGTAGTAGGGATGAAGGTGCAGCGGGCGCCAATGGACGGAGCAGCCGATGCCCCGCTCGCGCAGCGCGTCGACAAGGGCGTTCCGCGAGATCGGCGACCGGTCCAACCGCAGGCGGATCGGAAAAAGGTGCCAGGCGTGGATGCGGTCCGCGGGCACGGGGGGAAGCTCGATCGATTCCAGGTCGCCCAGCGATTCCCGGTACGCCCGGACCAACGTTTCCCGCTCGCGCCGCAGTTGCTCGGCGCGGCGCAACTGGTGGATGCCCAGGGCCGCGGCGATGTCCGTGAGGTTGTACTTGTATCCGGGGGCGACGATGCGGTAGTCCCAGGAGCCGTTGCCCGCGTAGCGCTCCCAGGCGTCGTGCGAGAGCCCGTGGAGCGACATCTGCCTCATCCGCGCTTCCAGCGCGGGGCTGGCGGTGACGGCCATGCCCCCTTCGCCGGTGGTGATCGTCTTGTTGGCGTAGAAGGAGAAGCAGGTCACGGCGGCGGTGTTTTCGCCCGAGCGGCGCCAGGGACCGCCGGGGCCGGGGCGGAAGGCGGCCGGGAGGGCGTGGGCGGCATCCTCGACCACCCAAAGCCCGTGGCGCGCCGCCAGCGCCCCCACGGCGTCCATGTCCATCATCAGCCCGCCCACGTGAACCGGCATCACGCCGACCACGGCCAGCCCGGGACCCAGCGGCGTGCGGCCGGCCTTCAAGTCCGCAATCTTCCGCTCGGCGTCTTCGAGGTCCATGTTCAAGGTCACCGGATCGCAGTCGACCAGCAGGGGAACGGCCCCCTGGTAGCGGACCACTTCGGCCGTGGCGGCGAAGGTCATCGTGGGCACGAGGACGGCCTGCCCCGGGCCCAATCCCAGGGCCTCAACGGCCAGGTGCAGCGCCGCCGTGCAGGAGTTGACCGCCACCGCGTGTTCCGCGCCCACGGCCGCGGCAAAGTCCGCCTCGAACTGCCTGGTCCGGCTCCCCGTCGTCAGCCAGCCCGAGCGGAGGCAGTCCACCACCTCCCGAATCTCGTCTTCACCGATCGAGGGGCGGAAGAAAGGCACTTCAATCCGCGCACGAGGCTTTGGGTCACTCATCGGGGCTGTAGCTTCCGTAGCCGTGATTTCAAGGTCGGCTCGCCGCGACGGGCCGGCCCAGCACCAGGCAAACCAGCGTGCCGAGGATCAGCCGGACGTCGAACCACAACGACGACCGGGCGACGTACTCTTTGCCCAGCGCGATCTTCTCCGGCAGCACGCGGCGGACGTACTCCGCTTCCGGGTCCTCGGCCCGGCCCAGGACCGCCGACTCGTCGCGGTATTTCAGCGAGGCCAGGTCCGTGATCCCGGGCCGCACGCGAAGGATCTCCTCGTAGTCCGCACGGAACATCTCGACGTACTTGCGGACCTCGGGCCGGGGTCCGACGAGGCTCATCTCGCCCTTGAGCACGTTGACGAGTTGCGGCAGCTCGTCGATCTTTGTCTTCCGCAGCAGGCGGCCGATCGGGGTGACGCGGGGATCGTCGCCGTAGGTGATCGGCGCGCCCCGCGCGGGGGCGTCCGCGACCATCGAGCGGAACTTGAGGATGAAAAACGGCTGGAAGTTCCGCCCGATCCGCTCCTGGCGGAAAAAGACCGGGCCCGGCGAGCTCAGCCTCACGCACGCCGCCGCCAGCAACAACACCGGCGCCAGCACGACGAGCCCCAGGGCTGCCAAGAGGAGATCAAGCGCGCGTTTCACCGGTTTGCGTCCCTTTGCGGATAACGCCGGCATAGTGCGTGCACAACAGCGGGATTCTTCCCAGCAGCGCGGCCAGCACGGAAGCGTATGGAACGAGCCTCCGCGCCAGCGGCGGGGCCAGGCTGACGCGCTTGACCTCGATCACGCAGCCCGGAAACATCCGGCGGATCTCGTTCTTCTTCACTGCACGGACGTCGGGGTTCCAGGGGTTGTTCACGTGGAAATCGTACCAGAGGATCAGCCCTGCCGGTTGGAGGACGCGGAGGCCTTCGGCGGCGGCACGCTGTCTCAAGTCGTCGTCGAGAATCGACGAGAACAAGGTAATCAGGAGAACCACGTCGAACGACGCATCTGCCCAGGGAAGATTGGCCGCGCTGCCGCACTCGATCTGCACCCCCGCGGGGCAGAGCCGCCGGGCAGCCTCCACGCGGTCGCCAAGGACGTCGATTCCCGCGAGATGCTCCGGCTGGGCGCCCCATTCGATGAACTTGCGGAGCCAATACCCCGACCCGCAGCCGATTTCCAGAATCCGCGCGTCGGCCAGGGCGCGGGGAGCGCTCCGCGCCAACACGCGCAGGAGAACCCGCTCCACCTCCTGCGCGCGAAAGAGATTGGCCGCGTTGAAGGGCGAATACTTTTCGTCCGCGCCGGAGCGGCGGCGGCGGGAATAGGCGGCGCGCAGGCGGGCTTCTTCGGCCACGGCGTCTTCGCCGCCAGGTGATCGTACGCCAACGGCGCGGAGAAAACGCCGCGCCAGGACCGTGAAGTCGTGATGCTCCATCACGTAGCGCGCCCCCCGCTGGCCCATGGCGGCGCGGTCCTCGGGAGGCATCTGCATGAGCTTGCCGACGGCCGCGGCGATGGCCTGGGGCTGCTCCGGCGGGATGGAGAGGCCGCACCCCGCTGCCTCGACCAGGTTCGTGCCGGCGTTGATTGCGTGGATCACGGGCTTGGCGGCCATCATGTAGTCCATCAGCTTGTTCGGACTGACGCCGAAGCGGTAGATCGGCCGGTCGGCCAGCCCGATGTAGAGCACGTCCATCGCCGCCAAGAGCGAAGGGACGGCAGCCTTGGGGACGGAGGGGAGGAAATGCACATTGGACGCCGCGAGGTCGCGGGCCCTGCGCTGCAGGCGGGCCTTCTCCGGGCCCTGTCCCACCAGGAGGAAAGCCACTCGCTCGTGACGCAGCATGCTCCCCGCCGTGACGAAGGAATCGAGGGCATTGGCGACGCCGTGCGCGCCGGCATATGCCACGAGGAAGTTGCCCCCTTGCTTGAGGGCCGCTAGGGTCTCGGCGTGCTCCCGCGGCATCGGCTCAAGTGCCGCCGACCAGTCGGCGGTGACGATCCCGTTGGGAATGTAGCGGAGCTTCTCCTCAGCCATGCCGTGGGCCCGCATGTGCTCCAGCGTGTTCGGCAGGAGCGAAACCACGTAGTCAGACTTGCGATATGCGAAGTTCTCGGCCCACTGCAGCAAGACCACGAGCGGGTTCCACTTGGACATGCGGCCCAGCTCGATCAGGGTCAGCGGCCAGAGGTCGTGCACCTCGTACACCAGCCTCGCGCCGGACTTGCGGGCAATCCGATGGGCGGGGAAGATGTCCAGCGGGTAGGTCGAGGAGGCGACGACCAGGTCGGGGCGGTACTGGTCAGCCAGCGCGGCGCAGCGTCGCGACAACCGCCCCACGAACGTCAGCATGTTCAGCAGCCGGCGGACGCCGTTGCCTTGGTACGGCGGCGTTTTCACCCAGACGTAATGGATGCCGTCGATCTCCTCGGGCGTAAACTCACCACGGATGGGCGGAGTGCTGGTCCGGAGGTGCGAGTGCGTGGCGGCCAAAACCGTCACCTCGTGCCCCAGCTTCACCCATTCGCGTCCCAGATAGTACGGCCGGTACTCCATGCCGTAAGCGTGCGATCCGGCGTAGTGGTTAATCAGCAGAATGTTCATTTGCCGTGGCGAAGGAACTTCGCCGTGCGATCCCAGAACCACAACAGCGCCAAATGCGCTCGGTACCAGTAGGGGGGCTCGCTCGCCTCGCCGTGGGCCTGCAAAAGGTGATCGAGCAGCTCCCCGGCCGGCACGAACCAGCCGCCGCGGTCGGCCAGCTCGCTCAGTCGCCTTTCCACCAGCCTGTGCACTCGGCCGTCCACCGTGAATCCCAAGGCAAAATGGGTGTACGCGATGCAGGCCCCGCGCTCTTGCTCCAGCCGCGACACGTTCTCCGGGGCCAATAGCTCGGAAAACTCCTCGACCGTGTGTCCGTCGGAGGAGCTGAACCAGTAATTGGCGTATCCCAGGGCCGGCAGCCGGTAGGGCATCCGCGGGTCGCAGGCCAGCGTATTGATCCCGCCAAAGGTCAAGTTGCGGATGTACTTGACGTGCTGCCGCGCCGCGTCACCCCAGAAGTGCGCTGACGCGGGCCGCTCGCCCGAGTACGACCGCCTTCGCCCGCGGGCGAGCTGCCGCAGCAGCGAAACGGCGAGGTACGCCGCGCCAAACGGCCAGACCAGGCGATCCCGCGGGGACCAATACAAGTTGTCCGGGTTGTCCGCGTGGTTGACGTGGATCTTGGGATAGTCGCCGAACGTCTCACGGAAGATTTCCAAGCCCCGCAGGATCTCCTCCCGGGAGAACCTCCCCGAGCCGACGCCGTGCAGCGCGATCTCGAATCCCCGCGAGTGCAACCCGCGGACCCACTCACGATACGCCGGGTCCGCGATCGACCCGCCCGTGTAGGAATCGCGCGACGGGTAGACCCAGACCGTCTTGGTGGTCCGCATTCCCAGCCGCTCCAGGAGGTCGTACACGGGCGCGACGGACTGGACCGTGCTGTTGTCCGTGTCGTCGACGATCGTGAAAGCAAAGGCTCGCCCCTGGGGGAAAGGCATCACGGGTGGGCCGCCTCTTCGCATCCTCATGGCGCCCCGTTTCGCTCCTGGAGCACGGCGGCAATCTGCTGCGACGCGGTTCCGTCGCCGTAGGGCGCAGCCGCGATTCCCCGGCTCCCGATCCTGGAACGGATTGCGTCGGCCACCTGGTCGGAGTCGCGGGGTGGCACGAGCTGGTTCCACCCCAGTTCCACCAGCTCTACCCATTCGGTCTCGTCCCGGAGCGTGACGCATGGCCTCTCGAAGAAGAAGGCTTCTTTCTGCACGCCCCCGGAATCGGTGACCACCAGGCAGGCGTTCTTCTCCAGTTGGAGCATGTCGAGGTAGCCCACCGGCTCCGTGAGGACCAGGTGGGCGGGTTGGGGCGCTGCCGGCCGCTGCTGCTGGAGGGCGGCCCGGGTCCGCGGGTGGACGGGAAAGACCACCGGCGTCGTCTCGGCCACCCGCCCGATGCCCCCGAGAATTACCTCCAGGCGCTTCCGGTCGTCGGTGTTCTCCGCCCGGTGGATCGTTGCCAGGACGTACTCTCCGCTTTTCAGTCGCAAGCGGTGCAGGACGTTGCTTACCGCTTCCGCCCTGGCGCCGAAGTGTCGGGCGGCGTCGAACATCACGTCGCCCACCAGGTGGATTCCGCGTGCCGCGACCCCCTCGCGGCGGAGGTTTTCGACGGCGACTTGCGTCGGCGCAAAAAGCAACTCGGCCACGTGGTCGGTCAGCACGCGATTGATCTCCTCGGGCATGCGGCGGTTGAACGACCGCAGCCCGGCTTCCACGTGGGCCACGGGAACGTGGAGCTTCGCCGCCGCCAGGGCCCCCGCCAGCGTCGAGTTCGTGTCGCCATACACGAGGACCCAGTCCGGGGCGGACTCCAGGAGCACCTTCTCGATCGCCTCCAGCATCCGTCCGGTCTGGGCGCCGTGGGCGGCGGAGCCGATCCCCAGGTGATAATCCGGCGGCGCGATCGCCAATTCCGCGAAGAACACGTCGGACATGTTCGCATCGTAATGCTGCCCGGTGTGCACCACGACCTCGTTCATTCCCTCCACCGCGCGAATGGCCCGCGAGACGACCGCGGCCTTCACGAACTGCGGGCGGGCGCCGACCACGCTTACCAGCTTCATCCGATGGGACTCCGATGGGCGGTGTGGTTCGTGACCTGGGCCAGCCAGAGCAGCGTGGTAGCCTCGGCGAAGGCCGAGGGCCGGGCCTGGAAATGTTCGTTGGAAAAGACGTCGTCGACGGAGACGCCGGGGGAAAGCCACTCGCGGATCCGACCCCACTGCTCGTGAAGCATCCCGCGAATGGACTGGCCCAGCCCTTCGTCGATCCAGCGGCGCTCCTCGACGTCGAAGCCTTTCTTGTATCGGGCAGTCCGAATCGCCTCGGGGATCGCGCCGGCGACGGCCTTACGGACGATCCACTTCCCGTAGGCGCCGCGCAGCTTCATTGCCACCGGCAGGGCCATGCCGAATTCCATCACGCGGTAGTCCAAAAACGGCAGCCGGCTCTCGATGCTGTTGCCCATCGAATTGCCGTCTTCGTAGCGGAGCAGCGTGGGCAGGCTCGCCCGGGTGACGTCAAGGATCTGCCGGGCCCGCAACGGCTCCGACGGCGAGTAGCCCAGCGTCATGGTGGAGTTGGGCAAGCGCAGGACCGTCCCCATTCCCGAGCGGTTCAGGTAGCGGGCCCGCGCGGTCCATGAATCCCACCACCGCCAGCGCTCGCCGAAGAAGGCGGGCAGCAGGGACAGGGCGAAGGTCAGCGCCTCGACGTAGCGTTTCCGCGCGGCCAGCCGCGAGAGATGGAACGCCTGGAACTTGCGGTAGCCCATGAACGCCTCGTCCCCCCCCTGTCCGCCCAAGAGGACCTTGAAGCCGGCGGCGCGGGCGGTCTTGAAGACCAGGTACTGGGCGACGATGCTCCCGCCCGGGTACGGGGCGCCCTGGGCCTCGAGCGTCTCCAGGTAGGCTTCGCATATCTCGCGGAGGGACGGCCAGATGTAGGTCACCTCGATGTCGGCCATTTTGCCCAGCTCGGCCGCCACGGGCCCTTCCGACGCGGGGACCCGCGGATCGCCGAAGGTGAAGCCGTGCAGCTTCTCCTGGGGATGGCGGGCGGCCAAGGCGGCCACCGTCGAGGAGTCGAGCCCGCCGCTGAGCGACACGGCCACGGGCACGTCGGACCGCAGGCGGAGCCGCACGGAGTCGCCGAGCAGCTCGGCCGCCGTCTCCACCAACCGCTCGTCGGTCATCGCGGCCAGCGCGTCGACCTGTGCCGCGCTTCGCTCGCCCAGGTCGTAAAACTGCTTAAGCGAGGTGGCCAGGCGTCCCCCTTGGTCCACGGCAGCTTCCAGGTAGTGGCCGGGGCGGAGGGCCTTCATGCCCACGTACGGGGCGGCCTCGCCGTGGTCGTAAAGCGCGTAGCGCACCCCGCAGGAGACGTACTCCAGATCCGGTGCCAGGCCGAGCAGCCGGGCGATCGTGCCGGCGGTCGAGGCAAAATGGATTGCCGCTCCGTTGGGGGCGTAGTAGAGCGGCTTGACGCCGAACCGGTCGCGAACCAGGTAGAGCCGCTCGGTGCTCGTGTCCACCAGCCCGAAAGCGAACATGCCGTTCAGCCGCGCAAAGGCCTCCGTCCCCCACCGCTTGAACGATTCCAGGATTACCTCGGTATCGCTGGTGCTCTGGAAGCGGTGGCCCAGGGCCGATAGCTCCCCGCGCAGCTCGACGTAGTTGTAGACCTCGCCGTTGAACACGATGCACACTCTGCGCTGGGCATCCCACATCGGCTGATTGCCCAGCGGCGACAGGTCGATGATCGACAGGCGGTTGTGGCCGAGGACCGCGCCGGCGCGGCGTCCGGCGATCGACTCGATCGCGCGGAAGTCCGGCCCGCGGCGGTGCTGGCTCTCCACGATCCGCTCGATTTCCGGGCGGAAGGTGTCGATCGGCCGCACGCTGTAAATGCCGGCTATGCCGCACATTGTAGCTCAACTCCGGGCGGCGGCCTCGTAAACCGACAGCACTCGTCGGGCGACGCTCGACAGCGATATATCCGCGACGCGCTCGGGCCCGTTGGAGCGCCTCCCCTCCCGCAGCACGTCCGCGAGCGCCTTGCCGATCACCTCCGGGTCTCTCGCGACGACTCGCGACGGCTCGATGCCGCCGAGACGTTCCCGCACGTCGCCCACGTCCACCGACACGACGGGCAACCCGCAGGCAATGGCTTCCTTCACGATGTTGGGCGACCCTTCGGAGTCGCTCGTCACCAGCAGGCAATCGGAAGCGTTCAGCACCTCCGGCATGCGCTCGGGAGGAACCGTGCCGTCCAAGACCATCAGCCGGATATCGGCGCACGCTTTCCGGGCAACGTCCACGGCGGCCTCCGCCAGGTCGAGGCGCTTGATCCGCGGCTCGTTGTTGTTGAAGAGCACGATGCGTTCGGCCGGGTCCCATCCCAATCGCGTCCGGGCTTCGCCAGGGGGAGAAGCCGAGAAGATCGACGTATCCACACCCCGCGGAATCACGTCCGCACGCGATTTGCCGAACCACAGCCGGCGATTGAGCTGCTCGCTGACGCAGATAATCCGGTCGGCCTTCAGCGCGGTGCACTGGGAGAGGAGCCAAGTCACGAGCCACCGGGGCGACGGATAGGGGTTGATGTCGTTTCCGCCGTACGTCACCACCAGGGGCGTGCGGGCTGCCAGCAGACACATGAACCCCGTGAGCCCGCCGAAGTGCGCGTGAACCAGGTCCGGACGGAACGCGTCGATTGCGCGCCGCAGACGGACCCACTCGCGCAACAGCACGTGGAACCAGTGGGGGCGGCCGGCCAGAAAGAAGGGCTGGACCACGATTCCGCATGCCTCCAGCGACGCGCTCTGCCGCTTCGCAAAGATCATCGCCGACTCCACGGCGCCGGCCGGGATAACCGACAGGACTCGAAGCGGGCCCGAAGGCTGCGACACGCGGCCGGTGGCGGCTTCAATCCGGGCCGCCAACGCGTCCACCGTGCGCTCGACGGAGAACTGCTCCTCGATCCGCCGCCTCCCCGCCGCCCCCAGTTGTTCGCGCAGGGCAACGTCGCCGACGAGTCGCTTGATCGCGCCGGCCAGGGCCGCAGGGTCTTGCGGGGGCACCATCATTCCCGCCCCGCCGTCCAGCAATTCCGGGATCCCGCCCGTCGCCGTCGAAACCACCGGAATGCCGTAGGCCATGGCCTCCATGAGCGACACCGGAACGCCTTCGTGCTCATGGTTGCCGAGATCCAGGCTCGGCAGGACGACCAGGTCGATCTGACCCTGGCGGTACCAGTCCAGCAGGCGCTCGTGGGGAACTTGCCCGAGAAACTGCACGGTCGGCCCGAGGGAAAGCGCCTCGGCCAGTCGCTCGAGCTTGCCGCGCAAGCTCCCCTCCCCTGCCAGCCGCAGCGTGCACGGCACGCCCTCGTCTTTCAGGCGGGCCATCGCCCGGAGCAGGTGCTCGTGGCCCTTGACGGGGAGCAAGCTCGCGGGGCAGACCGCGACCGCCGGGTTGCGGTCCGGGCAAACCGCCGCGCACTCCGCGGGGACGGCCACTCCCATGGGGATGACCACTGCCCGGCCAGGCTGGACTTGCGCCCCCCGCTTCCCCGCAACGCCCCGCCCGACTTCGGATATGTACCGCGTGAAGGTCGCCTTGGCGGTCTTCAGCCCCAGGAGGTTCGCCATCACGATGTCGATCGAGTGCGCCGTGAAGCTCCAGGGAATGCCCGACCATTCGCTCGCGATCATCCCCATCGTCGCCGTCGTGGTGGCCCAGTGGGCGTGGATGTGATCGGCCCCCCAGCGGTTTGCCAGCCGCCCGAGCCACAACCCTTTCGGCAGCACGGTGAAGTTCTTCAACAGCGTCTTGGGACCGCGAGAAGCCACCAAGAGCCGCAGAACCTTGAGGAAGCGCACGGGGTGACGCAGCGCCTGGCCACCCGCACACGCGAGCACTCCCAGCGACCAAAGGTGCCGCCGCACGCTCGCCTGCTGCAAGCAGCGGGCATCCTCGTTGACGATCGGGCCGCGGGGCGAGCGCGGCACGATCAGGACCTCGTCGCCCCGCCGCATCCATTCTTTTACTTCCGGGATGAAGAACTCCTCGCCAGACCCGAAAGGTGTCGAGACGGTTACGTAGATGAGTCTCATGCGTCGTCTTTCACGAACGGATCGGGGCGCGGGCATCGGCTGGATGCGGCGCGGTTGGGGTCTTGATCGGGACGCGGGGGCCTCGCCATCCAGCGGAGAAACACCCGCTCGTACGTCGCTTGGAGGCGGTCGGCAAGGGCCCAGAGGCGGGGAAATCGCTCGCCGAGAAGGGGAACCTTGCCCACAAGCCATTGGACTTTCGCGTGGAACACCATGACCCGCAGCCAGAACGGGCTTCCCCGCCGCCGGCAGGCGCCTTGCAGGATCACCAGGCGGGCCCAGCGGCAGTGGTCCATCCGCTTGGGCCGCGTGAACGAGATGTTCGCGCCGTGAATGCGGTATTCGGAGAGGGCCTGATCGATGTGGGCCATCCGGCAGCGTTCCGACATCCGCACCCACATGTCCCAGTCGTCCGAGCCGGTGAGCTGTTCGTTGAACAGGCCCACTTCTTCCAGGCAGGCCCGGCGGTGCATCACCGTAATCCGGCAGACGCAGCACCGCTGGAGCAGGCGGAACGGGTCCAAGGGCTGGTACTTGACCAGCATGGTGCCGCTGTTGGGGGTCGTGCAGTACATGTCGGTATAGACCACGTCGACCTCGGGGTGCTGGTCGAGGTAACCCGCCTGCACTTCGAGCTTCGTGGGGATCATCAGGTCGTCGGCGTCGAAGTAGGCGAGGTACTCCCCCTTGGCCATGCGGATGCCGCGATTGATCGCGAACGCCTGTCCCTGGTGCTCCTGCACGGCGAAGCACAGCCGGTTGCCGTAGCTCCTCAGGACCTCGACGGTTTCGTCCGTCGAGCCGTCGTCGACCACGATCACCTCGAAGTCCCGGTAGGTCTGGCCGAGCACGCTGTCGAGGGTCGAGGGGAGATACCTGGCCGCGTTGTACGCGGGGATGATCACGCTGACCTTGGACATCATCCCGCTCCCCGCGCGCTGACGAGCCGCCGATAAACCTCCTCCATCCTCCTCGCGACGACTTCCACGTTGTCGCGCTCGACGATGATCCGGCGGTTGATCGCGCTCCAGCGGGACCGCTGCTCGGCGTTTTCCAGCACGTGCGCGATGCGGTCGGCAAGCAGGTCGGGCCTCTTGACGGGCACCACGAATCCGCCGTCGCCCTCCTGGATCCAGGAATAAATGTCCCCGACGTCGGTGTTGACGATCGGCAGGCCGCAGGCCATCGCCTCCGCCATGCTGACCGCCAGGCCGCTTTCGGAGAGCGAGGTCGAGACGTACACGTCCGCCGCGCGGAGGCAAGCCACCATCTCGTCCTCCGCCACCCGGCCGGTGAAGACCACCGCGCCGGCGATCCCCAGGGACTCGGCGAGGCTCCGCAGCATCCCCTCCTCGACGCCGCCGCCGACAATGAGGAAAACCGCCTCGGGAACCCTCTCCAGGACCAGCGGCGCGGCGCGGATCACGCTCTCGACGTTGTGAACCGGGTACAGCGTGCGCGTGCTCACCACGACTTTGCGTCCCGAGAGCGGATACTTCTGGACAAGCTCCGCAGGCGGGCTGCCGGGCGAGAACTTCTCCACGTCCACGCCCAGGGGCATGACCAGGATCTTCTCCGCCTCGACCCCCAGTCCAACCATCGCCTGCTTCGTGTTCTGGCCCTCGCAGTGCACCAGGTCCGCGCGCCGGAGAGCGTGCACCGTGAAGAACCGGTCGAAGGTGCTCTGGTGGACATCGAGAAGCACGTCGTTTCCCCAAGGGGAGATCAAGTAGGGGCGGAACCCCGTGAACATCGTCAGCCAGGCGTAAGCCCCCGCCGAATGGGCGTGAACCAGGTCCGGCCGGATTCTCGCGATCAGCCGCCGCACGGCGAACCGCAGGCGGAGAAGGTTCACCGCACGGGCCAGCGGGCCCGTCCTTCGCGACCACTTCCTCACGAGGTGCACGACGACCGGCTCATAGCCGGCGAGCATCCGCGGATTCCAGGTCATCACGTGCACTTCGTGCCCCCGCCGCGCGAATGCCTTCGACCAGCGGAGCAGGTGTTCCGCGATCGCATCCCCCAGCAAAAGGATCCTCATAGGCGCCCCGCGGTCTTCCGGATGATCTCCACGATGCGATGGAGATCAGACTGGCTGAGGTTCGATCCGCTGGGGAGGCACAGCCCGCGGCGGAAAAGGTCCTCGGCGACGCCCCCCCCGCGGACGTAGCAATGCGAGAAGACCGGCTGGAGGTGCATGGGCTTCCAGATCGGCCGCGATTCGATGTTGTGCCGCTCCAGTTCGAGGCGGATTTGTTCGGGGGTTGCGCCGAAGGCGTTCGCGTCCACGGTCATGCAGGTGAGCCAGCGCGTGGACCGCCCCCGCGGCAGCTCCGGCATGAAGGCGATCCCCGGCAGGCCCCCCAGTTCGCGCTGATACGTAGCGAAGTTGGCGCGGCGCTGGGCGACGCGCTGGTCGAGGACGCGGAACTGCCCCCGCCCCACGGCGGCGAGCAGGTTGCTCATCCGATAATTGTACCCGATGCAGGAGTGTTGGTAGTGCACGGCCGGATCGCGGGCCTGGGTGGCGAGGAAGTAGGCCCGCCGCACCCACTCGGGACGGCGGCTGATCAGCATTCCGCCCCCGCCGCTGGTGATGATCTTGTTGCCGTTGAAGGAGAAACAGCCGATCTGGCCGAACACACCCGCCGGCCGGCCGTCGTACTGGGCCCCCAGCGCTTCGGCGGCGTCTTCGATGATGGGAACGTCGTACCGCTGGCACAGCCGGCAAATCCGCTCGTAATCGGCGCACTGGCCGAACAGGTCCACCACGATCAGGGCCTTGGGAAGCCTTCCTTGCCGCGAGCGTTCTTCCATTTCCTCGGCGAGCAGGTCGGGATCCATGTTCCAGCTCGACCGGTCGCTGTCGAGAAACACGGGCACCGCGCTGACGTAGGTAATCGCGTTTGCCGTCGCGGCAAAAGTCAGCGTCGACGTGACCACCTCGTCTCCGGGCCCCGCGCCCAAGACCACCAGCGCCAGGTGCAGCGCCGCCGTGCCGCTCGACAAGGCGAGGGCCGCTTCGACGTTGTGTTTCTCCGCAAACTCCCGCTCGAAGGCCTCGACCTGGGGGCCCAGCGGCGCGATCCAGTTCGAGTCGAAGGCCTCCAGAAGCAGCTCCCGCTCTTCCCCGGACATGTGCGGCGGGGACAAGTAGATCCGCGGACGGACAGCCTGGCTCTGGTGGCCCAACGTGGAATCGGTTTTCATGGGCAGCGCAATCGGAAAGCTTTCTTGATA
>Ga0315280_10006475_pt1 | contig 16145 bp, 14 predicted proteins | sample YL17G06_40_MG_FD_203697 | JGI IMG/M metagenome (GOLD analysis project Ga0315280, IMG submission 203697) | Sediment microbial communities from Yellowstone Lake, YNP, Wyoming, USA - YL17G06_40 | ecosystem: Environmental > Aquatic > Freshwater > Lake > Sediment | place: USA: Wyoming | collected... | reverse complement strand
CCAGCTTTAAGCGCCCGGCCACCTGCTTCATCGCCCGGGTCTGGGCGGCGCTGCCCACGCGGGACACCGAGATGCCCACGTTCAGGGCCGGCTTGACGCCGGCATTGAAGAGGTCGGTCTCAAGGTAGAGCTGACCGTCGGTAATGGAGATGACATTGGTGGGGATATAGGCCGAGACATCCCCCGCCTGCGTCTCAATAATGGGCAGGGCCGTCAGCGAGCCGCCGCCGTACTCCGGGGCGTACTTGGCTGCCCTCTCCAGCAGACGGCTGTGCAGATAGAAGACATCGCCGGGGTAGGCCTCGCGGCCCGGGGGCCGCCGCAGCAGCAGGGAAAGCTGGCGGTAGGCCCAGGCATGCTTGGAGAGGTCGTCATAGATAATCAGGGCGTCCTTGCCCTGCTCCATAAACTCCTCGCCCATGGCGCAGCCGGCATAGGGCGCCAGGTACTGCAGAGCTACCGAGTCGGAGGCATTGGCGGTAACGACGATGGTGTGCGCCATGGCCCCGTAGCCCTCCAGAATAGCGGTGACCCGCGCCACCCGCGACACCTTCTGGCCAATAGCGACATAGATGCAGATAAGGTCGCCACCCTTCTGATTGATAATGGTGTCAAGGGCGATGGCTGTCTTGCCCGTGGAGCGGTCGCCAATAATCAGCTCCCTCTGCCCGCGCCCGATGGGGAACATGCTGTCCACGGCCTTGATACCGGTCTGCACCGGCGTGTTCACCGAGGCGCGCCGCACCACGTTAGGCGCTACCCTCTCTATGGGACGCGTCTTCCCCGTCTTGATGGCGCCCTTGCCGTCCTGGGGGCGGCCCAGCGGGTCAACGACACGCCCGATGAGGGCTTCGCCCACCGGCACCTCGGCAATGCGCCCGGTGCATTTTACCTCGTCGCCCTCCTTAATCGTGGTATAGTCCCCCAGGACAACGGCGGACACACTGTCCTCCTCTAAATTCAAAGCGATGCCCATAATATCGTTCGGGAACTCAAGCAGCTCGTTATACTTCGCCGAGGCCAGGCCGTGAATCCTGGCGATGCCGTCGCCGACCTCAATTACCGTGCCGACATCCACCATGGTCACAGCCGTGCCGAACTCTTGAATCTGCTTTTTAATGATGGACACGATATCTTCGCCTCTTGTTGTCACCTGCGATACCTCCTTCGCCGCAAGGTCATAGTTACCGCCTTCCCTCCACCCCCACCAGCTCCCTCTTCAAGGCCGCCAGCTTGCTGCGGGTGCTGCCGTCCAGCAGCTTGCCGCCGACCCTGGCGACAATCCCGCCGATGACGCCCGGGTCAACCCGGGGCTTGACCACCACCCGCTTGCCGACGATGGCCCCCAGACTCTCGGTTAGCTTTTGCACATCCCGCTCATCCAGGGGGACGGCGGTGATAACCTCGGCTGGCTCTATGCCACGGTAGCTGTCCCAAAGCCGCCCGTATTCAGCAGCGACATCCCCGATGATGCCGACAGCATTTTTCGTTATCAGCAGGCGCGCCAGGTTTAACGCCAGGGGATTGATATCGCCCAGACTCCTGGTCAGAAACCTGGACTTGTCGTCGATTTTAATCTTGGGACTCTCCATAGCTGCCAGAAACGTCTCGTCACCGATGGCGCCGACCATCTTCTGCAGGTCAGCCTGCCACCGCTCCAGCTCTTTTCCCTCCAGCGCCAGCTCAAACACCGCCTGGGCGTAGCGCCGGGCATAGGCCTTTCTCACCATTTTATCTCACCTGCCGGCTATTCCTTCTTCAGCGTGGAGCTTTCTTCCAGCACCTTCTCAATAAGCTCGCGGTGCCCTTCCTTGTCCAGGGAGCGACTAATCACCTTGCCCGCCGCCATGATGGTCAGGTCAGCAAACTCACGGCGCACGGCATCAATAGCCTCATTGCGCTCCTGCTTAATCTCAGCACGCGCCCGGTTGAGCAGGGCTTCGGCTCCCTGCCTGGCCTCCTCCTGTGCCTTCTGCTTGACCTCCTCCCCGGCCTTTACCGCCCGCGCGATTCTCTCCTGGCCCTCACGGCTGGCAGCCTCAAGCTGCTTTTTGACCTCTTCCCCGGCGCGGGCCGACTGCTCCCTAATGGCTTCGGCCTGCTCCATGCTTTCCCTGATGCGCCGCGAGCGCTCATCAAGCATACGCATGATGGGCTTGTAGGCGACAAGGCGCAGGATGACCAGTAGGATGATGAAAGTCACCACCTGCGTCAGCAATGTCGGCAAACTTATTCCAAGTCCTTCCACATTACCCTCCCAATGCTCACCTCAGGTCCAAATGATTTAACCACAAAATCAGCTCCCCGACCTGATAGTTAACGGCATAGTTATTGCGAGAGAAGTATAAGCCATGTAATGGCAGCCATGCCGACCATTACCCCGATAACCATAACCGCCGCCGCGATAACCATAATAAATGATGGAAGTCCGCTATCTTCCATAATTTCTCTCCTAATCTTTTCTAAGCCAATTTTTCCTAAGCGACCATTGCCAGGATGATCGCCACAATCAGGGCATAGATGCCGATGGCCTCCGCCATGGCGATAGCTATCAGCATATTGGTCATGATGGGCCCCCTGGCCTCGGGATTGCGCGCCAGACCCTGCATGGCCCCGTAGCCGAGAATACCGATGCCGATGCCCGGCCCCAGGGCACCCAAGCCCATGGCAAGTCCTGCCGCTAAAAATTTGACTGCTTCTGCATCCATGATTATCCCTCCTTATGTAATTCACCCATCTATTAGTATCGATTAATGTGACTCTTCCTCATGAGAAGCCACCGCCATAGAAGCAAAGGCAAGCGTCAACCCGCTGAAAACCAGGGCCTGGATAAAGCCGATAAATAACTCCAGCCCGTAAACCATCCAGCCTATCGCCATGGGAAGCAGGAAGGCGGCCACCAGGATTAAAATTTCACCAGCCGTCATATTGCCGAAGAGACGGAATGTAAAACTGACGATGCGGATTAACTCGCTGAGCGTTTCCAGCACCCCGACAAAAATATCAATGAAACCGGAGAACAGCCCGGAAAGACCCTTCTTTAGCCTCCCCCGGAACAGACTGCCGACGCTCCCGAAAAATCCGCCCATATTGACGAATTTGCGCAGGTATTTTATGCCCAGTGTCTTGAGGCCGTAATACTCCACGAAGACAAAGGACACCAGAGCGATAGCCAGGGGCGTGTTGACATCCGTGTTAGAGCCGCGGAGCAGCTCATACTCATGTCCATGAACGGTAATCTCTATCGAGCCGAACCCCGGGATAAGGCTGAGCCAGGCATTAAACGCCACAAAAAGAAATATAGTGCAAATGACCGGGAAAAACCTGCGCCCGTTCTCCTCGCCAGCAACGCTTTTACAAAAATCGTATATCCAGCCAAGCACGAATTCAAAAGTAGCCTGTAACTTGCCGGGAACGAGCTTCATGCGGCGGGTAATCACCCAGCTCACAACCACCAGGAAAATAACGGTAATCCAGCCGGCGAGCATGGTATTGGTTATCGGCAGGCCTAAAACGTGAAAAAGCACCGGCGCCGGCAGGTGCGGCTCGGGGGCGGGGACGCTTAGCCAGGACGGCAGACCGATGTCCCCGACAATGCTTTTACCCAGAGGGCCGGCCAGAAAACCGATGACGACAATCGCCAGAGCGATAATGATAACAATAATTAAAACAGGGAAGGAACAACCGAGGCAACCCCGCCGCTTGGCCACTAACTATCCTCCTTGTCTTGCTTATCACTCATCAGGGGACGAATCATCTGATAAACGCCGAGGCTGGCGACCACCAGCCCCACCAGTAAACCGAGTATCATAAAAAGTGGCTTCTCGTTACCAAGCCACCAGCCGGCCAATGTCCCCCCTACGATACAGATACCAACATAAAACCCCACCCCCATCAACCTCAGGGCCGCCACCCATCTGCTCATAGCTACCTCAATATATATAACTTCTGAGCATAATACCAGAATCCACCGTCCCAGGTCAAGCCAGGAAAGCCCCCGGAAATACAAAAAGCCCTGGCGCTTGTCGCGCCAGGGCTCCGGCTACCATGAATAAGGCTGCGTTTTAATATCTAGGACTTGCGCTTATCAAAATCGTCCAGGTCAAGGGTGTTGATGAAATCAGTGAAGGCCGACATCCTCTTTATCTCCTCATCGGTAACACCACCCTCTTTGCTTTCGGCTTCCTCACCCTCCTCAAAGATGGGTTTGCCCGTCTCCCCATCCAGCATAATGCCGGCTTTATCCATCACCGATTCGTCGGCGAAAATAGGCACCCCTGTCCTCACCGCCAGAGCCAGGGCATCGCTGGGGCGCGAATCAACCTCAAACTGCCGGCCGTCCACATCAAGGATAACCTTGGCATAAAAGGTGTCATTCCTGAGGTCGTTGACAATGATAGAGCTTACCACCGCACCCAGGGTATCAATTACCGAGCTTAAGAGGTCATGGGTCAGGGGCCGGGGCACCGCCACGCCCTGCAATTTTACGGCGATGGCATCGGCCTCCGCCGGGCCAATCCAGATGGGCAGATAGCGGTCGGACATCTTCTCCTTTAGAATTACCACACGCTGGTAATTCATCAGGCTCACCCGAATGCTGTCAATAGTCATCTCTATCATAGCCTTCCTCCCTACCCCTTTCTCAGCCCATGTCTATTAATTCTAAACCCATGTCAATACCCCTGTCAAACAAAAAGCGCCGACTACTGACCTCATTCGTTTCTAAAAAATAATAGCCCGGGTCCCCTACCTGAGCCGACCCGCCTGCTCGCCTTTATTAGGGCGTCCGTCCTTCCTTCCCGCCTCGTAGCCCTCGGCCCATGTCGCATGCATAATACTTGGTACCCGTATGCCGGAACATTCGTCAACGATGCTCTTGGGATATGGATTCTTGCTTTTTCTCATACCACCCCCTTTTTACTCGTCTTTACCCCCATCTTAGGCCACAAAGGTTAATTATTCATAAATTTTTTGTATAAATTCCGTCAAAATTTTCCATAGGCAGGGCTAAACTGCCAAGAGAATAGGGCCGACTCCCTTCCTTAACCCCCATCAAATTGTGTATAATGGATACTATCAAAGCCAGGGCAGCCCTAATAAAGCGGAGGAGCAGCATGAAAGAAGGCCAAAAAGTCATCGTCTGGTTCAGCGAAGTGACCAAAAAGGACATACCCCTTGTCGGCGGCAAGGGGGCCAACCTGGGCGAAATGACCCGTGCCGGTATTCCCGTCCCGCCGGGCTTCATCGTCACCGCCGCCGCCTACTTTGACTTTACTGAAAAATCCGGTCTCCAGAATAAAATCAAGGCGCTGCTTGACCCCCTGGAGATTCAGGACAGCAAAAAGCTCCAGGAAGTTGCCGCCCAGGTCCAGAAGCTGATTATAGATGCCCCCATGCCCCCCGAAACCGCCAAGGCTATTGAGAAAGCCTACGTCAAGATGGGTAAGGGCCATGTGGCGGTGCGCTCCTCGGCCACGGCTGAAGACCTGCCGGAGGCCTCATTTGCCGGTCAGCAGGCCACCTTTCTCAATGTAGAAGGCAAGAAGGAGGTAGTCAAAGCCGTTCAGGGGTGCTGGGCATCCCTCTTCGGCGCCCGGGCCATCTTCTACCGCCAGGAGCAGGGCTTTGACCACTTCAGGGTCGGCATCGCCGTGCCGGTGCAGAGGATGGTTCAGTCCGATTCCTCCGGCGTCATGTTCACGATAGAGCCAAACACCAGCGACAAGACAACGATTACCATTGAGGCTGTCCTAGGGCTTGGCGAGATGATTGTCTCCGGGGATGTTACCCCCGACCATTACACCGTCAGCAAGAACGGCATGAAAATCCTAGAAAAGGAAATCAAAAAGCAGGAATGGAAGCTGGTAAAGAAGAAAGGCGTCACCGGTAAGGCCGATAACATCAAAGTAAACCTGACGGAGAAGGAGCAGGAGAAGCAGAAGATAACCGATGATGACATCATCTTCCTGGCCAAGGTAGGCAAGACCCTGGAAGACCATTATAACTTCCCCCAGGACATTGAGTGGGCCAAGGAGAAGGAAAAAATCTTTATTGTCCAGACCCGGCCGGTAACCAGCATCAGGAAAACAGCCGAGGCCGCCCGGGAGATTAACGCCCCCGTCCTCTTCTCCGGCTCGCCGGCCAGCCCGGGTATAGCCTCCGGGCCGGTAAAAATCGTGCCTGACCCTTCACAGATAGATAAGGTGCTCAAGGGCGATATACTGGTCGCCGAGATGACCACACCGGACTTTGTCCCGGCCATGAAGCGGGCGGCGGCTATTGTCACCGACCGCGGCGGCCGCACCGCCCACGCCGCCATCGTCAGCCGCGAGCTGGGCATACCCTGCGTCGTCGGCAGCGAAAAGGCGACGACCCTCCTCAAGGACGGGCAGGTCATCACCGTGGACGGCTCCAGCGGCAAGGTCTATGAAGGCAAGGTAGAGGTAGTCACCGAGGCCCAGGCCCGTGCCCGCGGCGAGATAAAGACCAAGACCAAGCTCCTGGTGAACCTGGCGCAGCCAGACCTGGTGGAGCGGGTGGCTGAGCGCGACGTTGACGGCATCGGGCTGCTGCGGGCGGAGTTCATGGTCGCCCAGATTGGTGAGCACCCGAGCTATATGATTAGCCAGAACCGGGGCCAGGAATTTGTGGACAAACTGGCCGAAGGGCTGACCCAGTTTGCCAAGGCCTTCTACCCCCGCCAGGTGGTCTACCGCACCAACGACTTCAAGACCAACGAGTACCGCGCCCTCAAAGGCGGGGAAAAGTACGAAGAACTTGAGGAGAACCCCATGCTCGGCTACCGGGGCGCCTCGCGGTATATCACAGATGTTGAAACATTCAAGCTGGAGCTGACCGCCATCAAGAAGGTAAGGGAGAAATACGACAACCTCTGGGTGATGATTCCCTTCGTCAGAACGGTCAGCGAGATGGCCCAAACGGTAAATATTATGGAAGATGAGGGATTGAAGCGCTCGGATAAATTCAAGCTGTGGATGATGGTGGAGGTGCCGTCAAATGTCATCCTGCTGGATAAATTCCTGGACGTTGGTATTGACGGGGTCTCCATCGGCTCAAATGACCTCACCCAGCTGACCCTGGGCATTGACCGCGACAGCGCCAAGCTGGCCGCCACCTTTGACGAGCGCGATGAAGCCGTCCTCCTCTCCCTAGAAAAGGTGGTTAAGGGCTGTAAGGCCAGGGGCGTGACCTGCTCCATCTGCGGGCAGGCGCCCTCGGTCTACCCCGAGATTACGGAGAAGCTGGTGGAATGGGGCATCACCTCGGTATCGGTCAGCCCCGATATGATTGATATTACCCGGGATATTATTGCCAAGGTTGAAGCGAAACTCGGCATCAAGTGATTGAACAGCTTAAAATCCGCCAGCTCACCGAGGCGAGAGAAGAAAGTCTTTCTCCTCATGCCGCTAAAAGTCGGCTGTCGCGGGGCAGGCTGAGACACGAAGAGCCTGACCCCATCCGCACCGCCTTCCAGCGCGACCGCGACCGCATCATCCACAGCAAGTCCTTCCGCCGCTTAAAACACAAGACGCAGGTCTTCATCGCCCCGCTGGGCGACCACTACGTCACGCGGCTCACCCATACCCTGGAGGTCTCCCAGATTGCCCGCACCATCGCCCGGGCACTCTCCCTCAACGAAGACCTGGCGGAGGCCATCTCCCTGGGGCACGACCTGGGGCACACCCCCTTCGGCCATACCGGGGAGGACGTGCTCAATGAGCTCTACAAGGAGGGCTTCCGCCACAACGAGCAGAGCCTGCGCATTGTTGACTTTTTGGAGAAGGACGGGCGGGGCCTAAACCTGACCTGGGAGGTGCGGGACGGCATCCTCAACCACTCCAAGACAGGGGCGGAGAACATCCTCGGGGAGGACTGGGGGGAGGTGGGCACCCTGGAAGGCGAGGTCGTCAGAGTGGCCGATATTGTGGCCTACATCAACCATGATATCGGCGATGCCATCCGGGCCGGCATTATCACCGAAGATGAACTACCCAAAGCCGCCGTCAGGGTGCTGGGGCCAGGCCACTCGCCGCGCATCAACACCATGGTTGGCGATATTATTGAAAACTCGTGGGCGGTACACGGGTGTGGTATAATTAAGAAACCGGCCATAAAGATGAGCCCCAGGGTTCTGGCCGCCGCCAATAGGCTGCATAAATTCCTCTTTGAGCGGGTCTACAACCTGAAAGCCGCCCAGGAGGAGACGGAAAGGGCCAGGGAGATAGTCCGCTTCCTTTACCAATATTTCAACGAACACGAGGACAAGATGCCCGCCGAATACCGCCTGGGCAAGGAGACCACCGAGCGAAGAGTGGTGGACTACATCGCCGGCATGACTGACCAGTATGCCATGAGGCTGGCGGCGGAACTTAAAAAATAAGAGAGAGGTTTGGAGGGGCGTCAGCCCCTCCAAACCAATGCCTCCCCCTCTCCTTTGAAGGAGAGGGGGATACAGGGGGTGAGGTAGCCCCCAATAATAAGATGAGCACTATTGACGAAGTCAAACAGAAGATAGATATTGCCGAGATTATCGGCCAGTACACCGCCCTAAAGAAGGCAGGGCGTAACCTTACCGCCCTTTGCCCCTTCCACAGCGAAAAACACCCATCTTTCTTCGTCTACCCCGAGCAGCAGAGCTGGCACTGCTTCGGCGCCTGCAACACCGGCGGCGATGTCTTTGCCTTCATCATGAAAAAGGAGGGGCTTGACTTCGGCGAGGCGCTCAGAAGGCTCGCCCAGAAGGCGGGCGTCACCCTGCCGTCAAGAACAGCGCCGGACGGCCGGAGGGACGAAAAGGAAGAGCTTTACAAAATCAACGAAGCGGCTGCCCTATATTTCCATAACCTCTTGCAGAACTCGCCGGCGGCGAAAAAGGCGCGGGACTATGTCGCCAAACGGGGGTTTACGCCCCAGACCATCACCGATTTCCATCTCGGCTTCAGCCTGGACAGCTGGGAAGCACTAAAGGCTTATCTCAAGGAAAAAGGCTACGATGAAGACAAACTGCTCACCGCCGGCCTGCTGGTGGCAGCCGAAAGCGGCCAGACACACGATAGATTTCGCGGTAAGCTGATGATTCCCATACGCGACATCAGGGGGCGCTTTACCGGATTTGGCGCCAGGGTGCTGGATGATTCCCTACCCAAGTATGTCAACTCCCCGCAGACGCCGGTCTTTGATAAAAGCAGCACCCTCTACGGCATTGACCACGCCGCCCCGGCCATCCGCCAGCAGGACACGGCCGTCATCATGGAGGGCTACATGGACGTCATCACCGCCCACCAGAACGCCATCACCAACGTGGTCGCCTCTATGGGGACATCGGTGACAGAAATGCAGATAAACATCCTCAAGAAGCTGACAAGAAATTTGGTGCTGGCCCTTGACGCCGATACCGCCGGCGAGGAGGCCATGCTGCGTGGTATCGCCTACGAGAACATCTTAAACGCCGAGGTCAGGGTCATCATCCTGCCGGAGGGCCAGGACCCCGATGACGTTATCCAAAAAGATGCCAAAGTCTGGCAGGATTATGTAAACAAGGCCACGCCGCTCGTTGACTATACCTTTGAGAAGGCAACCAACGGACTTGACCTGACCACGGCCAAAGGCAAGTCCCTAGCTGCGGAGAGACTGCTGCCCATCGTAGCGGAGATAAAAGACCCGGTGCGCCAGGCACACTACCTGGTGAAGCTGGCCCGTCTTGCCGCCGTCACCGAGCGCACCCTGGAGGCGGCGCTCGGGCGTATAAAACCGCCGCCGTCAAGACGCAAAATGCCGGAGCCGAAACCGACACCCGAACGTACCCTGCACCAGCTTTCGTCCAACCCGCGCGAGGAGTACTGCCTGGCCCTCCTGCTGCAATACCCCGAGCTCAAGAGCCGGCAGGCAGGGCTTGTCCCGGAATACTTTGAAAGCAGCGAAAACCGCGAAATACTCGCGGCCTGGCAGGAGGCCGCCGAGCCGGCCTCGCTTAAGGAGAGGCTTGACCCGGCCATCCACGAGCACCTGGACGCTATTATCGGGAGGAGCCTGCCCGCGACGAAAAACAATTACGAGCAGAGGTATACCGATTGCGTTATGGAACTGCAGAAAAAATACCTCAGGGGCCTGGCCGCCAGGAAGGCTGAAGCCGGAATGCCCACAGACGACCCGACCTGGCTGGAAGAGGCTGTCGCCATCAGCGCCCAGTTGAAAGAGCTGGATGAGCGCAGAAAACGGAGCCGCACCCAGACGAGGAGATAAGAGATGAGCACAGAGAAGAACCGCTTGGAGCCATTTCAGGATAGGGAGCACTTTGAGGAGCTGCCCCCGGAGGAGATACTGGTCCACGAAGATAAAGTGCCCTATGGCCAAGCGGAAATTGACGAGGAACTGACCGGCCCTGCCCTGCCCGTGCCGGGCGAAACTTGGCCGAAAACGAAGCACTTTGAGGTTGATAAGACCGAGGCAACGGCCGACCCGGAGCTGGAGATGCCCCTGGAAGAGCTGGAGGAGCAGGACATCACCGATGACCCGGTGCGCATCTACCTCCATGAGATCGGCCGGGTACACCTGCTCACCGCCGAGGACGAAAAAAAACTGGCCCGGCAGATGGAGGACAGCAAATACATTGAAGCGATAAAACAGGAATACCTCCAGAAAAACGGCCAGCCGCCACCGGCCACCGACACGATACTCATCATCCTGACACGGCTGGGCAAGCTGGCCCCTGTCATCCAGGCCCTTCGGGAAAGGCTCGGCCCGAAACCGACCGCCAATTTCAAGGAAGCCGTCTACAATACCAAGCTCCAGGGCACCATTGATAATACCCTGGACCCGCAGCTTGTTCAAGATATGGCCACCGCCCTGGCCAGCTCCACTAGCGAGGTGGAGGGTAACCTGCTCACCCTGTCGCTCGCCAGCCGGCTGCTGCCGAAACAGGTGCTTGACTTCATTGGCAATGACGTCTCTCTCTCCGACATAGAGGCGCTGGCCACCGACAACACCTTCATCAGTGCCATAAAAAAACATGAAAGACAGCTCTCCAACTACTTCGCCGATATTATCCGCGAGGGCAGAAGGGCAGAAAAACACCTCATTGAAGCCAATCTGCGCCTGGTCGTCAGCGTGGCCAAGAAGCACATCGGGCGGGGCATGTCCCTCCTTGACCTCATCCAGGAAGGGAATATCGGCCTGATGAGGGCCGTGGAGAAGTTTGACTACCGCAAGGGCTACAAGTTCAGCACCTACGCCACCTGGTGGATACGCCAGGCACTGACCCGCGCCATCGCCGACCAGGCCCGTACCATCCGCATCCCCGTCCATATGGTGGAGACCATCAACCGGCTGCTCAGAATTAGCCGCCGCCTGGCCCAGGAATACGGGCGCGAGCCTACCTCCAAGGAGATTGCCAAGGAGATGGAGGTGTCCTCGGACAAGGTCAGGGAGATTGTCAAGGTATCGCAGCTACCTATATCCCTGGAGTCGCCGGTAGGTGAAGAGGAGGACAGCGCCCTGGGCAACTCTATTGAGGACAGGAATGCCATACCCCCCGCTGATGTCGCCTCCAAGCAGCTGCTCAAGGAGCAGATTGAGGACGTGCTCAGCACGCTGACCGACCGCGAGAAGCGCGTCCTGACGCTCAGGTTTGGGCTGGAGGACGGGCGCAGCCGCACCCTAGAAGAGGTAGGCGCCGAGTTCAACGTTACCCGCGAGCGCATCCGCCAGATTGAGGCGAAAGCCCTGAGAAAATTACGCCACCCCAGCCGCAGCCGGAAGCTGAAGGACTATTTGGAGTAAAAACTACCGGAACATCCCCATGAAGTTCTTGGGCAGCTTGCCTTTAGCGCCCATCTTCATCAGCTTCTGCATCTGGGCAAACTGGTTCAAGAGCTGATTGACATCATGAGGCTGCACGCCGCTCCCGCGGGCGATGCGCTTACGGCGGCTGCCCCCGATAATACCGGGGTCCCGCCTCTCCTGGGGGGTCATGGAGAGGACAATGGCCTCCACCTTCTTCAGATGCGCCTCCTGGGCGCCATCGGGAAGCTGGCTCGTAATCTTGGACACGCCGGGCAGCATCTCCGCCAGCTGGGCAAGCGGCCCCATCTTCTTGATGGCCTTTAGCTGCTCCAAAAGGTCTTCCAAATTAAAGCTGGCACTCTTGACCTTTTTCTGGAGCTCCAGGGCCTTCTTTGCATCCAGGGTCTTCTCCGCCTTCTCAATAAAGGTCAGCACGTCGCCCATGCCCAGTATGCGCGAGGCCAGGCGGTCGGGATAAAAAGGCTCAAAGGCCTCGGTCTTTTCCCCAACGCCGAGGAACTTGATGGGCACGCCGCTGACCCAGCGGATAGAGAGGGCCGCCCCACCCCGGGCATCCCCGTCCATCTTGGTCATAATGAGGCCGGTCAGGTTCACCTTGGCGTGGAACTCCTCGGCCACCCGCACGGCGTCCTGACCGGTCATGGCGTCCACCACCAGCAGCACCTCGTGGGGGGCGAGCACCTTCTTGAGCTGGGCCAGCTCATCCATCAGCTCCTCGTCAATATGCAGCCGCCCCGCCGTATCCACAATCACCCAGTTGGCCGCTATCTCTTTGGCTTTGGCCAGGCCGTGAGCACAGATTTGCTTGCTTGATACGCCGGGGTCTTCGCGGTAAACAGGCACATCAAGCTGCCTGCCCAATATGACCAGTTGCTCTATGGCGGCGGGGCGGCGGTTATCGGCGGCCACCAGGAGGGGCTTCTGGCCGGAGTGCTTCAGGTGGAGCGCCAGCTTGGCGGCGGTGGTCGTCTTACCACTACCCTGCAGCCCGACCATCATGATGACCGTGGGGGGCTGAGATGACGCCGCCATCTGGCTCTTCTGAGCCTCGCCGAGGGTGGCGATAAGCTCCTCATTGACGATTTTTATTATCTGCTGCCCCGGCGTCAGGCTCTCCAGCACCGCCGCGCCGACGGCGCGCCCCCGCACCCGGCCAATAAAGTCCTTGACCACCCTGAAGTTGACATCCGCCTCCAGCAGCGCCAGCCGCACCTGCCGCAGGGCCTCGTCAATATCCTTCTCGGTAAGCCGGCCCCTATTCCCCAGCAGCCGGAAGACGTTACCCAGCTTTTCACTCAGGACTTCAAACATAGTTTAATTCTAAGGGGAGGAGAGAGAGGGAGTCAAGATGAGGCAACCCTACCCCCCATTTATCTATTCTATCCCCTACCACCTCGCCACATCATTTTTTATTCTTTCTTATCTCTTCCCACCCACCACCCTCGCGGCAGCCGCCTCTTACCTTTCTTCTATAATCCCACCCCCTCTTAACCGCCGTCAGGGAGTTTGAGGGGGCAACGCCCCCTCATTATAATAATTCCCCCCTCTCCTTTGAAGGAGAGGGGGACACAGGGGGTGAGGTAGATAAATCATAATTATGCTAAAATAGCGTAAATAAACCCGGTTCCGAGGAAACAGAATGATTCCCGTTAGGCTCAGTATGCGCAACTTCATGTGCTACCGCAACAGCGTGCCGCCGCTGTCCTTTGAGGGCATACACCTCGCCTGCCTGGCCGGCGAGAACGGCAGCGGCAAGTCCGCCCTGATTGACGCCATGACCTGGGCGCTCTGGGGCAAGGCCAGGGCCTCAAGCGATGATGACCTGATTGCTGCCGGCAAGACGGAGATGGAGGTAGACCTTGAATTTGATGTGGGGAAAGAGCGCTACCGCATCATCCGCCGGCGCTCCCGCCCTAAGAAAGTGGGCCGGCCGGGGCAGACCGTCCTGGAGTTCCAACTAGCCGCCGGTGACGGATTCAAGCCCATCTCCGGCGACGGGAAAATCCAGACCCAGCAGAGGATTATTGACACCCTGCACATGAACTACGAGACCTTCATCAACAGCGCCTATTTGCGCCAGGGTCATGCCGACGAGTTCACCATCAAGCGACCGGCGGAGCGCAAAGAGGTGCTGGCCCAGATACTCGGCCTAGACTTCTACGACACCCTTGAGGAGCGTGCCAGGGAGCTGGCCAGAGGACAGGAAGCGGCCAGGGCGCAGCTGGAAAGCGCCATCGGCGACATCACCAACGAGCTAGCTCAAAGACCAGCCTATAAAGCCGAGCTGGCGCAGGCGCAGGAAAAACTTGAGCAAACCGAGACCATGACACGAGCCAAGGAGGCTTCCCTGAACAACTTGAGACAGCAGAAGGAAGCCCTCCAGAATAAAAAGGCGCAGCTTGACGAGCTTGAGACACGCCTCAACCAAGGCACCCTAGACCTAGAGCGGTGGCAGGAGCAGGTGGGGCAGCACCGCTCCAGAATCAGGGAGTATGAGGCCACCATTGCCAGGCGGCAGGCGATAGAGGAGGGCTTTGCGCAGCTTGCCGAGGCCAGGAAGACAAACGAGGAACTGGACAAAAAGCTCCGGCAGTCGGTCAGTCTGGAAAAGGCGCGCGCCCAGCAGGACAAAAAGATTCAGGATGCCCTCAACAACCTGAAGACGGAGCACGCCGTCACGCGGAGCAAGATAGACGAGCTTGAACTCAGGGCACAGAGATTGCCCGAGCTTAGGGCCAGCCTCAGTCAGACGCAGGAGCAATTGCGCGAGCTCATGGAGCCGGAAGCAGCACTGAAACAGAAAGAGGCAACGGCACGGGAATTACAGGCTCAAACGAGTCGCCTAGAGGCGGAGATAAAACGCCTGGAAAAAGAAATCAGCGAGACAGAGGCAAAACTGGACCTCCTCTCCTCCCAGCCCGGGGCGAAATGCCCTCTCTGCGAAACGGAGCTGACCATAGATAGCCTGAAGCTCATCGCGGCGAAATACACCCAGGAAAAGCAGGCCAAGGCCGCACTATTAGGGTCAGCGCGGGCGGAACTGGCCCAGAAACAAACGGGGCTTAAAACACAGCAGCAAGAACTCTCCCAGATGGAATCAAGGCTGAACGCCGAGAAGACCAAGGCCCAGAGCCAGGCCGAAATTACGAAAAATGAGATTGCGGCCGTGGAAAATGCCGATAAACAGCTTGCCGAGTTCAAAAACACCCTGGCCGATATTGAACAGCGCCTGGCGGAAAAGGACTTCGCCGCCGCTGAGCAGAAAGCACTGGCCACCATTGAGGCTGAACTTTCCACCATCGGCTACAATGCTGAAAGACACGAGCAGATAAGGCAGCAGCTGCACCAGCTGGAGCCCTATGACCAAGATAAGCGAAGACTTGACGAAGCCGAGAGGCTCATCCCCCAGGAAAGAGAGGCACTCTCACACGCCGAAGAAGTGACCCAGGAGCGACAAAACAGCCTGGATAAAGACAGACGAAAGAAGGAGGCCCTGGTAGCCGAGCTTACCTCCCTCCCGCAGCTCATCAATGACCTGGCCGAAGCGGAGGCTAGCTACCGGACCCTTGAGGCACAGCGCAGCCAGGCTCAGGAGGCGGTGGGGCAGGCGAAGGAAAAGCTCAAGCGCCTGGACGAGATGGCCACCAAGAAGAAGGAGAAGGAAGCCCAGCTTATCAAAGCCGCTAGAGAGGAGAAAATCTACAAAGAGCTGGCCGAGGCCTTCGGCAAGAGGGGGATACAGGCCATGCTCATAGAGACCGCCTTCCCCGAGATGGAGGCCGAGGCCAACCGCCTGCTGTCACGCCTTACCGACGGCAGGATGACCGTTAAATTTGAGACGCAGCGGCTCAAGAAAACAGCCAGGACGGGGGAAATCATGGAAACGCTGGATATCAATATTGATGACGGGATGGGGACAAGGAACTACGAGATGTTCAGCGGCGGCGAGGCCTTCCGCATCAACTTCGCCATCCGCATCGCCCTCTCCAAGTTGCTGGCCCGGCGGGCCGGGGCGCCCCTGCGCACCCTGATTATTGACGAGGGCTTCGGCACCCAGGACAATGCCGGGCTGGAGAAGCTGAAGGAGGCCATCAACTCCATCAAGGACGACTTTGACAAGCTCCTCGTCGTCACCCACGTTGAGGAGCTGCGGGACGCCTTCCCCAGCCACATTGACGTCGTCAAGAACAATGAGGGCTCAACCATCTCGGTAAGCTAGAGATGGAAATCCTCCCCCTGTGTCCCCCTTCCTTTCGTAAAGGAAGGGGGAATTTAGTTTTAATGAGGGGGCGTTGCCCCCTCAAACTCCCCCTTTGGGGGTG
>Ga0315280_10006474_pt1 | contig 16147 bp, 13 predicted proteins | sample YL17G06_40_MG_FD_203697 | JGI IMG/M metagenome (GOLD analysis project Ga0315280, IMG submission 203697) | Sediment microbial communities from Yellowstone Lake, YNP, Wyoming, USA - YL17G06_40 | ecosystem: Environmental > Aquatic > Freshwater > Lake > Sediment | place: USA: Wyoming | collected... | reverse complement strand
TGAGGGCCGAGGAAGCGCCCGCTCCGGCGCCGGAGCCCGCGCTCGCGGGTGAGGAAGCCGAGGAGAAGCCGGCCGGCCGCTGCTACTGCTGGCTGGGCGCCTTCAGGGCGAGCTGGTTCCGCCCGGGGCCGATCTAGCCGCCCGCGAGTGGTCCACGCCCGTCGGTGTAACGCCACGCGCCCGGCTGAGCACCCTTCGTAGACGGCGTCGCGCGGCAGCCGGCCGGAACGCCGTCCGTGGCGGTGCTGTCTTGACTTTGGCATTCCGGATGCGACAGGTTACGTCGATCCTGGCGGCCTTGCTGATTCTGGGCATGGCCGCGCATCCCGGTTTGCACGCCGTTGGCGGCTCCACACAACCTGGATGGGCGGCCCGGGGCCACGACGGAGCCCACTCATCGCGCGTTCCCCCCGGAGATCCTACCCGCGATCGCATGTCCGGGGGCGCCGAATGCGCTATATGCGCGGCGCTCAGTACGGGCGGCCTCGTCCGGCCGCAGCCGACCCCCGGACCTTCGGACACTGCCGCCCGCAGCGTGCTTGCGCCCGCCGCCACCCCTTGCTTCTCACGCGCAGGCCGACCCAACTCGGTCCGTGCCCCACCCTCCCCCTGGTGCTGACAAGAACACCACTAGCACCGCGCGGGGCCCAGGCCACGCGCCAACAAAGGGAGGTCACCCCATGCGTCGCTTTGCATTCGCGCCGCGCGTCGGTGCGCGCGCATTCACGCTGATCGAGCTGTTGGTCGTCATCGCGATCATTGCCATTCTCGCGGCGATCCTGTTCCCTGTTTTCGCGAAGGCCCGCGAGAAGGCCCGCCAGACGTCTTGCCTCTCGAACATCCGTCAGATCAACCAAGCGACGATCATGTATGCCGAGGACTATGACGAGACCTATCCCACGCTCCACACGAACCCCTTCACCGGCCCGTTCGAGGAGCTCGCCGAGTGGGAGGATCTGCTCGAGCCCTATACTAAGAACAACCAGATCTATTGGTGTCCCAGCCAGAGGCAACAGCCTGGCTATGCCATTAACGGCTGGATCACCTTCGCCACGCCTGTACCGATCATCACCAAGCCGGCCACGTTCGTGACCTGGGGCGAGCACGACGTGAGGCATCAGCACCTGTGCTTCCACATGTGGGAATGGGAGGGTTGGGTCAGCGGGCCTTACGTTCCAGGCCCGGTCCCGCCGGCCGATCCTGTAGGCCTCGAGATCGCCCGCCACAACGAGGGCTCGAACTATGCCTTCGCCGACGGACACTCGAAGTGGGATAAGTACGTCCGGCTCTGGGGCACCGGGCCGGCGACGAACCAGTTCTACCCGTACCAGTAAGGGCGAGTCGCAACTCGCCCGCGGGCAATCGGGCAGGCTGCCCCGGCATAGCGCTGGGGCAGCCTGTCCGGCCTCAGAAGTGACGCCACCCCCTCCAGTCCGAGAGCGGAGTGACCCGACCGTGGGGTAGCTCCACCGGGCAACCTCCGGCTGACTCCGTTACGACCCCGATGCCCGTGAGTCCAGCGTGTCCGCGCAGACCCTCCGTCGCCAGCCCGACGCGATCTGGCGGCAGGCAGACCAGAAGCTCGTAGTCGTCCCCGCCGACGAGGGCCGCCTCGACCGCGGCCTCGCGCGAACCCAGAGCCTGTACCAGCTCGTCGGACACCGGCACCAACTCGAGCCTGATGCGCACGCCGACTCCGCTCGCGGCGGCGAGCTTAGGCGCATCGGAGGCGAGTCCGTCCGAGAGGTCCATCATCGCGGTAACGCCAAGGGAGCGAAGAAGCTGACCTTCCACTACCCGAGGGGACGGGTACAGGTGGCGGCGGATGAGCGCCTCGGCCGCATGCGTGGGGCCGGGCAGCTCCCCCAGGGCGGCCCTCGACTCGCCCAGGGTTCCCGTTACGCAGAGCACGTCTCCGGCGGCGGCTCCCGATCTCAGCACAGGGCTGCCATCGACCTCGCCCAGGATCGCCAAGCTAAGCGTTGTCGGACCGTCGATCCGGACGACGTCCCCCCCGCACACCGCCAGCCCGTACCGAGCCGCGATCTCTCGAAGCCCCTCGTAGACCGCGTCCAGCCAGCTCACGCACAGGTCGGCAGGGCACGCGACGCTGACCGTCGCCGCCACCGGCCGGCCACCCATCGCGGCCACGTCTGAGATGTTGCAGGCCCCCAGTCGCCATCCCACGGAGTGCGCGTCGGCGAGCGGCGACGCACCCGCATCGGGTCCGAGGAAATGAACCCCCTCGACCATCGTGTCGTGGGCGAATAGCACGCATCTGCCACCGACATCGAGCACGGCGCAGTCGTCGCCGATGCCGACAATGACCGGCGGCCCCGGGGGTCCCAAGAGGCGCGCCACGCGCTCGATGAGGGCCTCCTCGCCGATGTCGCCGACGGTCACGCTCGCTGCTCCTCGCACCCTACCTCGGCGGCGATCCTGCGGAGGTAGGCGAGGCACTTGCCATGCTCCGCCTCGATGTCGCCCCATCCGCACTCCACCGACGCTCGGTGGTCGTATCCGATCCCGTCCAGGGCGTGCAGCAGGTCGCGGAAGCGGTACGAGCCGGTTCCCGGTGCACGGCGGCCCGTGTCCGCGATGTGAACGTGCTCGAGCCACTCCGCCGCGCACTCGATCACCTCCGGACCTTCGCCCTCCTCGCTCATGTGGTACGAGTCCGCCAGCACGCCCACGGCCGGGTGGTCCACACGGCGCGCCAAAGCGACAGCCTGGCCTACGCGGTTGATGAAGTTGCATTCCTTGGCGCACAGGGGCTCGATGGCGATGTCGAGGCCGCACTCGAGGGCGATGTCTCCCGCCTCCGCAAGGAAGCGCCCGAGATCAGCGCAGCCTCGCTCGGCTGACCAGCCCGGAGGCAGCGCGCGCGCTGCGCCGCTGCCTAACACGACTACCTCGACGCCGGCCTCGGCCATTCGCCGACAGGCCACCTCCACATAGGCCAAGACAGGGGCGAGGTCCGCCTCGGGGCCCGTGAGCTTCAGGTGGCCGGGGATGAAACAGTTGCAGGCCTCGACCGGTAAGGGCAGGGACAGGACGCACTGCCGCACCGGCTCGTACGCTTGGTCGGGCTGGTCGGGGAGGAACGTCCCCACCGCGAGCTCAATGAAGTCCCACCCAGCAGTCGCCAAGGACTCAGCGCGGTCCAGCCCGGCGCAGACGCCGAACCTCATAGCGCCACCTCCCCCGGGGGCTTCTCGCCCACAAACGCTCCCCGCGACACCAACTCCGCACGCAGCTTCTCAGCCGGCACCTGACGGGGCTGAACCCCCTCCCCCACAGCTAGCGCGGCGGCCACGCCCGCCGCCTCCCCAAGAGCGAAGCATGTCGGCATGATGCGCAGGCTGCTGTGCGCGACGTGGTCCGCCGAGATCGGACGCCCGGCGACGAGCAGGTTGTCCACGCCTCGGGGCAGCAGGCACCTGTACGGGATCTCGTAGTAGTCGCCCTGCAGCGAGCGGAGCACCGTTCCCTCGCCGTCCGGGCTGTGGATGTCGATCGGGTAGCAGCAGCAGGCGATTGAGTCTCCGAAGCGCCGGCACTCTAGCGCGTCGTCGCCTGTGAGCGTGTACTCCCCCACGATGTGGCGCGTCTCGCGCACACCGACCTGTGCCGCCACCCGCACGATGAAGGCGTCGCGGAACGCCGCGAACTCCCGCTTCAGGATCCCGAAGATGGCCTCCGCTTGGCGCCTCGCCAGGATCTCGGCGCGGGTGAGACCGGCCGCGTCCGAGCCGTCGACGTGCGTCACGCGCGTGGTGTTGAACAGCAGCCCGCCGGGATGCACCGTACGCATGTAGAGCACATCCTCGCGGGGGCAGTCCACCTCGCCGCGCTCGCGAGCCGCGCGGTAGGCCGCCGTCATGTCGGCGCCAGGCGGCATGGCGTCGAGGTCGACACCCCCGACGTGAAAACATGCCGTCAGGGGCTGGGTGAGCCCGTCCTGGGGTCGCCCTTTGACCGTTGGACAGCCCGCAAGCGCAGCGATGTCCGCGTCGCCGGTGCAGTCGACGATGACCTTGCCAGCCGCCGCCCTGAGCCCGCCCTTGGACGCCAGGGCTACCGCGCGGACCGCCTCGCCGTCGCGTACCACGTCCACCGCCGGGGAGTGCAGGAGGAGTTCCACCCCCGCGTCCTCGAGCATGTCGAGCGCCGTCAGGATGAGCGCTTCTGGGTCGAACAGGGGCCCTTCGATGCCGCCGAGATGGGTGGACATCCGCTCTCGGATCTCCGCGAACAGGCCGGCCACGACGGCCTGCCCGTTTCGCTCCCACGGCATGAAGATGGTCACGAGGCCGGCGGTGCCTGTGCCGCCAAGGAAGCCGTGGCGCTCCACAAGCGCGGTTCTGGCGCCCGATCTGCCGGCGGCGACAGCGGCGGCGATGCCGGCCGGACCGCCGCCCACCACCAGGACATCGGCGTCGAGTGCCACCGCGACATCACGCTCGGGCAGTCGCACCAGGTCCATCCGCGCACACTCCCTCGGGACAGGTCAGTGCGTGACTCTGGGCCAGTAGGTCTCCATCGCGAACTCCGGGCTCTTGCCCTCTGTGTGGCACGTCACGCACGTCGCCTGGGTGGGCTTCGCGACCCTCTCGTGGCCGTTCGGGCCGACCGGGCCGACGCGATGGCAGGCAACGCACGACACATCCGGCATGCGCGCCGCGCCGGGGGCAAGGGGCTCGGACGAGTGGCACGCCCAGCAGTCGGGGTCGAACTCGCGGTCGAGGTCTCGCAGCGTCTGCGCGGCGCTCGCGTGCCGTGTGGCCTTCCACTGCTCGTCTTGTGGGGCATGGCACTGGGCGCAGGCCTGCGGCTCCGAGGCCGGATCGGGCGCCGCTGCTGCGAGTGCCTGCCGCTGGCGTTGCTGGGCCTCGGCCTGGTAGTCCGATATGACCTTGGCGACCTGGTCGTCATCGACGATGAGGTCATCCATGGGAATGAGCTGGTCGTCGCCGCCCACAACGTGGCGGGACTCGTCGAGCTTGAGCGTTATCCGCCCGACCCACTCGCCGTTGCGTCCGGGAGCCAGGAGCCATGTGGCGCCGACGCGCTCGCCGACCTGGAGCGAGGCGCCCGAGTGACCGCAGATCACGACGTCGATCCCCTCCACCGAGCCGGCGAGCGCTCTGGCGTCCTCCAGGTTTCCGTGGAATAGGACGAGCACCATCTGACAGGATGTCTTAAGTTCGGGCACCAGCACTCGCGCGACCTCGGCCGGGTCGTCTACGGCTACCCCGTCAGGCAAGCCCCTCTGGCTGAACGCAAACGCCGCGGGCGACGTCAGCGAGATGACGCCGATCTTGATGCCGGCACGATCCAAGACGCGCGGGCCGGTGTCCAGCCCGGACAGCTTCACGTTCGCCGACACGTAGGGCGTCCCGGAGGCCGCAGCCAGGGCTGTGAGCACTGCGGGGCCCAGGCTGAAGTCCTGGTCGCCGACTGCGACCGCATCGTACTTCATCAGTCCGAGGGCCCGCTGCTGGTACTGGAACTTGAGCTGCTCGGGCTCCTCTGCCAAAACATCGCCAGTGTCAACCAGCACCGTATTCTGGTACATATCGCGCAGCTCGGCGATGGCCCCGGCCTGCCGCGCGAGCCCGCCGTACGGGTTCCCCGGGCAGCGGCAGGCCTCGAGCTGTCCGTTCGCACTCCCCGTGTAGATGATGGTCACGGACGCAGGCGCCAGACCGATCCTGTCGGCTACCGCGAGGGCCGCGTCCTTGTCAGGCAGCTCCGCCACCTCGACGTTCTCGTACAGCAACATGCAGTCACTGTAGACGCCCAGGTCGCCGCGCAGCAGCGCGTCGGCGTACAGCCCGTCCATCACCTCGCGGGAGGTGGCAGCGGCGCGGATCTCCTCCGGGTCGAGGCCCGCCATCTTGAGCGGGACGTCCCAGTAGGTGGAGTTCCCGGCCTGGCTCCGCAGGGCTAGGTACGTCAGCATCCGCGCCGGGTGGTCGCGCCAGACGGCAGCCTGGCGCGCGGCCTCCTCTATCTCCGCGATCCCGCCCTCGGATGTCAGCTTCCCGTCATCGGAGACATACAGCATCGGGCGCAGTCCGAGCACGAAGCGCTCGGCAGCCTGCGGCCGCTGGGCCAGCCCTATGATGGTGGCGACCGACTCCAGCGCCGGCTGATTGTACGGGCGGTAGAACAGGTCGACCCGCCCGGGCACGCGCTCCCGCGTGCTGTCGAGCCCGGAGTTCGTGTGCTCGGGGAGGACCATGAACCACTGGCCGAGGTCGGCCAGCGCCTGGGCGACGTCCGGCAGGTTCGGCCTCTGCTTGAGCTCCGGCGCGGGGAAGAAGAACGCCGGCAGCCATCTCACTCCGCCCAGCTTCACGAGATCGCGAGCCTCGTTGGAATCCAACTGCACCGTGCGCGTGGTGAGCCCGGGCAGCAGGTCGGTCAGGCTCGCCACCAGCGGGCGCGGGCTGCTGAGCCTGACGCCGTGGGCCGTGACGATTGTGAGCTCGAGCGGCGTGGGATCAGTGTACTCGCACCTTGCATCACCGCCGGTCCCCACGCAGTTGCCGATCTTGCCCGGCTTCCTGCAGTCCCTGGCGGACGCGCACTCCGGGACACCCGCGCAGCGGTCCCCCCGCAGCCCCTCCGGCAGCGCCCAGCAAAGGGTCCTCAGCAGTGCGGGGGTCTCCATGTCACCCACGTACTCGAGGTTGTTAACGTACAAGGTCGGGGTGCCCTTGATCGGGAAGCGGGCGGATCGCTCCGCGTGAGCGAGGAGGACGCGGTCCACATCGTCCGTGGCCGCGAGAGCGCTCACCTGGTCGGCGTTGTAGCCCATGGCGGCCATGACCACCTCGGCCGCCGTGGCCGGCTGTTGCGCGCGCAGCTCCGCGTAGTGCGCCAGCGACTCCGCGCCCTGCAGGCGGCCGATCGCGATCTGGCGCCGCGCCTCTTCTATGGACTGTGGGCCGAACGTGGACTCGAACTGCTTCTGGTCCGCGTTCCAATGGCAGACATACCATCTGCGGAGGATGACGCGGTCCTCGCCGAACAGCCTGAGCGCCTCGGCGAGCTTCGGGGCGAACTCGCGGCAGTAGCCGCAGCCCCATGCGGTGTAGTAGTCCAGCACCAGGCGGGGCCCGGCGATCGAGTCCTCACCGGCCGTGTAGTCCCCCACAAGCGGCGCGACCTCCGGGTCGTCAGCCACGCGCGGGTCGAGTGGGATCTCGCGCGCTCGGTAGCTGTCGATGCCGGAGCCGGATACCTGAAGATCCAGCCGCGACAGAGCGCGGGCCTCGAGGTTGAACTCCATGAGGAGTGTCTTGCCGACCCGGTCGACCAGGCCGCCCGGCCGGCGGTAATGAGCGTTGATGGCGATGTCGATCCCTGGGACGGCTTCGGCGAGGGCCCGCGTGCGGTCGCTGCCCAGGTGACACAGAACGAGCACCAGGTCCACCTTGGGCCGCAGCTCGGCCACGACCGCGCCGACCCCGGCGACAGGATCGCCCACTTCCGCCCACGCGGCCTGCTGCGGGTCGGCAAGTGCGTACACGTCCGGCGTGGTGGCCGCGGTGATGCCGACCTTCACTCCGCCGACCTCCACGATCGCCGATCGCTCCACACCGGCCTTCTGAGCCGCCTCGTCCAACAGGTTCGCGGACAGGAACGGTGCGCCCCCGAGCTCGCCCGCTTCTTTGAGGAACTCGGGCCCCCACTGGAGCTCCTCATCGCCCACCGCATAGGCTGCGTAGCCCATCAGCGCACAGGCCCGGAGGTGAACCCTGGTACGCTCTTGGTCAACGGCCGGACCCAACGTGTACTCATCGTAGGCGGAGCCGCCGAACTGCCCGCCCGCGTCAACCAGCAGCGTGGCCGTCAGCCCCCCACGGCCGATCTTCTTGATCTCGCTCGCCCGCCGGGCGACGCCGCCATCTTGGCTCACCGTGCACTTGCACGGCGTTACCATCGCGTGGGTCTCGCCCGTGTAGACGATGCTGATGTCCGCCGCCCAAACGGGACCGACGACCAGGGCGACGATAACAAGCGCCCGCGCGAGCCGGGCGGCTGTCTCAGACATGCTCGTGGCTACCTCGCATTTCGCCTTCCCCCGCGAGAGCGACCGCCACCCTCGCCCCCGCCCTTAGGATCGGCGCAGCAGCGGAACCCGATGTAATCGCCCTTGTTGGTCGGTTGACGCGGGCCGCCCGTCGAGCAGTCGAACTTGTCGATCCTCTGGTCGCGGAAGGACCCGCCGCGGATGTCAGCCGTGGCGTCGGCGCCGCCCCAGGTTCCGATGTATTCGCTGACATTCCCGATCATGTCGTAGATGCCGTAGCCGCTGACGCAGTAGGGGAAGGAGCCGATGCGCGAGGCCTGGCCTTGTCCGGCACCGTAGAGGCCGATGTTGCACGGACCCTTCACCGGGTTGTCGCCGTAGGGGAACTGCCACGAGTCGGGCCCCTTGCAGGCCTCCTCCCACTCGTCGGGCTCACAGAGGCGCTTGCCGTGCTGCTGGCACCAGCCCTGAGCGCTAAACAGGTTCACGTTCATTGTCGGCATCGCACCGACGACGTTCGGCGCCTCATAGATGTCGACACATACGCTGCCTTCCACCAGCTTCATTCCGGCGGGGCACTTGGGCTCGGCCGGCGAGGCGGCGGAGAACACCACGTCGGGCGGCAGGTTCCCCTTGATCAGGGGGGTCTGCTTCGCTGAAGCGCCCTCGAACACGCGCTTCGCGGTTCCCTGGATGAACTGGCCCAGCTCGGCCAGCGAGATCTGGTCGTCTCCGTTCGTGTCGCCCGTGCCTTGCACCGCACCGGCGATGCAGAACCCCAGCAGCGGACGCGCGAGTTCGGTCTCGGCCAGGGCCTCGCCCGGTGAGACCGCCGACACGAGGGTGCAGCTCGCGGCGAGCTTGTCGAGCACGTTATCCGGGGCCTTCAGGCCCTCGGGCACGCCCTCGGGCTTGAATGCCGACCACGGGGAGGTGTCGAGGAAGAGCACCTTGTGCTTCGCCGGGATGGCGGCCATGGCTGTCGCCAGGTCATCGTAGCTCAGGGAAGTCTTCGCCAGGTCCTTCAGCTCCGCGTCGTGCGGGCAGAGAACCGGTACAGCCGACCCGTCAGGGCCTGCCAGCAGTGCGGTCGTTAGGCACACGTACACCACGACAAGGTCGTCGGGCCCTGCGCCTGCGGCGACGCTAAGTGCCTGCTTGAGCGTCTCCAGCCTCGCGTCCACCCCCGACAGCACAGCGCAGTGCTCCATCGGCACCGCGCCCAGGTCGGGGTTGGTCTGGCGCTGTGCCATTAGGTAGCTGTATGCAGCGCCTTCGGCCCGGCTGGGGATGTCGAAGTCCGAGTAGTCGGTCACTCCCGCGCAGATCGCCCATCTCCCCGGCTCCGGAGCCGGGGCGTCCTGCGCGGCCGCGGCGATCGCGGAGGCCAGCAGCGCCATCGTGGTGAGGTACCAGGGTGTCATGACACTCTCCTAGCTTCGTGCAACCGGCGGCTCACCCTCGCACACGGGCGAGACGTTGCCTGTTCAACTGTTGTCCTCACGCTTCCTGCGGAACCGGACGGTCCGCGGGTGTGGCTCGGCGAACCGGTGAAGCGGTAGCTCGGACGGAACGTCAGATTCCCGGAGCCGGAAGGTGATTCGTCCTGTCCAGTCCGTCGAACGCTAAGCGCTGGATAGTGCCGGCGTCCCTCGTCGGGATCGCGCTCGCGTTGCCGCTCGTTGCCGTCGCCGCGGTCAAGCTCTCCCGAGCCGTCTACCGTGAGCGCGACTCAGCCTATGTCGATACGTGCCTCGCCAACCTCGCCGAGCTCGGCGCCGCCGTGGAGCAGTACACCCTAGACCACGAGGGGCGAGTGCCGCCGTCAGCTACGTGGGCCGACGCGACGCTGCGGGTTCTTGGGAGGGAGCAGCCCTTCTGCTGCCCGTCCGACCCATCGCGCACGCGGAACTCCTACGCCTTCAACGATCGGCTCACCGCGGGAACGCTGGGCGAGGTCGAGAACGCACACGATGTCCCGATGATCTACGACTCGCGCCGCGGATCGTGGAACGCACGAGACGCGGCGCCTGAGTTCTGCCTGCCGCCGAGGCACGGGGTCTACAACAACGCGGTCATGGCTGACGGCTCGGCCAGGTCGTTCGCGAGTTATGACGCATGGGCCGCCGCTCAGTTCCGCAGGGGCACCTCGACGGAGAGTGAGGAGGTCGAGGCCCTGCCCGCCTACGACGGGCCCACGTTGCTGTACGGAGACGCATCCGGCCTGCGGGCGGAGTACCCCTCTGACTGGCAGGTCCAGCCGGTCGCGGGCGGCGTGCGCTTCGGGCCGGCGGATCGCCCGGCCGCATCGTGCGAGATCATGGTAGGCGGCGCGTCGGTGGAGTCCGAGCCCGCGGAGGAGCCGCTGCCGCCGCAGGCCCAGGTCGTCGCCACCTGGAAGACGAGCTTGGCGCCACTGGCCGGCGAGTTCCCGGTCACTTGCGACGTACGCGAGTACACCTACGACGGCCGGCGAGTGTGCCGACTGTCCGTGCCGACGCAGCCACCGCTGCGCGTGGCCGTGGGCGCACCCGAGAGCGAGTGGGAGTCGCTACGCCCGGCGCTGTTCGTGCCGGTGGTGACCTTGCGCTTGCCGCTCCCAACCGGGCGTCGATAGCACACGAAGCCAGTCCCTGAAGGCCGACCGACCCGCACAGCCGAATCATCTGGTTGGAGGTTGACCGATGAGACTCTGTGCCCACCTCACGGTGTACGTAGTGTGTGTCTTGGCCGCGTCAAGCCGTGCGGAGCCACTGCCTGACGTGCCACGCGATCACCAAGCCGCCTGGGCTGTGGCCGCCCTCTGGCGCGCCGGGATCGTTCGTGGAGACGAGAACGGGCTGTTTCGCGGCGACGAACGGCTAACGCGCGCTGAGGCCGTCGCGCTCGCGGCGCGGCTCGGAGCGTCGGTGTCCACCGACTTCGTCATGCGGTCCGGCAAGTCGATCGACGACTACCTTGCCCGCTGGCGCGGCGTACCGACTTGGGATGCGCAGAACCCATTCCGTGGAACCTGGGCGGGGACGGAGTGGAACTACCTCCGCTTCGCGACGCCGACCGAAGTCGACGTGCTCGATGGCTGGCCCAAGCCGCTACCCACCCGCTACGAGGCGGCCGTCGCGGCCGCGCGCGTGCTCTCGAGCGCAAGGAGGGCCGCTCGAAGCGCCCTTGTCCGCCGACTCGATCGCGACATGACCGAGGCCGGGAAGACCAACGAGACCCAGCCATTGGACTGGACGCCCTGGTCTGAGGGCGAGGGGCCTCATTCCTTGGGCGAGATGACGAGCGAACGGTTGTCGCCCTCACCCTCGCTGTAGGTGTAGACATCCGGGTCGTCGGCCAGCTCCAGGTGCACGATTCGCCTCTCGTACGCGGTCAGTGAGTCCAGCACCGCCTCGCGGCCCGACTCGCGAACCTGGTCGGCGATGTGCCTCGCCCGCTGGCGGAGCTGCTCGGCGCGGCGCTCGCGGTAGCCCTCCGCGTCCACCAGAATCCGGGCAGAGGAGCCCGTGCGCCTATGGAAGATGCCGCCGACGATGAGCTGCAGGGCCTGCAGCGTTTCACCATGGCGGCCGATCAGGATGCCGATGTCGTTGCCGGCCATGTCGATAGTAACCTGGTCCTCTGTCTCGTCAGCGACCGTCGCGAGAGCGCTGAGCCCCATCTTGCCGAGTATCTCCTGGACGATGACCGCTGCTTCGTCGCCCGGCGTTCGCGCTGTTCCCTCCGGCATGCAGCCCTCCCCTTCCAGCGTGAGCCGCTCTAGTCGTCCGACTCCCCGTCGGCCGCGACGGCCGACGCTCGCTCTGCCTGTCTCCTGGCCTTTCGCTCTTCGCGGCGTCTCTTGCGCCCGCCGCTTTCCGCGGTGTCGACGTCAGCCTCGGCGCTCGGCAACTCGTCGTCACGGGAGAACTCGACGTCGATGACCTTGCCGTCGCCGTTGCCCGCATCGTCGAGTTGCGCGCGCTCGCGCATCGGGGCGAAGAACCTGGCCAGCAGCCCGCGGACCCCGGTGTCCGCGGTCCGGAGAGTTATCTCCTCCCCGAGCCGCTCAACGACCGGCACGGTTTGCTCCTCCGCGGCTCGACCAGTCTTCTTGCCCTTCTGGGCCACCGTTGCAGCAAGGTCGGCCTGCTTGGCTTCCGGCCGTGCGCGGCGGGGCTTCTCGGGCTTCGGACGGAGCTCCTCGGGCAGGGAGGCCAGGACCGACTGGTCGCCGCCGCGCTGCTTCCACTGATACGCGAGCCACAGCGACTGGCCCGTGGAGAAAACCAGGAACACGGTCCAGTAGAGGATGAAGGCGGACGCCACGCCTCTCATCATGAAGAAGAACATAATCGGCATGAGGTACATCATGGTCTTCTGCATCTGCTGCTGCTGGGGTTCCGCGCTCGGTTGCTGCGGCTGCAGCTTCATGGACGCGATGAAGGCGATCACGTAGACAACCAGCAGGATCATGTCGGGCTCGGACAGCTTGCCGATCCACAGGAAGCTCGCGCCGAGCAGCGGGTAGGCATAGAGCCTGACCGCTTGGTAGACGGGGATCAGGATCGCCATCTGCAGGATAGACGGCAAGCATCCCGACTTCATCGAGATCTTGTACTTGCGCATCAGCTCCTGCTGCTTGCGCATGACGAGGAGCTGGTCGTCCTTATGCTTCTCCTTCAGCTCCGCGATGATCGGCTGGACAAGCTTCATCTTGACGCCCATCGTCTTGGAGGCCACGTAGCCCCAGGTCGTGAGTGGCCAGACCAGGACCTTGACGATGAGCCCCAGGAGCATGACCCCCAGGGCATAGGCGTACCGTGGGCGCGACCTGCCGCCGAACAGGCCGACCAGGAAGTCGAGGACCTTGTACCGCCAGTCCCTCGCGTTGTGCGGATCGAGCAGCCGGCTACTGACCTCCGAGGCCTTGGCCTTGTCATCGCGGTTGCCTACGTCCTCGTGGTCCCATACAGCCCGGTTGGAGTCGAATGTCAGGGCCTTGAGGTCCTTGACATACCCCTTCTCGTCGTTCAACTTCTCAAGGGCGATCTTGGCGGCGTGATAGGCCGCATGGGCGGCATAAGGGCTGCCGCGCCGCTCCTTCGCGAACGCCTCATAGGCCTCGCGGGCTTCGCGCCACGCGCCGTCCTCCTCATAGATAACCGCGATGCGGAGGCGATCGACCTCAAACTGCTGGGACTTGGGATCGGCCGCGATCCGGGCCTTGAGCTGCTCGATCTGCTCATCGGGGGCCGCGTCGCTGCGGAACTCCCGGGTCTGCGCGACCCGCGCGGCCTCTTGCTTCTGACGCTCCGACTCAAGCGTCTTGGACTGCTTGCTCATCATGTAGAGCATGATCATCCAAGGCACCAGGAGGATCAGCATGAGGATCCTCTGTCGCCTCATCTGCTCTTGTCGCTGCGGGTCAGCGCTCATGCGGAGCTACTCCCTAGGTTCGGTGCGGCGCAGGCGCCTCCCGGGCACCGGGTCTTCGCCGCCGCGCGAGAACGGGTTGCATCGGCAGACCCGCCACAGCCCCAAGCCCAGACCGCGGAACGCCCCATGCACTCGCACCGCCTCCAACATGTACTGTGAGCATGACGGGTTGAACCGGCATGATGATGGGAGCACACGGCTCAGCGTCATCTGGTACAGTCGAAGCGCACCTATTACCACGGCGCGCGTCAGCCGCGCGCCGATCCACGGCCGTGCGGGCCGCTCGCCACTGGGCTCATCCCACATACCGTCCCCTGGCAAGCTCATCATCGCCACTGGGCACTGTCGGGCTCTCCTGCGAGCCTGGCCTCGACCAGCAACCCGAACAGCGACTCGTGCAGTGCGCCGAAGCCCATCTCCGCGGCCGGCGGACGAGCACGGAAAGCCAGGTCGGCGGGACGGGTGTCGGGTCTCATCTCGCGCCGCGCGATCTCCCGCACCCTCCGGCGAAGCCGGTTGCGGACGACCGCCTTCCCCACCTTGCGACTGACGATGACACAGAGCCTGTGCCCCGCCGAGCCGCCCTGCCGGACCTTCAGCACCCCGGCGGGACAGGAGTAGCCCCGGCCCTGCCGCAGCACCGCCCGGATGTCCGCACTCCTAGCCAGACGCCCAAGTCTCTGCCCGGGTCGCCTACCGTCAGTCGGGTGGTTGTGGGCGCCGCGCAACTCCGGTCCCCACCTACGCCGCACCGCGGCCTTGCCTGAGCGGGAACTCTAGACCGCTATCTTCTTCCTGCCCTTGCGCCGCCGCCGCTTGATGATCTCGCGCCCGCCCGGGCTGGTCATACGAGAGCGGAAGCCGTGCACCTTGTGCCGTCGCCTCACGTTGGGTTGGAACGTACGCTTCATAATGGTACCTCCGCGACGAACACCGCGTGTTGCCGCGGAGGCGATCCGCGGACGGTGTATCCCATACGAAAGAAACGCGGCCACCAACGGCGGCCGCTCATGCGACGGTGATTGTACCACAGCGGGCAAATGGGCGGCAAGTCATGGGCCGGCCCTCTCTGGGCGGGAGAGAGAGGTCAGAGCCGCCTCAGCCCTTCACGCTGTCGAGCGCGCCGCGGATGGCCTGGCCCAGCGCACGGATCGAGTAGGGCTTCGATACGATCTCCCAGACACCGAGCTCGGAAGGGCGCGCGTCCAGGAGTCGCTGGTGGTAGCCGGTCATGATGATGACCGGCAGTCCGGGCCTCAGTCGCCGGACCCTTTCGATCAGGTCGAGGCCGGTGAGCTGCGGCATCGTCTGGTCGGTGACGAGGAGGTCGACCTCGTCGGGGTCCTGTTCGAATGTCTCCCAGGCCTCCATGCTGTCGGTCTTCGTGACGACCGCATAGCCCAGGCTCTGGAGCACCTGCGCGGCCATCTCGGCGAGGAAGGGCTCGTCATCGACGAACAGGATCCGCTCCGTGCCGGTGGGGATCTCCGCTTCCGCGATCGCGCGCTCGGCTCCCTTGTCACCGCAGCACGGGAGGTATACGTGGAAGACCGACCCCGCTCCTACCTCGCTCTCGACCGTGATCGCGCCGCCGTGGTCGGTGACAACGCCGTGAGCCGTCGCGAGGCCCAGACCGGTGCCCCCTCCAGGGTCCTTGGTGGTGTAGAAGGGTTCGAAGATGCGCGCGAGGGTCGCCTGATCCATGCCGCATCCGTTGTCGCGGATGCTCATGTGCGCGTAGAGACCCTCGGCGCCACCGAGTCTCGTGGCAAGGTCCCGCCCAACGGTCTCCACGGTCAGGGACAGGGCCAGCTCCCCCGGGCCCTGCCCTATCGCCTGGACCGCGTTGGTGCATAGGTTCATGACCACTTGGTGGAGCTGGGTCGCGTCGCCCATCACCGGCGCGGCCGCGGCTGGGACTGAAGTGTGCACATCGACGGTCGCGGGGGTGGATGCCCTGAGGAACCGCATCGCCTCGCGCACCACGTTGCACAGGTCGATCACCTTGCGGTCCGACTTCGCCTGGCGGCTGAAGGCGAGAATCTGCTGGACCAGGTCCCCCGCGCGAAAGGCCGCCGCCAGTGCCTGCTGGAGTTGCGCGTGCTCTCGTCCGTCGGCGGGCAGCCTGCCTGCGGCCAGCTCCGTATACCCGATGATAGCTGACAGTATGTTATTGAAGTCGTGCGCGATCCCACCCGCGAGCACGCCGAGGCTCGAGAGATGCTGCATCCGCATCGCCTCAGCCTGCAGCATCGCACGCTCCTCGTCCGCGCGCATTCGGTTGATCTGGGCCGCTGTGCGGGTAGCGAAGATCGCGAGCAGCGACTCCGCCAGGCTGACATCCTTGACGGTCTCGCGGAAGTATGCCGCGATCAGACCGAGTGGTCTCTCGTGGCTGTCACACAGCGGGACGCCCACAAACCCCTCAAAGCCGTACTTGGCGGCCAACGGGGCCTGTGGGAACAGCCGGGCCAAGTCCTCGGGGTGGACGCGCGGATGGCCCCGAGCCACATCGGCGCAGGGCCCCCCCGCCACCTCGTAGGTGGTGTTGGGGACGATGCGGCCGTCGAGACAGACGGCAAGCGTCGAGGCCCGATCCAGATGGGGCGATCTCACTTCGGCGATCACGATGCAGTCCGCCCTCATCGCGGTCGCGAGCTGGAGAGCCATGGAGTTGAAGAA
>Ga0315280_10006473_pt1 | contig 16149 bp, 22 predicted proteins | sample YL17G06_40_MG_FD_203697 | JGI IMG/M metagenome (GOLD analysis project Ga0315280, IMG submission 203697) | Sediment microbial communities from Yellowstone Lake, YNP, Wyoming, USA - YL17G06_40 | ecosystem: Environmental > Aquatic > Freshwater > Lake > Sediment | place: USA: Wyoming | collected... | reverse complement strand
ACAGACGGCACAACAAGTGCTTCGTGCTAGAAAGGACAGTATGGAGAAGGAACAGTAGGTTGGGTAGTAGTACGCGTATCCGCGTCTGTGAATGGAGGTATTTGGAAGGTTTTTTATCTGTGAAGGCCTCAAATTCTGTCCCGGTCATGTAGATGGGAACTGGATGGTTTGATGGTCCAACTGGATCGAGGTGGCTTGCCGCTCATCCGGCTGCGAGGAATTTTCTGAAACGTCTACCAAGCCCCGCAACGCGCAACACCTACGGTCAATCTCTCCATGCATTCTGTGAATGGTCCGGTAAGAGCCCGGAGGAGTTGCTGAAACTTCGAGAAGCCGACGAGAAGCAAGGCTACAAGATGATTGATCTCATCCAAGAGTTCTTGGCGAGTGGCACGTACAAGGATGGACGCCGCGGCTTCGAGGGGAAGACCGTCCGCGTTGCGGAAACATCTGCCGGCCGACGCAAGCTCATGTATGCCGCCGTGAGATCATTCTTCGCTCATCACAGGGCCGCGTTGCCTGCCGACAAGACCTTCAAGATCAGCGACAACGGCAGAGTACGGCAGACACAATACATGGAGCTTGACAAGGCGCGTGCGATAATCGGGGCGCTCAAGGAACCCTACCGCTCGCTCTACAACATCGCCCTCTACAGCGGCATGGGACAGGGCGAAGTTCTGGCTCTTAATGAGATGTGGCCGCAACTGCGTAGACAAGTGAGAGAAGGCAAGGATCCTATCCGCGTGGACTTCTCAAGACGAAAGACAAACGAGAATCCATTCTTCACCTTCATCCCTGCTCGACTGCTCAAGCCGTATGAGGATGAGGTTGAGAAGCCATTCCGAGTGCTGACGAAGCATGAGCGAGAGCGGAGGCCGAGGCCGATCATTGGTCACGACCTTGAAGTCGCCTGGAAGTATGCTAGAAAAAGGGTGGGGTTTTCCAAGGAAGGATATCGAGGCCACCACTTGCGAGACTTATTCATCACGCTCGGCTACAAGGTCGGCGTCAGCAAAGAATCCACAGACTTCATGACGGGCCACATCGTCGACCGGTACAATTACCTGCAGCTCAGCCGAGAGCCCAACAAGGTGCTGGCGGAATGGAGTAAGATTCAAGGATTCCTAGACAGCGGCATGACCGCTACCGTCGAGCAGGCTAGGAAACATGCGATAGTCGATTTTGCGAGGCTTCAAGGAGTGCCTGAGGAGAAGCTCGCCGAGATAGAGAAGATCCAATTCCAAACGGTGACCGCAGACCAATTGGCGAGACAAATGAGAGATCTAGTGGCCTTGCATAAGAGGCCCTGGATCGACCAGCCATCGCCAAGCATCGCTCGAGAGAGACCGAGAAGAAGAAAGCGGAAAAGGACGGCTCATAACGGCGGCGGCACGCCCTTCTTCGAGACGCGAATCATAAACGATGAGGGAGAGTTGGCGCGGCTCGTGAGCGAAGGATGGGAGCCCCTCAAGGAGTTGAAGGACGGCAGGATCATCCTGCGAAGGCCCAATGACGAATGAACGATGGCTCAAGTGGGCGATAGGACGCTACTACCGCTCCTTAGGCTACAGCGTTTCGATGGAGCCCGCCCGCGCCGGCAACGCGATGGTAGACGGCGTCGCATTATCGCCTGACGGGGAGCGGATAGCGATAGAAGTCAAATCCCCACGCGACGACATCATACGCGGCGTCGGACAATGCGCCGAAGCGCTCGCAGCCGGCTACAGCCGCGCCGTGCTCGTTACGACGCTACGCGTCGGAAAGAAGCTGAAGAAACGCGTCTTTCAGCGGAGAGGATTCAAGCTCTTAGGCGTCGACGCAAAGGCTCGCATCCACAGATACGACTCAGATGGATGGCGACTTCTTCGATGAGCGGGCTTGAAGTTCCTATCATTATCACCTGCGAGGCTGACTAAAAGAATCACTGGTACTAGGGCAAGGTACTTGTGGCAGGGCAATGTTCACGCTCCTCACGCTTGCCGACGCTTGGAAACGGTAGGGCGCAGCCGGAGGACCACCACTCGTTCAAGGCTGCTTATATTTGCTCAACATGATTGAACACTGAACCATGCTCCATCGCATGGAATGAAGAGGTTATCTTTTAATCGGGCTGAGACGGGGCGGTTTCGGTATCAGAATGTTTGTCCGACTCATCAACAGGCTCGGTTATGGGTTTAGTTTTGCCTTTTATCCATCCGTTGATGAGGGAGAGTGGAACATGTCTTCCGAAACGTTCTTTCAAGGTCCTCTGTATCGCTTTATACGACAGCCCCTCTTTCCTGAGATCGATGGCGGCATGGTATTCTCGCCAGGAATGGTAATGGTCTGAAAACGGTTTCGTGACTATGATCTCCGCGTCGTATTGTGACTGCCCACTCTCAAATTTCCTTCTGGTCAACCACACGCTGGTGGGTGACGTGTCAGCTTCCACCGCGATAACATCCTGTCCCTTGAACGCGATCGCGTCGGGCACGGCCCGCCTGTCTAAGCGAATAAGGCGGAATCCTTGCCTTCTGAGTTCTCGCATAGCCGCTTCCAGCAGCGCTTCATGTCCCACCGTCATGTTTCATCGTTCACTCTGATGCCGTTCACTTTGTATCCTGTGGTACTTATAGTGTCGCTTGGAGCGAAAATTGCCTATCACAAGTACCTTGCCCTAGTACCAGCCCCTCCGAGCGGCCTGGCCAGGAATGGCCGATATAGTGATTGTGCAAAGTATCACCTAATAGCGCTCGCTATCGTTTCATCATGAAACATCTTGTCTCATTTTTCCAAACGTCTCCAGGCGCTTCCAGGCATGAGACGCGTGAGGAGCGTGTATGTCACACTCCGCGCGGTATCCCTTCTGTATATGTAGTCTCCCAAAAAGGGAGACTTTGGAGATTTTCCTGCTCAACTGCTCAGATCTGCTCTTGGCGGCCAATTTGCGCAATAGCGACAATCCGAGAATATCGTGAGGCCTCCGTTTCTGCGGCCTGCTGCTCGATTAGAGGCGTTAGGTCGCGGTCAAGCTCATTGGCGCTAGTTTTCGGTTTTGGTCATAAAGGCTCCAAAAAACGCTATACCTCCCCACCCTGGAAAGTAGTGTTGACGGTGTTGACAGTGTTGACGGAGTCGGGGTTATCTAGACGTTTCTGGGAATCGGCGCTTGTTTCAGGTTTTACTGCCCTAATAGGGCTCTTTTCAGGTGTTTTGTCAACACCGTCAACAGTGTCAACACTCATCCTAAGGGGGGTGGGGGTAACGCGGTAACAGAAATATGGCGAAATTCGTTTTCGCTCCCGCCTCCTCAACCTGCGGGGTTACCCCTATGCCCCTCTCTGGGACATTCAGCACTATCGAAGAGAGGAAGTTTTCTGCCTCTTTCCGCAAGTCATCCGCCATAATTACGGCAGATTCGGAATCGGCCGCAACTCCTAACCTGCTTTGAACGTCTATATCTGAAATGAGCGTGTATACATTATGACGTCCGGCCTTACTGAAGGTCAGTATGCCTCTATGGCGCTCGTTTTGCGTTTTCGTCATAAAGGTTCCAAAAAATACTACGCCCTATGGCCGCCTCCGGTGCTGTTCGGGGAGATCGAGGAAAAGAACGATTCAGCCTCTTTCTGTAGTTTAATGTTTGTTTGAGCAGCGGATTCCGAATCCGCTGTTTCATTGAGCGCGCTTGCGGTATCCACATCTGAAATGAGACTGTAGACCATCATGCCTATGAGCGGTTCAGGGAGCCCTTCGGAGATCAAGGAAAAGAATAGTTCGGCTTCTTTCTGCAGTTTGGTTGTTATTTCGCGCCGAAATTGGGGATTTCGGAGCTCATTCTCAGCATCTCTGGGTTCCAGCCCTGAAATAACGCTGTAGACATTCTCCGAAGAGGGCTTGGTTATGGCTAGCAGGGCCTGAAATGCCTGAAGTATCAAGAGTGCCAGTGTGTGGTAGCCGCCTATTCTCTCCGAGTCTGCTGTCATACGGTCATACAGCCGGCACGGGCCTTCCTGGGCGAATTAACGAAATTAAATCGTGGAAATCGGGTGTCGGAAACCTGGCCTGTCTGGGGCTCCCTGATTTCCGGAGGTCGATTTCGCTGAAAAAACGTCGCTAATTCAGCCGCGGGATACATGCGGGCAAATAGAGCGCTGTATGATGTAATACAGTATGACGGCAAAAGACCGAGAGGGCAGGGCCTATCATACAGTGACACTTGTGGCACTCGTGACACTCTCATCACCTCATAGTAGGCCTCGGCCAGGCCGATCGGTCGGGCAGGTCGGCTTGGTCGGGGATATTGGGAGGCGGGGCGCATGGTACGTTCCATTCGTCATACGTCATACGTCATACAACCTATCTGGGGAAGCACTGGACCTACGTAGATGCCCGACCATCGCTACCTGCCCGACCATTATGATGTTTCAGTCCTGGGACCGCTCATCTCGCCCTGAGACTCAGCCGCTTCCATTACATGTCCCGCCTCCAGAAGGTCCTGCTCGCCCTTGAGACGTTTTTCTACAAGCGTCCTGATCTCAGCCTCGAACCCGGCCATGATAGTCTTCTGTTTCGCCTCCGCTTGCCCTAGGGTTTCCTGCTCCTTGACCAATTCGGGCAGCACTTTGGAAGTGTTGGATCTCGCGCTGTCAATGATATGCGAAGGCACGTCGCCCAGGAATAGAATGCTTCTACGCTCGTTCAGGATCTTGTACAGATTCTTGACGGGCCACCAGAGCGCCATGACCTCATTGTCAGGCGGATCGAGGTAGTCCAGATGTTCGTATACTGAAGGCAGTCGCTGCAGTCTAGTTTCAAGAAGGTGGTCGTAGGCACCACTCACCAGTTTCTGGTAGAACTGGATGGCATTGTCAAGAGGATTTTTCTCCTTCTGAATTCGAGCAAGCTCATTCTTCGCATCCGTATACATCGGGTTCTCGTTGATGGTCGTGATCTGTTGCTCGATATCCCTGAGCTGGCGGGTGAGCAGGATCACACGGTTACCCGACGATGTGAAAGGATCCTTGGCGCGTGCCTCATCTATGACCTTGCGTAGCCACTCACTCGCATTCTGAATTCCCTTCAAGAAAGCAATCTGATCCGTACGCAGACGCGCCGAGTAAGTCTTGAGAGGTTGAGGCTTCCTGCTGGTCTGAAATACTTGTTCCGTTGTAGTCTCGCTACTGCTAGCATCAGCGACCAAGGCCACATCACCCATGATGCCGATTTGTCAAGTCTCGATGAGGGCTCGCTGACACTGTGTCTCTGGATGCTAGAAGCCGCGTTTGGCAATCGCCTTGATTCTTCGGAACATGTTTCCATAGAAGCACGAGCTGATCCTTTGTGATAAGACCAGTTTTGACATCTTCGTCTTGATCAAGATTCCCTACGACTATCTTGAGGCCTGGCCCCTCCGTGTTCTTTGGGTTCACGTACCTATCAATAAACCAAGAGAGTCTCTGTGCCATTCTGTTCACTGCACACGAGATACATGGACTGCTCCGATACGATCGGTTGTCGGAACACCATCTGTGTCTTTCGCGTTGGAAGTCGTTCATTTCCTCTGTGACTAGGACCAAGTCTATGTCGTTGGGTTCTCTATCCTGAAACAGCCTCACGACCGGGTTGTAGACGCTGCCATAGCCGTACAGCTCGTTTGGTGTCAAAGGTATCTCATATGCCAACCATTGTCCGGTATACTCGTCAGCATCGAAATCTACTGCCCAGTCCGCGAGAATCGAAAGCTTTCTGATAAGACGTTGAACGCCTTTCTCTGCCTCAGAGATTCTCATGGCTCAGGCAACTCCTTGCGAGAAAGCCTTGCTGGACTTCTGGCCGGCCATCGAGTTGCCGAGGACCAGACGTAGTACAGTCTCTTCCTTTTTTTTAGTTCTTCTTTGGTTTCTCGTTGATCTCGAAGTGAGGAGGCTCTCAATTCAATTTTCCTTCTTTCGCTGGGTCCGCCTCAGCATCATTGGTTGCCGGCTATTCGCCGTCATCACCTAGCCGAAAGCGGCCGGAAGCTTTGCGACTTTTATCCCGCCGTCGTGGCGGTCTGGTTTGCTTCATCGTAACAAGATCTAAACATTCAACTACGTGTCGATGCTTCCGGGAATAGCGTAACAGAAGTGGTTGTCCTTGCGATGTAAGGTGTGTTCGCTGCCAAAGGAGAAACGCAAGTCGGTAGAGGAAATGATGTTCCGCAAGATCCCGCTAAGACGGATCTCAGGTATCCTGAACAAGAATGGCGTCACCGTCTCTTATGCCGCGATCTCTAGGCACGGCCGCCACGTGTTATGGGTCAAGCGAAAGCCTCGCCAGATCGATCGCTTTCTCGATTCGAGGAGTCGTTTTCGACCAGTCACTTTGACGGTCAATCTCGATGCAGATGTATGGCGAACGCTGAGGAGAAAGAGGACGCTGCTCTTAACCGAACTGAAAGAGGAAGGCCACCCAGGCACTGCAACGATGAGTTCGGTTGCAAATCACTTCCTCGGAAGAGGGGTCGATGCCATTGTTGGTAGTAATGTAACTGCCGACCGAGTGCTTCACTCTTTCATGAAGCGGAGAGCTTCATTCACGAACAACCGAAAGAAGAGGCTCCGAGCGCGTCTTGCAACCATCATGGTAAGCAGCGAACTGCATAGGAAGTTACAGGTGGATATCCAGAGTGCTGTTTGGCTCCGGAAATCCATCGAGGAGCTTTACCGACTTTGGAGCGACACGGTCGCGCGAGAGTCGGAAGAAGGCTGGGGATGGCTCCCTCATCCAAGTCTTACGGACTACGTCAATCTTGCGCTGAGAGTGGGGTTGGGATTGGAGAACTGATCTACCAGGTCATACGCCTATGATCGTCCTGATTCCCCACGCGCTAGCAAAAGATCCGCAATTCACCAGCCTCAGCCGGACATCAGGCCTATCGTTCCGGGAACTCGACCGCGAGCTTCGGCTCGAACCTCCATTCGTCCAAGCTCGATTGAATCGTGGATAGCAAGTCCTTTGCTCTTCCACGATCAACCATCCGAAAAACCCTAGTGACATGCGGACAGAATTTCTTCTCCGAGACCATTCTCGACCATATCGAACACCGGTGGACTATGCTTCGTGTGCCAACTGAAACAATGTCTCAATAGAGTGCTTGGAGGCGAGTACTCAAGCAACAGAATTTGATGTCTTGCACGGCAATAACAGATGAGTCTAGAATTGGTCCAGCGCTACTAACAAGAGCTTGAACTCCAACGAATTGAGAACGAGTATCTGAAATGCATACTCAAAAAGCACAAGCGTATAGTACAATGATTCAAGCAGTAGGGAGTACTTGAGACACTTGGCCTTCTCATCAACCTGAGAAAATGGTATTCGGGCAATCTCACGGGCAGGCCGAACGCGCGTGTCATACGCTATTACCTTTGGAGTGTCGTCTTCTAAGACCACGCTCGTGGCGACGTGTGCCTCGGCGTTCCTTAGCGCGGGCTCGACACATTCGACAAGTTTGGCCGCTTCAGGATGACCTCTTAGAGACTTGACAAGGTCTTCGAAAGTCGACGGTTCAGGCTCGGGATGCTTTCCCTGGGACAGGTCGATCGCGATCCTTGCAGCGTTCAGGAGTGGATAGCAGAGTTCACATAGACGCCAATAGACATCCAGTACGGCGCGCACTCCATTCTCGACTTCTACAGTCCCTTCCTTGACTACCAGATTCATCAAAAAGTCGGTGTACTTCTGCTGGTCTAGTATTCTGCCCCCTAGAACAGCCAGGTCCATCCTCACCGTGTCGAGGAACTTCTTGTAGCAACCCGTGGCATTCGTTTCACTGCCTCGCGGCATAAACCCCTCACGGAGAATCTTCTCATATACCGCTGCGTACGACCCAAATCTTGGGTTGGTCTTTTCCAGCTCTCCCTTCCGCTGAAGATAACCGCGCCCGACCGCATACGTATGGGCCAAGGTTTCGTAGTAGTGATCCTTGACACCGCGGACATCTGGGTCGTTCAAAGGAATTTGGTCCTGCAGAATCTTTCGCAAACCCTCAAACGGGTCAAACTTGAACTGAAACTCATGTGAGAGAACGACGCGGGCAGCAGCATTCAGTTTATCACCTTTTTCATCTACGAGATACTCTATGTCCTTCCAATAACGCTCAGTGTTCCGGACCTTGCTCAGCTTGATTTGACCCTTAGAATCCGCAGTTTGCTGCATCTGCAAGACAAACATCGCGAAGTCCGCCGCAGAGGATGTGAGCTCCTGGTCGAGTCCATCCCGTTTTAGCACGATTCTAGCATCGAAGCCTCTCTCCTTGATCCACTTGCAGCTGTATTCTACCGGTATCCAGCCCTCGTTGTAGATCATATTCGTCAGTCTGACAAAATCCTCGGAAGCCATCGCACCCCCCTCCCTTTAGCCCGAAGATAGTCTGAGTTAACGACCCCACAGCGCTTAAGTTCGTGCTGGGGAGGGTCTTCCTCCTGCGATCCAGGATGTCTGAGCTTCTGCTCGGAACATGCGGTTGGAGTTACGCTGAGTGGGAGGGCATCCTATACCCACAGAGACAAGCCAAGCTCAAACAGTACAGCTCGATCTTTCCCACGGCGGAGATAGATTCCACGTTTTACAGTCTTGCGCAGGATCGTGGCTGAGGCCACTAGGTAAAGTCGTGACGCTTTTTCCAGACTGCAAGAACACCCATTGAAAGCACTATTCCAGCAACAAGCATAGGGGCAGACAGTTCAGGAACACTTGTGTAGTTTTGGCTTTCTGCAATGAGGCTGTATCGGGCGATCTGGTTGGTCCGCTCATCGCTTGAGACAGTCATCTTGAATCCGTATTTCGCACCAGCAGGGACATCGGTTGGACTCGTGAACGTATAACCGACATAAACGACCTTGCCGTTGACATCATAGAATGTTCCGACGATTTCCGTGTAGGTGCTTGTGCTCGTGCCCTGATTCTCAACTTCCCCGACGATCTCCAGCTGTCCGTATGAGTTCTTTGAGTCCACGACACTTAGGATCGCAAGCTTCTGCATGATGGGTGTTGCCTCGTCAGGATCCACTACGAGCGAATAGGATTGTACTCTTGCTGATTTTGCCGTGTCCATCTCGAACATGTCGAATGCGCCAACACTATCAGGGGGAAGGTACATGATCTTCGTGAAAGTGAACACAACATCCACTATCGCATTACTGGCATCTCTCAAGGTGCCAGTAATCTTGACGTAATGTAGCCACACATCGCCAGTATTCTTGACTTCCCCAAAAATGTGAAGCCTCCCGTAGGGGTCAATCCACATAGAGTCGTTCTGAACGACAGCACTTGCCACAGCCGCGGCTTGAGGAACGTATCCAATCAACAACACCAGAACGAGCGGTAGAACTACTACGGAGACTTGGATCTTCATGTCAGATTCTCACCTCCTCCTTGATAGGTATGATCAATCATATGTTTGAACATAGCCTATGATACATATTTAACCTATGCCATAGTCTTCATCCGTTCGTCGACAGGGAGAGGACGTGCTCGTGGACCAGACCGATCAAAGGATCCTGACGTACCTGATCAAGCAAGACTGGCCAGTCACAACTGAGATGGTAGCCAAGGACCTTCGGGTTTCATGGAACACTGCGCAGGTCCACCTCTACAAGCTCTTGGCCCAAAAGCTGGTCAATGGCAAGCGGGTCGGCAGGCAGAACCAATGGATCATAACCGACGAGGGAAGAAGAAAACTCCACAAATAGAAGGCACGCTGGACTCCGGTCAGTGTTATGCGGCCGGAGGAGGCCCCTGAGCTTGAGCCGGGTCCAGCGCAGGTGGTGCGGGTGAAAGTTGAAGGAATCAATCCTGCTGACACGTACGTTCGATCAGGCATGTATGCCAGAAAGCCTGCGTTACCATTCACAACAGCGGGCAGTTCTGAACGTTATCGACTCTAAGCACAATCTTATTCCGCATAGTCTGCAGAAATCGACGAACACCGCGAGGCCCAGAGCCGGGCTTGACTACTGTCTTTCGGATGGAGAGAACTTGACCTCCCTTATCGGTCACTGGCTGATATCTTCGAGTTGCGGATGTACGTATCTGTTTCGTGTATCGATGAAGAAGAAAATTGACATGCCGGTTTCGTGCATGTTGCCCGTACTCCGTCAATGACCACCGATGTAGTGCGACAGACGGACTGGCCTGTCCATACTACAAATGGAATGTGGATTGACACTCGTAGGAACTCCCCGAACTCTATGGGGACCTGAAGGATGGCAGACGGGCGAAGCCAAGCGAGTCAGGTTAGAATCGGTTGATTGAGGACAAACAGCTTCTCCGCGAGAGCGATAGCAACGCCGACCTATAGGAGGCTCTCATATCCGGTCTAGGTATGCCAGAAGTGGCCAAGCCAGGGACACGACCAAGAGGAGGACTGTGACTGTGAGACTTAGAGCGAATAACCAATTGTAAGCAGATCGTCTATCAAGCCATTTTCCCTTGATGTCAGGGTAGCGCTTGTCCCGAGTAATTGCCTTAGTTGTGAACTGGACCAGATGGACATCGGCCAAGCTGCGGAGATTGGACTCGATGAAACGCAAGTCATCAACTCGTGCAAAACAAAACAATCTATGCTTGCGCATTTGAACCGTTCCAACACTCGACACGGCAAACGCAAAAAGCAATGCAGCTGAGTAGGTGACTACTGTTACTAGGCGAGCGCTGCCATACCCATCAACGCTAGGAAATCCTCGGGAGATCAGGCCCGCGAGAAGAACCGCAACTATGGCTAGAAAGACTGCGGGTGTCTGCCATATCATGGCTTCAAGTGCTCTCTTGTCCTCCCAGCATTGCTCGTACTGCCTAAGATAGACTTCGAGAGTGTTCTTGTCACGCCTTTTGGTTGCCAACTAAGCTCTTTTGGCTATATGGTCATGTCGATATTTCGCACTTGCGTTCTGGATCATAATTAGCGAATTGTTTCGAGCGCCCTACGGCTCTGAGCCATCGTGTCTGTGCTCTTTCCCGGCGTAAGTATCACCGTAGCCCTTGCGAGGAAAACCACAGCAGATCTTCAACAATCCACCACCCGCCATCGGGAAGGCCTAACTCCGGTACAGGTAAGAAAAACGCAGCCTCCACCCAGCCCCTCGGACTATACGAAAATAAGCCGCCCACCAAGTTAGCCGAAAACCCCACTGAAACACTGAATCGTTTGCAACAAGACAAAGTAGGAGATAGAAGTGGCTGCGCCTGGCTGTCCGTCATGTAGTGCAGCTCTCGTTCCAGTTGGCCTCTTGGCCTCTCAGATCACGGTCTACAGTTGCCCCAGCTGCAAGTCCTGGTTTGACTCGGAAAACGAATTGTGGAAGGTTTCGGCCTAGCGGAGAGGTCAATTCGCGAGTATAGGAAGACGTAGACCGGCCAATAGAATCAGAACAGAAACCGCTACGTAGACTAGGCAAGCGATCACATCTAGGTTATTGCATTCCTTCAAAATCGAGCCTCGCTTGCGACTCAGCCAGGCGACAAGCGGAGATCGCCCCTCAATATCCCCAATCAATTCCTTCTCCAATTCCGCCAGTGGGTGAACCCCAGTGTATTTTGGATGTCCGAGCTCTTCGATAAACAGGGCAAATTTGAGGTAGTTCAGAATGAAGTAGCATCCGACAAAAATAATCAAGTAGTAGACCCCAACGAGGAATTGAACGGGCAAAGTCCACAATAGGGCTGCCTTGCTCTCTAGCAACGTCAAGATCGCGAACTGCCCGAAGACCACAACCACTAGGGATGTCGCGTTGAACTGAGCAGCTGAGTTATAGTTGTCAAGAGCAGTCCTTTCGTTATCCTCCCTTGTGGCCACTCGCGAATCCCCAAATTGAACAATTCCATTTCGAAAGGATAAAGCGGTTCCGATGCGAACTCAGCTTTCTCAAGACGACGAAACGCGCAAAAATTTGCGCACGCGCCTAAGAATGTTTAATGAGAGTTCATGGCTTCTTCTGGGCTTGAGCCTGCTTCCGCTTGCGGCTGCACTCGTTAAGCAAATATGTCTGATCAATGGATCTTTACCTGAACTGAATTGGGAAAGAAATCCATCAAGTGCCACTGTGGAAATGTCGAGCAAATCACAACGAGTTCAAGAGGCGAAACAGGCTGGTGGGAGTGCGGCGATTGCGGCTGTGCTTGGGAATACAAGGACGTAGGAGACGGTGTGATCGAGCTCGATAAGGCGAAAGATTGCGGCCGCAAGTCGAGAAGCCGTGGGACTTCACTATGGGATTGGGACCTTTCTTAAACTCATGCAGTTGGCCGCAAAAAAAACCAAGCTTAAAGCAGCTTGATGGGAAGAATGCTATGAGGTGAGTAGATGAGAATACATTGTGACAATTGCGGGTGGAACTTAGAGATTCATAACGACCCCTACCCAGACCGTTGCCCAAAATGTGGAGTTGGCAAGGAGAAATTCACTAACCACTTCCGCGGCTGACATCTAGCGCGTCTTTTCACGCTCTGAGGTTCTTCGCTGAGCGGTCACGGCTGCTTCCGCTTCCTTCTCTTCTAGCGGCCCCGACCTTATGACCTCATAACCTACGAGCGAACCAAAGCCGAGTGAGAGCCCCATTCCGCAAACTCTTAAAACCATACGAGCGAGGTAGGGACGCGGAGGACCTGGAGGACCTCTTAAATGAAAGCGAAGGAACTGAAACCGAAGTGTCCTCACTGCGGGTCACGCATAACCATCAAAATCGGATACTTTCTAGCATCCCGACCTAGAATGCACAAGGTACAACGTATCCAATGCAAGAGGTGCGGTCGAACCTTCAGTTGGAAGCGGAAACGCAAAAGGACGAAGTGAAGGAGAAAGATGTCAGCCAGTATCCTGTTCAGTTCGTGTTATTTCTCGTCGAGTACCCGTTCGCGCTAGGCAAGTTCGTCTTCTCGTTCGGTCATGAATTATCGCTCTGGTATTGTGATGTGTGTGCCGCAGAGTTCGCACCGATAGTAGATGATGTGCTCGCCCTTGAATTGTACGAGCTTCACAAGTCGGGGATGAGGACAGTTCACGGGTGTCGGAAGCGGGCTCATACGATCACCTCAGACCGGCCTCAAATTACTTTCTTGACGTGTGGCTCGTGGCGGGGCAGTCACAGTCGTAGATGAAACACACTCTGTTTGAACCACCATCTCGCGGTCACAAATGAGGCATTTGCAGAATGTCTTGTCAGGAAACCGTTTGTACTTCCAGATCGGTATCAGCTTCGGATACTCACAGCAGTGTGGGCCAACTGCGCGGAGACGCGTCCGCTTCTTTGGCAAATGAGCCATAACGACCCCTTCCTGCTCAACTGAAGGCGTTCCTCATTGCCTCAGCCCTGAGTTCACGTTTGGATGGTGCCCACTTTGGAGGAATCTTGGCGACGTCACGCATTCCAGCCTTTTCGAGTTTGAGTAGGTCTTTGGCGGTGATGTAGCCGCGGTCAGACCAGTTCTCCGCTATCGCTCGGAGTTTCGGCGAATCATGTTCGGGGAAACGGAATACGGCTCGAACCTCACGCAATCCGACGCCGATTGTGGTGCCTTCCAACTCATACTTCTCGCTCAGCGACATGAGGAGTTTGACAAACATCGCCTTCTCGGTCGGGATCGGGACCTCCTTCGTGACGATCTTCTCTGTGTGGCATCGGTCGCAGTTCCATCGTTCCTCCTTCCTGTAGGCGTCGTCGCTGGATTCGGACTTTCGGTAACTCATCCAGAAGCAGGTGTGATCTCGGATTTGTTTGCATGTGACGCAGAACTTCTGGCCGTGAATCTCGATGACTTTACCGCTACTTGTGATCATGCTCGCGACGAGTCTTGCCGTGAACTATAATGAAAAAGGAGGACTGACGAGACGGGAGTGAGGGTCCTCGGTGAAAGATATCTGTTCACATTCGATGCGTATATTCCTCAAGCGTCCTGTAAAGCGCCGCCAGCTCCTCTTCCAAACCCGCCAGCCGTTTCTCGTACAGCTTCTTGCATTCTTCTCTGGCGATGTCCGCGACCAGACTTATGAGATCGGGTTTGAATTGTTCCTCAGCCAAAGTGAGTCACCTCGTCTGGCTCCTAGTTCACACACGAGCGAAGCCGGGGCCTCGCAATGTGGAGGGAGCCTAGGCATTAGTTCAAACAGCCCGCGCGTTTGGAAGCGCAATAGTTCGGTAGGTTGCAGTAATCAAGAGTGTATATCGCAAACTCTTTCTGCCGCCGCATGTGAATCACACGACGAGATGAAATCGCAGCAACCGATGCGACCCGACCGGAGTGGGATTCGAACCCTTCGCCTTATCTTTGAGTACGAGGGGGACAAGATCAGCCTCGTCTCGCGTCAAAGCGTAAGCATGATTCCACCCCCGCCTACCGGTCGGGCCGTGGAAGGGCAGTCGGGCTTTTGGTACGAGCTGCGCGATGGGGAAGATCGCCCGGTCTACCAACGAATAACGCAGAATCCGATTCGCTTTGATTCAGAAGTCTTCACAGGAGAGCCAGAGGAATCGATACGCCGGCAAGAGGTCCCTAGTCCGAAAGGAACGTTTGTATTGCTTGTTCCCGATGTTCCAGAAGCAGAATCAATTGTGCTCTTTGGTGCTCCCTTGCCGCCGAGAATCACTGCGTGGTCAGCAAAGGAAGTGATTCGCTTTCCCCTGCGAGGGAAGTGAATCCAAGGGAGACGAATTTTCTGACTACCTCGGATGGCACTGTCATTAGCACCAAAAAAATCGTTGATCACGGACCCGCGGCATTGCGGTGGAACTTGGTCGTTCTCGGCGACGGTTATAAGAAAACGCAATTGGTACAATATCGTGTTCATGTTGGTAACTTTGTGAGTCACTTCCGTGCTACCGTTCCATTTGACCAACTGTGGGACGCGATTGACGTCTATCGGGTGGACATAGCGTCGACAGACAGCGGCGCAGATGACCCAGCGTCCTGCGGTGGATCTGGAAAGACTGCGCGTACATATCTTGATGCCTCGTTCTGCCACAGTGGTATTCGGCGTCTACTACTGGTAAACTCTAGGACGGCTCTGTCAGTAGCCATCGCTCAAGTGCCAGAAATGCATTCGATCATGGTAATTGTCAACTCCAGCGTCTACGGAGGTTCCGGTGGTTCTGTAGCTGTCCTTTCCTCTGTACCGAGTGCCCGTGAAATCGCACTCCACGAGTTGGGTCATTCCGCATTCGGTCTCGGTGACGAGTACGAGTACTACGCTGGATGCGGTAGTGGCGAGTCAGGTCATGACAACTATGTCGGTGGTGAACCTGCACAGCCGAACATAACAATCGACACAAACCTTGCGACAAACAAATGGCATAACCTAATCTCGCCTGCAACTCTCATGCCTACTACGAGGAACGCCGACTGCACTCAGTGCGACCGGCAATCCAGCCCTGTTCCAACAGGCACGGTGGGGGCGTTCGAGGGCGCCTACTACCATCATTGTGGTGTCTATCGCCCCGAGTTCAACTGCCGCATGCGCGCGTTAGGCTATGCTTTCTGCGCCCCTTGCCAACAAACCATTCGACAAACGCTAGCGCCCTTCGTGCCACCAAATCTCCACAGCCTGACATGACGAATCATCTGGACCAATCATTCCGAACGAAGATATCCCCAATCAGTATCCTAGCGATCTTGGTAGGTGAGAATCTTGAAGAAGAAACTCGCATTAGTACTGCTTGGCCTAATCGCCCTCGGCATCGCGTTCGCTGGCAATCAGGTTCTCGCAGCAGATGACCAGCCCGGTCCCAACGTCGGCCAAGTCTTCAAGCTTGAGTCCGTAAGAGGCTTCGCACGAGAACTTGGGTCCGGAGAGCGTGTTCCAGCAACGCTGACGTTGACATTGACAGTGACACACGTTAACGAGAGCCGTGTCAGGTTCGAGATCACGGGCGGCCAAATATCATTTGGCGACAACACGTACCAAGTGACTTCTGGCGAAGGACGCTTGATCGCTCGCAAGTTTGGATGGGCCGAAATTCACGGCAATGCAACGCTTCCTAACGGAGAGACACACAAGTTCCGTCTGGAGGGCATGCTGCACGTCGAGCGTCCAGGGCTAGTGTTGATTGGCCTCGCGGGCGGAATCGGCAACGAACAAAATAGGTCGATTCTGAGTTGCGTGGTCAGGCTCTCGAAGGTCTAGAGCGCACGAATGGG
>Ga0315280_10006471_pt1 | contig 16150 bp, 17 predicted proteins | sample YL17G06_40_MG_FD_203697 | JGI IMG/M metagenome (GOLD analysis project Ga0315280, IMG submission 203697) | Sediment microbial communities from Yellowstone Lake, YNP, Wyoming, USA - YL17G06_40 | ecosystem: Environmental > Aquatic > Freshwater > Lake > Sediment | place: USA: Wyoming | collected... | reverse complement strand
CGTTGGGCTCCGGTTCACTTGAGCTGCTTACCCTGGACCTCGAGGAGCCTATCGATCTCCTCCTCGGTGTTGAAGACGTTGGTCGAGACGCGGACGCCGCCTACGCCGCCGGCGTACCTGTGGGCGACGATTATTCCAGCTGAGGCGAGGGCGGAGACGCTTCTCTGGTTGACCTCGTAGCGCCCCGTCGTGTAGGTGACGAGGCCGGCCCTATTCTCAGGCTCCAGCGGCGTGTTCACCTTGACACCGAGGCTTCTGAGACCGTCGATTAGGTAGCCGCTCAGCCGCTTAACCCTCCTCTCGACCTGCCCCTTGTCGAGGCTGTTCCAGAAGCCTAGGCAGGCGTTGAAGCCCCATAGCGCCTCCTCGGAGACGCAGCCTGAGTCGAACTTCTCAGCCGTCCTGAGGAGAGGCTTCTCGTAGCTCGCGAGGTTGTCGTGGTCTGCGTACAGCCAAGGCTGTCCTATCTTGGCGATATCGTCGACGGTCATATAGAACCTGTACGACGGGTCGTAATCGCCTATTAGGCTTCTTCTCACATATAGGACGCCTGCCATCGTGGGGCAGCAGAGCCACTTCTCGCTCCCGAAGGTCATGAAGTCGACGCCGTCAGCGTGGACGTCGACCTCCGTCGGCCCCACCGCCTGATAGGCGTCGTCGACCACGACGGCGCCATGGTCGTGGGCGACCTCTGAGATCGTCTCCATGTCGTACTTCAATCCGCTAGTCCACTCTACCCTGCTGATGCAGACGACCCTTGTCCTATCATCCACCGCCTTCTCGAAGTCGCTGAGCTCGATACGTCCGTCGTGGTGAGCGATGCGCCTGATCTCGACGCCCTTCGCCTTGTACGGGAGCCAGACGAAGACGTTTGAGGGGTAGGCGAGGTCGGTGACGACGATGTTCTCTCCCTTCTTCAGCTTCGACATGCCTGCGACGGTGTTGAGGCCCTGGCTGACGCGGGTGACCCAACAGACCTCGTCCGGGTCAGCGCCTATCAGCTTCGACGCCTCAGCCTTCGGCTCCGGCATCCTCGGTGAGCCGTCCTCGCACATCTTGAATCTCCACCAGTCCTGGACGGCGTCGTGGACGCGCCTTAGAGCGGGGCCATGAGCGGCGCTGTTAAGATAGGTCTTGTATTTTAGGATAGGGAACTCGTCCCTCAGCTTCACGATCTCACTGTCGACATTCATCGCTTTCACGGAGTATTGCAGGTTCGGACGGGGATTTAAAATGGGCGTAGGGGCCAACCCCTTTAAACCGGCTCGACCGAGTGATCGCCATGGAGTTCTACGAGGTCGTCAGGACGAGGCGGAGCATAAGGAGATTCAAGCCAGACCCTGTACCCGATGATGTTCTGGAAAAAATCCTTGAGGCCGTCAGAATCGCGCCCTCAGGAAGCAACAGGCAGCCCTGGAGGTTCATCCTTGTCAAGGACCCGGCCATGAGGAAGAGGGTCGCAGAGGCTTGCGGCGGCCAGAGGTGGATAGCGGAGGCGCCCGTGGTCGTAGTCGGCTGCGGGAGCGACATCAAATACAACCGCGGTGGATGGATGGGGGACAGGAGCGTCCTCGTCGACGTCGCCATAGGCTTCACACACCTCATCCTCGCCGCGAGGGCGGAGGGCCTAGGCACATGCTGGATAGGAGACTTCGACAACGCCGGGCTCAGGGAACTCCTCGGCATCCCGGAGGACGTGAACGTAGCCGTAGTCTCGCCGCTCGGCTACCCGAAGGACGGCAGATTCGCGGAGCCTGGTAAGAGGAAGACCCTCTCCGAGATAACCTCGGTCGACAGGTACTAGGGTGACCCGACTTGGCTAAGATCAGGCTCGTCGTCTTCGACATGGCCGGCACGACCGTCGACGACATCATCGACGGCGTCCCCCTCGTGCTGAGGAGCTACGACGAGGCGTTCAGGCGCCACGGCGTCGAGGTCCCCATGGACGTGCTCAACGACATGAGGGGCAGGGACAAGAAGGAGGTCATCGAGGAACTGGGCCGCTCAAAGGCTTCGGAGATCTATGAGGACTTCCTTGCCATTCTCCACGAGAAAACTGGTAGGGTCAGGGAGATCGCTGGGGCTAGCGACGTCTTTAGGGCGCTCAGGGCGGAGGGGGTCAAGGTCGCCCTCGGCAGCGGCTTCCCGGCGACCGTGACCCAGGAGATAGTGGATAACTTGGGCTGGAGCGGACGCGACCTAGTAGACTACTGGACTTGCAGCGAGATCGTAGGAGAGAACAGGCCGAGCCCGGCGATGATAAGGATGGCGATGAGGCACACGGGCGTCAGGGACCCTGCTCAGGTCGTGAAGGTAGACGACACGGCCATAGGTATTGAGGAGGGCCACAACGCCAAGTCCTTCACAATCGCCGTCCTCACGGGCACCCAGAGGAGAGAGAGGATCGATGCGGCGAAGCCCGACGCGGTCCTCCCCAGCGTAAGGGAGCTCCCGGCCTTCCTCGGGGAGCGTAAGATGATCTGAGCCCCTAGCTCTCCTTTCTCTCCGGCTCTTTGACGTAGAGGTAGATCATGAGAAGCGGCGCCCAGATCAGGGCGAGCTGCATGTAGAACGGGGAGCCGTGGCTCACGTTGTCGTACATCCAGCCGCCGAGGAGCTGCCCGACGGCGAGGGCTATCATGTTGAAGAAGCCTGTTGAGCCGTTCACCTTCCCCCTGTGCTCTTTTGGCACGAGGTCGGCGAAGAGGGCGCTGCCCGCGCCGTTCACGAGGATCTGGAGGAGGCCGACGAGGCTCATGGCCATGATGAGCCTCCAGAAGTCGCCCCAGATGAAGAGGGGGACGGCGACCGCCCAGAGGAGGAACGCGGCTATTAGGGGCTTCTTCTTCCCGACCTTATCTATGATCTTGCCGCTTGGGATGGCGAGGACGATCATGGAGACGAACAGGGCGGTCATGATGTAGCTGAAGGGGACCTCGCCTATGCCTAGGTCCTTTATGATGTACAGGGTGAATACGGGCTGGAATGTGCCTATTATGAAGCTCGTCATGGTGTTCGCAACGAAGAGGACGAAGGCCGACCTGGGGACTAGCTTCCAGACGTTGACGCTCTCCCTCATGGACCTGGGGTATGAGGCCGTCATCTCCGATAGGTTGATCCTCGTCGGCTTCTCGACGGTCTCCTTGAGCCTCGTGCGCATGAGGGCGGCGCCGAGGAAGCCGGCCATCATCAGGCCGTAGCCCAGCCTCATGCTGGGGACCAGGCCCATCTGGACGTAGAGCAGCCCGGCTATCAGCGGGGCTGGCGTGGTCGAGACACTGGCTATGAGGTTGATGATGCTAAACGCCATGCCCCGCTTCTCCTTCGGCACCGAGTCTGCGACGATGGCGTTGAGCGCCGGACCGTAGATGTTGGTTACGCCGACTGTCACGGCACCGAGCAGTATCCACTCCCAGCTCGGGGCTAGGACGTAGAAGATGCGGCCCATCGCCGCCACGAAGGTCATGGTCGATATGAGCCATCTCCGTCCGTACTTGTCCGCTAGGTAGCCGCCTGGGATCTGGACGAGTCCACGGGCCACCATCTCGACGGCCCCGATGAGGCCTATGCTCGCAGCTGTGCCGCCGAGGGCCTGGACGTAGAGGGGGTAGTAGGTGGCCGGCATCTCGCTGAAAAAGTCGAGGATGAGCCAGCTCAGCACCATGATGAGGAAGTTGCCGGCTATGAAGCCGAACTCTGAGTGGAGCCGGCGTAGCAGTCCGTTCTCCTCGTGCTGATCTGAGCCCTCGGCAGCCATGGTTTCACCCAGATTTCGAGACAATGTTTCAAAAGGATTATGGTTCGGCCCTGGCTGGCGCGCTCCTCAACGAGGCCCCTGGGCTCACATCTGCCCTCTCGGAGTAGATCACGGCGCCTCTGACCTCGCAGCCGTCGCCGATGGTCACCCTGGTGCCTGTCACGTTGCCGCAGATAACGTCTTCGATGTAAATCTCGCCGCCTTTGATGTCGGTGGTCTCCAGGATGCCGTCGGAGCGGAGGAGGGCGTGGCCGCGTCGATGGACCCTGATCTTCTCAGCCTCTATGCCGCCGTCGACCCTCGAGACGTCCCCGTGGAGCCAGATGTCCAGAGTCCCCGCCTTCAGCCTCCCCCTCACCCTCAGTGAGCCCTCGACGTCTGCGAGGCCGCCGACGATCAGGTCTTCTCCCACCTCGATCGAGCCGCTCGACCTGAGCTCGTCCTCTAGGCTGATGGTTCCCCTTACACGGGTTGAGCCCGAGACGTCCATCGAGGCGCCGACGGCGTCGTCATCTATCCTGAGGCTGCCGGATTTCGTCATCCTGTTGAAGCGTGTGGTGCCCTCTATGGATGCGCTGCCTGAGATGTCTATCCTCGTGGCGTCGAGGTCGCCCTTGAAGGTGGTTCTGCCGCTCGCCTCGACCTGCCTGACCTTCATGCCTCCGGGCAGCGTGCTCGAGCCGCTGACGTCGATCTTCTCCTGAGATATCCTCGCCGATCCGGCCACGCGACCGTCGCCGAGGCCTGGTATGGTGAAGCTGCCGAATCCGCTCACCCTGATGAGCGGGATGCTGCTCTTGTCCTCCTCCATCGACTTTCATCTGAGCCTTTGAGCCGGGCCTCGCCTTTTAAAGACGACTCACCTCTCATGGTCGCTCCGTGTAATCACAAGTTGTTAGTTGATGTCGGTGCATCGTGGTCTGGTAGGATCTCCTCGACCTCCCTCACCTGCCTGAAGAGGTAGCCGGCGAGGCCGATGAAGAGGCCGATGAAGCCGACGAAGACATAGAGGAGTGAAATGCCCGCGCCCTGCCCTGTCCCGACGAGCCAACCGAATGCGGGGGCGAGACTTCCCCCGGCCATCATCCCAGGTATGAGCAGCCTGTCCGCGAGGGGGCCCGTGATCGCCATCGCGATGGGCGCCGAGATCTGGGCTATCAGGATACGGGCAGAGAAGACGCGCCCCTGGATGTCGGGGGGACTTTTGATTGCCAGATCGCCTGGTTCGACCCATTTATGATAGGACTGAAGAGCGTGATGACGAAGGCGCCAGCCATCCAGAATATGGCCTCCCTGCCGACGCCCAAGAGGATCAAGCCGAAGACGCTGCTGAGGGTCATGCCTATGAGTACGCCGTGGACCCTTCTCTTTGGTCCCCCCCATACGCTCAGTAGGATGCCGCCGACGACGCCGCCCACGCCGAAGGCGGACTGAACCGCCCCGAGGTTGAGCATGTCGTTCCCCGTGAGGGCGAGGATCATGGGGGCGAGGAGCGGGAAGCAGAGGGCGAACGTGAAGTTGATGTTGAAGAGGATCAGCTGCAGCCCGAGCAGGCCGGGGCGCCTGAAGATGTACTTGAAGCCGAAGATGCTGTCCTTGAGCAGGCTGTCCCTTTTCACGCTGCCATCCGTAGCCTTGGGCTGGGGGATGCGGACCAGCAGCAGGGCGCTGAGGGCCAGAGCCAGGCTCGTGAGGTCGAGGAGAAAGACGCCGCCGAAGCTTACATAGTTGAGGAGTATACTGGCGGCGATGGGCGCGAATATGCCTGAGGCATTCTGGGTGAGGGAGAGCATCCCGCTCGCCCTGGTGTAGTGCTCTTTGGAGACCATCGTCGAGATCGCGGCCGAGTAGGCGGGGAACTGGAAGGCGTGGAAGAGGCCGGCGAAGGCGGTCGTGACGTAGAGGTGCCAGATCTCCAGCCTACCGGACATGAATAGGAGTAGTATCGCTAACGTGGATATGCCCGCCGCTATGTCGCTCAACATCATGACCAGCTTCCTGTTCCATCGGTCGACGAGGGCGCCGGCGACCGGGCTCGCCAGGATGTTGGGGGCCATGTTGAAGAGGGCGACCAGGGCGAGGGCGGTCGCCGTGCCCGTGGCCTTCCACGCCCAGATCGTTAGGGCGAAGTTGGTCATACCCGTTCCCAGGAAGGATAGGAACTGGCCCGCCCAGACGAGGGTGAAGCCCCTCATCCCGGCAAACATGGGAGTCTTCGACATCCATCTTCCCTCCGTTTCTGCTGTGGTTTTATATCCCCCCTGGAGGCTGCCGGATAATTAAATATGTTTGATTTAACATCTTTAACATGTTTAACATGTCACTCATGGTGCCCAGTCTGAGTACAAGAGGGGGAGGGGTGGAGGTGGTCCACGTGATCCCGCTTGAGAACGAGATCGACAGGGCGGTGAGGCCCTTCGAGGTGCATAACGGGTTCAGGGCGAACAGGGTCTACCTCCTGGCCTACGTGCCGGACGCCGCCGTGAGCGACGTCCATGATCTCAGGTACTACCACGGCGAGGTGAGGAGGAGGCTCGAGTCGCTGGGCATCGAGACGGTCACGGTCCAGACGAACATCTTCGATATGCTCGAGGTGATCACGAAGGCGAGCTCGGTAATCAGGAGGGAGAGGGCTCTTGGGAACATCGTCTACGTCAACATGTCCGCGGGGGGCGCCTTCGTCTCGGTGGGGACGGCCCTCGCCGCGATGGCTCAGGGCGCGAGGCTCTACTACATCAGGTCCCACAGGTACACGGATACGCCTGAGGAGAAGAGGGTGCACGGTAACGCGATCGTCACGATGCCTCAGGTCCACTTCCTCGAGAACTTCAACATCAGCCTACCCGACGAGAGGGGGGTGAGGCTGCTCGTCGAGCTGTACAGGCGTGGCGAGATGAGGACCTCGGAGGTCCTCGCCTTCATGCACGGTGAGGGGGTGGCGGGCTTCGAGGAGGATCCGTCCAGGCTGAGTAGGGCGGGGAAGATCACTCTACTGATGAGGCTGAACAAGGGGGTGACCGAGAAGCTCGAGGCCCTCGGCCACGTCACGAAGGAGAGGAGGGGGAGGGAGAGCATCTACCACGTGACCGAGTCCGGCAAGTACGTGGCGTGCATCAGCGGCCTGCTCTGAGCCGCGAAAGGCTTTTTACCCGACGTTCGTTCTACGTTGTCTGCGCGGCCGCTGTGGTGTAACGGTAGCATACGGGACTGTGGATCCCTTGGCCGGGGTTCGACTCCCCGCTGCGGCCCCATCCTTTTCATCGGCAACCTTAAAATTTGGCAGCTGGGGTAGTTGAGGTGGGCGGAGGTCGCCCAGCTAGGCCAAAGGCGCAGGCCTGAGGCGCCTGTCCCGAAGGGGTTCGTGGGTTCGAATCCCACCCTCCGCACCAGTTCCTTTTCGTGTGCGTGTACCTGAGGGGGAGGGGGGTGTAGTCGCCGCCGCCACTTTTCCCTGTTTTATGGCTTGTTTTATGGTTTGGAGGATTTTTCAAGGTTTCTGGGCGGCGACTACCGGCGGCTGGTGTCCGCGGAGTGTTTCTTGCTCGACGGCGACCTGACATCTACCTGGAAGAATTTGATTTTTCGGACGGCGTTTATCTGAGCTATAGTGTATTGAGCGGATGTGCTACCATTTCTATGTCCTCAGGGACCGTTCGCCAGTTCATCTGTCCTTCAGCGCATCGATTTTAGCCAACATATCTAGCGCGTCATCGACGGGCAATATCGTGATCCCCCTATACTCCCTCAGCCTCAGCAGGTGCCTGTCACCCGACACGACGTATCCGGCTCGTCCCTCCAAAGCCGTTGCGAGAACCATGTCATCGTCTGGGTCCTCCGAGATAACCTCGGGGCACTCAGTCACCGTTGCCATTGTTGAACCCCGGGCAATGATCGAAAGGAACTCGCCGATTTGACGCTTAGTAAACCCGAACCTACCCCTCGACATGACGTCCCCCAGCTCGGCCAACATCTGCTTCGAGGAGACGATCTCGTGTCCTTCGAGCAGTTTGAACAGTAAGCGCCTCGGCTTCCCGTGGCCGACCAACGCGGAGACCAGGACGTTGGTGTCCAGGACGAAGCGCATGGCCTCATGCGCCCTCTGTCTTCCGCCTCTCGCTCCGATATGCCTGGATCTCCTCTAGTATCTCCCGCTCGGTGGGCCGCTTACTTCCCTTCCGTTTCTCATCGATCTCCTCGAAGAACTCCTTGAGGTCGTCGACTAACGGCGGGATCTCGAGCTTAGCTACCACTATCTTGTCTCCCCTCCTGTATAGGGCTAACTTGGTCTTGGGCTTTATGCTCAATTCTTCCCTGAGCTGCTGGGGTATGACTATCTGGCCTTTCGTCCCCACCACGGCGATCTTGGGTTCCTCTTTCATCTTTTTCGTCGGTATAACTTTCATACTGGGACGATAAATAGGTTTCCGATCCCCTGAGTTGAGCTGGGAACAAAGTCATGTGGGCTCTAGGAAAAAAGTGAGTTTTTTCGAGTGACCTTGCTAGTGCGTGGCATATTCGGATCCCACACTCCGCACCACGATATTCTTGAACATGGGTCTCATTGAAACAACATTTTAAAAGGATTCAACTGACGATGAGTCTGAGAAACACTTTGGCCGCGAAGAAGAGTTTCAGGCAGATGGCGAACATCTACGACCAGTACCGTGGACCTAACGACCAGATGCTCGAAGCATTATCTAACATAGTCGCCGGAATGAAGGAGAACCGGGAAACTCTTTCACTACTCGATGTGGGTTGTGGGACAGGCGGCTACTCCATCCCGCTCGCTGTAAAGCACGGCCTCCAGTTGACCGGCATCGACGTCTCTGAGGAGATGTTGACGCAGGCTGAGAGGAAATATCCGGAAGCGCGGTGGCTTCTAGAAGACTTTGAGGAGGCGAGCCTCGGGGCAGGCTCATTCGACATCGTCCTCATGAGCTACGTTATCCAGCACTTCACCGACTTGAAGAAAGCCCTCCAGAAAGCCTCGGCGCTTCTCACTCGACCGAACGGAAGGCTGATAATAGTCACGGACGACCACGACCAGTTCCGATCATCTCCAGTCCACAGGTTCATCCCCAAGGCGATGGAGATCGACCTCAAAAGGTTCCCCGCGGTCGAAGAACTACGCGGCTACCTCAAGGGCATCGGCTTTGACGTCGTGATCCATCGAGTCGGGAAGGATGAACATATCTCGAACGAGGGAGAGGTTAAGAGGCTCTTGGAGAGGGCGAAGGCACGCTACATCTCGACTTTAACTCTCCTCACCGACGAAGAGCTTCAGAAGGGGCTTGAAGAAATGGAGATGGGGCTCAAAGAGGAGCTGAAACACGGCGCCGTTACTAGAAGGAGAGAGCGCACTATCATACTAGCCAATCCTCCGCGATGACCCATGAGCATGAATTACACCGAATCTACCTAGGCTCAACCATGCTTTAGGGACTAAAAGAGACCTTTTTCAAGATCGCATTTAGATACTATAAGAATTAACAGGTTCAAATCCCACCCTCCGCACCAAATCCCAGGCGTCTAAGAGGCGCGCGCATTATGGCGACTGCCTTCATTAGATCGACTAAGTTTCTTACATGATCCGTCTCCACCTATGCACACACCCCCCCGGTATTTTTTTCTGGACGATTCCGTACCTCCTCTGACTGAAAGGAGACCGGAAAAGGCTCAACCCGTATATTTTCCTGTACTTTTCCGTATTTTTCCATATTTTTTTGTATAAAAATATATGATTCTGTGTGACAGGTGTTCAGGTTTTCAGGGCTTTCTCCGCCTTCTCCTTCGACACCTCTATCGGCGGCAGCTCGAACCCCTCGAACTCCTCGACGAATGCGCACATCCAGTCCACGACCTCGTTCATCAGAGTCTCCGCGAAGTCCTCGGTCACCGCCGAGTAGTCCCTCGTGCCCGGGAACTTCACAGGGTCCGCCTCGGTCATCGACCCCGTATCGGATACGTCGCCCGTCTTGAGGGGTATCCTGACGAGGCCGTCCCTGAACTCGGCGAGGCCGGCCCTCAGCACCCTGATCTCGCCCTCGACCTGCTTCGTCGGCGAGAGGACGGCGCGATCCATCCTGACCGCCCCGGGCCTCGACGCGAGCGTGAGCGCCGTCTCGGCGTAGCCCGCGTGCTGCTCGGCGGGGTTGCCCTTGATAGGCTTCCTCTCCAGTATGTCCCACCACTGGACTATGGCGCAGAGCATCCCGAAGGCCTCGCGGGCCTCCTTCGCCGCCCCCGTTAAGGCGCCGAGGTTGCCGCCATGGCCGTTCATGAAGACGACGTGGGTGACCCCGTCCCTGTCGAGGCTCTCGAGTATCTCGAGGATGGCCTCCTGGTAGGTGGCTGGGTCTAGGGTGAGGACGCCCGGGAAGTCGTCGTGGTGCGCGGAGACGCCGTAGGGGAGGACAGGCAGAACGGTCGCCCCTGACCTCTCGCCGACCCTTCTCGCGATCTCCCAGGCCTGGATCCAGTCGGCGCCGACGCCGAGGTGCAGCCCGTGCTGCTCCACGGAACCCGTCGGGAAGATGACGAGCTTGGACTCCCTGAGCCGGTCACCGACCTCGGCCCAGGTCATGTTCGACCACTCATGCTTCAACGGAATCCCTGAAGGAACTAGGGAGGGGCATAGGTAAAGAAGTTTTTCAGCCTAGTCGGTGAACGGCCCGGCGTCGGCCTCGTCGGAGCTGCCTGGGACCTCCATGCTCTCTGGCACGAACCTGTGGACTATGGGCATGCGTACGCATCCGTCGATGAAGACCATCAAGACGAAGGGCGCCGCCGGACTCACCCTGTCCCAGAGGAAGCCGCCGAGGATGCTCGCTGGGACGGCGAGGGCGTTGAAGGCGGCGTTGCTCAGCGCCGTCATCCTCGCCCGCTGGTGCCTCTGCACGAGCTCACACTCCTCAGCCGACCAAGCGATCCCAGTGGCGTCGTTCACCCCCATCAGGACCCACGCCGGGATGAGGGTCCAGCCACCGCCCGCGAAGAGGAAGATCGTCGTCGCCACGTACATTATCATCCTGCCGCCTATGATCATCCTCTTCCTGCCGACGGCGTCGGTCATCCTCCCCGACAAGGGGGAGAGGACGACCTGCGCCAAGCTCCTCGCCGTAACCATGTAGGCCATCGTCATCGCTGAGGTGTGGAGGACGACGGAGGCGTAGAGCATCCAGAAGGGGTCCGCCATGCCTATGGAGACGCTGCCGAGGCTCTTCATCAGGACCCACGACCTCACACCCTTGATGGAGAGCACCTCCCTGTAGTCTGTGACCATCTGGCGGAGCGATAGGCCGCCTGGGATGCTGGACGGCCTCGGAGGCTTGAGGATCCGCCAGATGAACAGCCAGACGGAGACGAGGAGGGCGGCCTGCGCCCAGTAGACGGGGCGGATGCCCACGACGGTCAGGCCGCCTGAGGCGGAGACGATGACGCCGCCGACGAGGCTCGCGAAGAGGAGTGGGGCGATGGTGAAGACGTTGGCCAGGCCGTAGACCGTACCGCGCCCCTTGTTGCTCACGGCGTTCGCCCACATCGCCGTCCAGGAGGGCTGGATCACCCCGTTGGCTACGCCTGAGACGAGGAAGGCGAGGGAGAGCCAGCCCCAGCCCGGCGAGATGGCGTAGATGACGGGAACCATCACGCCGGCCGCGGCGCCGAATAGGAACACCTTCTTCTGGTCCCTCCTGTCTGCTATCCAGCCGGTCAGAGCCGCGAAGATCGCCGTGAGGGCGAGGCCGACCGAGTTGAGGATGCCGAGCTCTGTGCCCGTGGCGCCGAAGGCGACGACGTAGATGTAGTTGTATGGGTTCATGTTGACGACGAAGTTGGCGACCGAGGCCCTGACCATCATCGCCTTGAAGTTGCGGGGCAGCCCCTTGAGGAAGGAACCGAGATCACCCACGCCCCTCAAAGTCGTCAATACGCCAGCCCCGCCAAACCGTCCGAACGCGTCACCAAGAGAAGACTTGGATGAATAAAAACACCTCATTCTTTTTTCGTATTTTTCTCCACCGGAACATGATCGATCAACGGACGCTTCAACATCCAAGTTCTTATCCTGAATCACCTATGTCTCATCCGGGGGACGAGGAGCCATGACCACGGCGAAGGGAGCATACCTCGACAAGAGCCATAAGCCGTCCGAGGCGGAGATCATGGTCGGCCTCGGCTCCAGGAGAGGGCTTTGGGAGGAGCTGATCGCCTTCGTAGAAGGCAACTACAGGGTCGCGAAGGACCTCATCTTCTATGGGAAGAGCTACGGCTGGGCGGTCAGGTTCAGGAAGGGGAGCAGGGCCCTCATCTCACTCTACCCCGGGCTGGGCGCCTTCACGGCTCAGATCGTCGTCGGCGAGGGGCAGCTGGTGGAGGCACTCGCGTCTGGGCTCGGGGAGGGGGCGAGGAGGATGATCGAGGCGGCGAAGCCGTACCCGGAGGGGCGCTGGCTCTTCATACCCATCGACTCCGAGGACGACCTCCTGGACGTCGAGAGGCTACTGGCGACGAAATCTCCACCGAAGAATCGGCAGGGAGACCCCTGCGGTTAGAACGATACCTAGGTCGGGCTGAGGCGCTGCTCAGTCGACCGTGTAGTAGGAGAGTAGGAGCCTAGCCAGGTCTATCGTCGAGATGATCCCCGTAAGCTCCCCCTTCTCGCCCACCACGAAGCAGTGGTCCTCCTCCAGATCGATCATCTCCTCTATCACCCCCGTCACAGGGTCGCCCTCCCTGAAGACGAGGGGGGTCTGGAGGCCGGCTTCCTCCAGCCTCGTGTCGAGGACGGTCCTCGAGAGGAACGTGAGGTCCTCCAGGGTGACGTAGCCCAGGAGCCTGTCGTCCTCGTCGACGACGGGCATCAGCCTATACGGAGTCTTTCCGAACTCATCGAAGGCCTGACGGACGCTCAGATTCGCCCTAAGCCTTATCGGGTTCCGCGTCATCACCTCGGCCGCCCTCAGCCTACCCAACTCCTTCGGCTTCGACCTCGAGACCTTGTAGTAGAGCCTCTCAAGGGCGAGCTCCTCATCCCCGAGCTTGTTCAACGGCTGCGTCGGGTAGAAGGGGGCCTCGCCCGTGAGGAAGAAGGTGACGACCGTCGCCAGTATTATGGGTATTATGGTGTTGGCTCCGAAGACCTCGGCGACGAAGATGATGGGGGTGATCATCATCTTGTGGATGCCGGACGAGAAGGCGGCCATCCCCATCAGGATGAAGACGGGAGTCAGTGTGGGGCTGAAGAGGTAGCTGAACGCTGCGCCCCAGGCGCCGCCGATCAGGAGCGTGGGGAGGAACAGGCCTCCGGTCCCTCCGAAGTTCATAGTCAGCGTCGTGGAGATGGGTTTCAGCACCAGAAGCGTAATCAGCGTCGCGAGGGCGCCGCCGCTTATCACAGGGATCATCTGGAATCCGGGGCCGACGGCGGCGGGCGAGAAGTATCCTATGGCCCCGAGGCCGGCGCCTCCGACGATGAGCATCAACGGGTAGCCTCCAAGGGCCATCAGCCTCTTCGTAAGCCCCTCGCCGGCATGGTACACCCAGCTGAAGACTATCACGACGCCCCCCGTCAGGAGGCCGAAGACCATCGAGATGGGCAGCATAGCCATCGAGAGCGTCCCCACCTCCAACACAAGCCCCGGGAGAAGGGACGGCGCGTTCGACGCCACTGCGACGAGGTACGCCGTCGAGGAGGCTATCGCGGCCTCTATGAAGGGATCCTTCTCGAGGTCCCTCCTGTAGGGGAGCTCGAGGGCGAAGAGGACGCCCGCGAGGGGGGTCTTGAACGCCGCCGAGAAGCCCGCCGCGACGCCGATCATGAGCGCCTTACCGGGGTCGACCTTCATCTTGAGCGCCTTCGAGAGCCAGACGGAGACGCCGCCGCTCAGCATCGCCGCCGGCCCCTCAGGGCCGGCCGAGCCGCCGAAGATGGCCGTGGAGAGGGACGAGGCCGTCTTAACTATTGACTCCCTCATCGTGATGCCGTGGGGGGTAAGGTGGAACGCCTCGAGGATGTTGTGAAAGCTGCTCTTGGGCGTCCTGTACCAGGCGAGTAGGTGGACGAGGAAGTAGCTGAGGGCGAGGCCGGTGAAGGGGAAGATGAAGAAGAGGGTAGGCGTCTTGAGGGCGTCGGCGTAGAAGGTCTCCCAGGCGTTGAAGACGAGGTAGTTGATCGCCGAGGCTATCAGCCCCGCCGCCCCGCCGACGAGTATCGGGAGAAGCCACCAGGAGAAGCCTATCCTCTTCAGAGCCAGCCCAACCCTTATTAGCCGAGTTTAATATGATGCCTACTTAATTTGGAGGTGATTTAAAGGTTGATCGGCTCCCGTGGGCGGCCCGGCTGGCTCTACGCCATAATACCGTTCGCGGCCATAGGGAGCACGGTGGGGAGCTTCGTCAAGCTCTACATCCTCGACCTCGGCGGCAGCGTGCTGGACGTCGGGCTCGCCTCCTCCGCCTTCAACCTCGCCCTCATCCCCGCGGCGTTCATCAGCGGCAGGCTCGCTGACTACCTCGGGAGGAGACGCATCCTCCTCATAGCGAGCGCCGGCGCCCAGCTCGCCTCCATCGCACTGATGAGCGTGACCAAGAGCCTGCCAGCCATCATCGGCCTCTTCGCGGTCTACAGCTTCACCAGCACGTTCTCGCCGACGGTCTTCAGCCTACTGATGATGGAGACGATGCCGAAGGAGAGGTGGGGGGACGGCAGCGCGACGAGCTTCCGATACAACATCTACGGCTCCATCATGGGGCTCGTCCTCGGCGTTCTGGTGCTGACGATGCTGCCGCTGACCGCGATGGCTCTTCTCCCCGTCGCCTTCTCAGGCATCATGCTGGCGATCAGCGTCCTCATCGTCAGGGACCCCCAGATGACCCTGGAGCGGCGGAACGTCACATTCAACGCCGAGGCCCTGATAACCCGGCTCATCCAGCTCCCCGTCATCCTCATAAGGGTTCCCAAGGCCAGCGACTTCAGGGGCCTCCTCAAGGAGGCGAGGAACGCACTGACGAGGGACATACCAGTCATCATGGCGACGAGCGCCCTCTTCTACCTCGCCGCCAACCTCTTCTTCACCAGCTACACGCCGTTCCTCAAGGCGAACAACCTGAGCTACCTCGAGATCGTGGGGCTCGACCTCTTCGTCACCGTAATCAACGCCCTCGCCTCGATGCCCAGGTTCAGCCGCCTGAGCAAGAAGGGCGACCCTGGGACGATCATAGAGTTCCTGAGCCTCAGGGCCATAGCCTTCCTCCTCGCCGCCATAGCCAGCCTGTACTTCACGGGGCACCCCGTGTTCTATGTAACGTTACTCCTCTACCTCCTGATCGGGATGGCGTACACGAACTTCGCGATCGGGGTGAACACCATGCTGTACAGGTTCCTGCCGGAGGGGAGGCAGGGAGGCACGCTGGGCGTCTACAGCGCCCTGAACAGCGTCGCCATGTTCGCCGGCTCCCTGGTCTCCGGGAGCCTCTCCTTCTACTCCGGCTACGCGGTCACCTTCCTCCTCGCGAGCGTCTCGCTGTTCGGGGCTGCGAGCCTCTTCGAGTGGCACTTCAAGCCCCGGAGGCAGTACGCCGAGGAGCCCTACTGAGGGGCTACTCCTCGAGGAGCCTCCTCATGCTGAGGTACTCCTCCTCGGTTATCTCGCCGTTCACGAACCTCATCTGCAGCTTCACGAGCGGGTCCTCGGCGGCCTCGGCGGGAGGGACCTCCTCCACACCACGCGCCTCGCCCCGTTTCCTGAACCTCACCTTCGCCGGCTTCCTGAACTCCCAGGTCATCCTCCCCATGAGCCCCCTCCCACGCTTGACGGAGATGGGTTCCAAGACGATGCCGTTTATCGTCGACTCGAAGGAGTCCAAGAAGGGCTGAACGGCGTCCCTGGGGACCTGGGCGAGTGAGATGCTCTCCTCGTCGTCACCCTCGAAATCGACTGTGCCGAAGGCGACCCTCCCTGTCTCGGCCCGCAGAGCCTTCAGCCTGGTGTACGGGATGTCCTTCAGGTGGTAGCGGCCGAACATCTCGTCGGAGAAGTAGAGGACCCTCCTGTCGGTGAGGACGATGTACTGGGGGTGGAGGCTGAGGCCGAAGTTGCTCACAGACCCCACTATGGACTCGCCTGAGGAGAGGTTCTCGTAGATTGCCTTAGGGAGCTCCTGGCTCATGGGCAACGGTTGAGAATTGCCGCGCACAGGATTTAAGCTTAGACCATCTGCGCCTCAGACGAAGGAGTCGGCGAGGATCGCCATGTCCTCGTCGCTGAGCCTCCAGCCGACGGCTCCGGCGTTCTCGAGGATGTGGAGGGGGTTCGAGGACTTGGGGATGGCGACGACGCCCTCATGGCTGACGACCCAGTTGAGGGCGACCTGCGCGGGGGTCTTCCCGTACTT
>Ga0315280_10006470_pt1 | contig 16150 bp, 18 predicted proteins | sample YL17G06_40_MG_FD_203697 | JGI IMG/M metagenome (GOLD analysis project Ga0315280, IMG submission 203697) | Sediment microbial communities from Yellowstone Lake, YNP, Wyoming, USA - YL17G06_40 | ecosystem: Environmental > Aquatic > Freshwater > Lake > Sediment | place: USA: Wyoming | collected... | reverse complement strand
GCCGCGCCGCTCGGAAGCGGCGCCTTTCCAAAGCTTCGAAATCGCGTTTCACTCCGGCTGGGTTGCCCATGCCGACAAGTATAAGACGAGCCTCACAAAATGTCACTATATTTTATGAGTCTCAATAGATCACCTTGTAGCCGGTTCGAGGACCGTGAGACGGCGTCATTCCCTTTTTGATTTCTTCCTCTCCGAGCAGGTCGTCGCTCCCCCATTCACCGCATTGACCAGGCGTAGGAAAGTGCTACCCCTCCGCACTACCTGCTGCGGGGCTGGGTTTCAATCTTGGGCCGCTTTCTTCTTGGCCTCCTTGTTCGCATACATTCCCTGGTCTGCTTCGTCCAGGACCTTGTCCAAGGTCTTGTCAACCGTCCACTCTGCTAGCCCCATGCTCAGCGAGATCTTGAGGTGGGGCAGATGGCCGGCGTTATTCCAATCTTCCACAGACTCGGCTATCCGCTTGGCCACAACTTCTCCACCCTCCAGAGAGGCGTCCGCCAGTATGAGCAAGAACTCATCCCCACCATACCGGACGACCGCGTCTGAACCGCGCACCGCTGATTTAAGGAGCCCCGCGATATCGGCCAGCACCACGTCGCCGGTGAGATGACCGAAGCGGGTGTTGACTTCCTTGAAACGATCGACGTCCACAAGCATAAAGGTAAGCGGATTCCCAAGGCGCTTGGCGCGGCTCATGAACTGGTTCGCTGTCTCGTCGAGTGACCGCCGGTTGTAGACCTCCGTTAGCGGATCGGTGAACGATTGGAGCCTGATCAGCTCGCTCTGAATTGTGGAGGAAATGACGGCGTCCCGTGTTCGGCGCAGCTCCAGGCGGCGACTGACTATGTAGGTGTTGAATAGAACCAGAAGAGCAACGAGGGAGGCAAACAGCTCTCGGGACACCGCGATCTCCATCCGCACATTCCCTTGCCTCAGAATAGCAGAAGGAAAGAGGAGCGCCAGAAGCCCCGCCGCGACCAGTATCCCTATCCCCACGACAATCAGCCACAGTTCCCAGTCGCGCTTTTCCAACGCGGCGAGTTGTTGACTCAGCTTGGCAATGATGCTTTCAGACTTGCCCTCAGGCTTCATAGTGTGCTGCCCCTCTTTGAACGGTGAATGCAACCCACCCAGTAGGATATCAAACCTGAGCCCCCTGAAGTAGGGCCTCCTTGCTTGGGCGAGGCGGATTATATCTGAAGGTGAGATGCTGGCAAGACGAAACTACTGCGATACCTATCGAATCCTGACTCCATGTCTTGTCGCCGGTGTTCCGACATCCCTAGCCTGGTCGGTTGACGCATTGTTCATGGCAGCCTTTTGCAGAGCAGGAGTTCTGAGTGACCTTCTATAATGTAGTGCTTGAACTCTCCTACGCGTTCGTACCCCAACTTGCGGTAGAGGTCCTGTGCACGAAGATTGAAAGAGGAGACGCAGAGGAACAGGTGCCGGCGTCCGGCGAAGTGTTTCTCCGCAAAGGCGAGCAGTGGCGTGCCAATGCCACGTCCGCGTTCGCTTTCCACGACGGCGATGGAGGCGACGTAAGGAGAACCCGCCAGCCCGTAAGGGAAGAGCAGGATGAATCCCAGGCGCCGCCTGCCTTCCCGCGCAATGAATAAGTCACCGCCCGGCCGCTGCAGGATGGCCCGCGACGCCTCTAAGTCGCGGCGCAAGGTGATCCAGGGCTCAGTACTGGACATGAGTCGGGTACACCACTCCTGGTCCGATTCTCGCGCGGTCTGGATGGTGATCGGTTGCGACATCGCTCTGGAACCTGAAGCTCTTGTTTTCGCCGGGGCGGTTGGAAAACTACGCTGGTCGGAACAATCTCTCAATCACTTTCTCCCCTGAATCATGTGCCGGAAAACGTCTTGCAGGGGACGCGAGATCTGAGGCAAACTTGGTGATGGAAGTGCCTGCGGGCTGGTGTCCGCCCGGGACTTCAAATCCTGTGGGTCTGCCTACGGTGGACCGGTCGGTTCGATTCCGACACACTTCCGCCATTTCTTCCTCACTGAGCTTGGCAGCAAGAAACCAGGCTTTCCACCATGCGTCCTCGGAAGCCCAAGCCTTTTCGCGCTGCGAAGGAAGTCAAACGTCAGGCGCGGCTGCGGCTGGGCTCGCCGCCTCCCGTTCAACGGCACGAGACTCGCAAACGCAAGTCCCCCAAGCATAAGAAGCGGAGCTGGGAGAACGAATCGGACTCGTTGTAGACATCGGACGTCGGGTCTGGGCGTTTGACCGAAATCCCGCACCTGGATCCTGAAACCTCTCTTTGAAGGCTTGGACCAAGCCTAGCTTCGCGACCCTCAACCAGGCTTGTACTCAGGGACATTCTCGGCGGGCAGGAAAAGCGCACCCGGTGACGCGGAAAGGGATTGGGCAAGCGACTTCTGGATCTCGAGGAGGTCAGCTCTGGAGAACCCTTCGCTCGAGAGCGTGATGCGACCGTCCGCCGCGATGAGGAAGAGTGTGGGAACGTATTTCAGGCCATACTGGCGCGAAATCGCATAAGGGTATTCGTCTATCAGAATCGGGAATGTTACATCGTACTCTTTTGCGAAGCGCCGGCTGTCTCGGGCGTCATCCTGTGCGATGCCCCAGATCTGGGCACCTTTCTCGCGGAGTTGCTGGTAAAGACGCTCGACGAAGGGGAAAGCGTATTGGCACGTGGGGCAAGTCGCCTTGAAAAAGGCCGCCAAGACAGGTCCCCGCGCAAGGCTTGCCTGCAATGAGTGGCGCTTACCGTCCATGCTGGTGAGTTCGAAAGATGGCGCGACCTTTCCCTTGCCTAAGGACATCGTTTGCCTCCCCAGATCGAACCATTCTACCAGAGATCATTCGTCTGGGAAGACGCGGCCAGAAACGCAACTTGGCGGCAGCTAGTGGATTTGTTTCACCCTCTTCTGCATGTAATCCATCCGCAAGTATCGGCCGAGGGTATGGGCGGTGGTGAAGTTAACTTTGCCGCGACAGATTTCGGCGACCTTCTGGATGAAGTTAAAGAGACCGTAGTCCGAAGCCAGCATGAGGGGAGCGATCAGAATTCCGCGTGGCTCACGGGCCGCCTCAGTCGCGGCTCCTGAGGACTCGCGCCTGCCAGGCAAGCGCGCATTTTGGTGCATTCGTCTGTGTTTGAGCCTCGGGCTCGTGGTACGAGTGGCAAAGCCTTGCCCCCGTAGGCCCACACGAGTTTTGGCCGCCCACCAGCAGACTATTCTCCCGGTGGTTGATTTGCCGCCGCAAGCCGCACCGTTATAGACGATCAGACCTGGCGATGGGCGTTGCCGTCGCCACCGGCCTTCTTTCGGGCTTTCTGTAGAACGTCAAGCTGGCGGATCAGCAGCTCGATGGCGCGAACCACGCGGCGAAGTCGCTCGGGCTCGTTGCGCAGAGACAAGAGCTGCTGTTTGAAGCCGAGGTCCAGAGGGAGCGGCGACGCCAAGCGATAGGAGAGGTAGCGGTAAGGGCGGGGCAAGTGAATAGGCATTTCCGAGGATTGATGTAGCCTGCGCATGACTTCGCCGAAAAGCTGGATAGCGTGGTCGGCTTCGGAATCGCTGGGAGTGTCGGCTCCGTCGTCCTCGAAGAACTCCACGGTGCCACGCAAATACGGCTTCTCCTCGTTGGTTAGCAGGATCTCGAAGCGCCGCTTGCCCACCGTGAGAATGTCCAGGCGACCATCTTCGTACTTGCGCGTGACGTTGACAATGCGAGCGCTGCACCCGACGGTATGCATCTCCTGGTCCTTAGCCAGAACCACTCCGAACTCCTGCTGACCGGCGCCGCGGGCCTTGGCCGCGAGGCACTCATTGATCATCTCCTTGCGGCGATCCTCGAAGATGTGAAGGGGCAGCGGCGCCTCGGGCAGGAGCACAACTTCCAGAGGAAACAGCGGGAGTAGGATCTCTTCCACGGGCAGGCCTCGCGGGGCGGGATGGCGAATCCCGACCTCGGGATTTCAACGACGAGGGGCCAACCACAGAAACCGCGAAACGGCGCGATTATAACACAGCGGGTTCCTGCTCCTGCCGGCTGGCCTTATAGCTACCTGGGCGAGCTCGTGCGGATGGCGGACGGATCGAGCTCCGGGGACTTTCGTTCCAGACTCTCGCTGGCGTTCACGAGAATCCAGAGGACGCCGGCCATGATTGTCACGAAGCCGGCGAAATCCAACGCCCCTGTCCAACCGAGCCGCGTAGCGAGGTAGGCCGTTACAATTGGTGAGCACCATCCGCCCAGGTTGCCGAACATGTTCATCAGGCCCGAAAGAGATCCCGAGAAGCTTTTCGTAAGGTCATTGCATGTGGCCCACCACGTTGTGGTGGCAAAAAGGTTGCACCCAGCGGCGCAGGCGAGGAGCAGAATCGCAACCGAGTTGTCGGCGGTGCGGCCGCCCAGCCAGAGCAGCGTCGCAGAGCAGACTACACCGAGCCAGACTGCGCTTTGCCGCCCGCGCCGCTTGCCGAATCTGGCGACTGCGCGATCCGAGATCCACCCGCCCAACGGCGCAAGCAGCGTGATGGCCAGGAAGGGCGTTGAACCCCAGAATCCCCCTTGTGCTACCGTGAGGCCGCGCACGCGCGTCAGGTAAATAAAGAACCATGTGTAGAAAATATACGCCGGGTAGGCGATGCAGAAGTAACTGAGTATCAGGCCCCAGACGGAAAGGCTGGAGAAGATGCGGCCCCAGGGGGCGCGTTCGCGCGCCCAACTCACGGCCTGCGAGCCGGCTGTTTCGCGCTTTTCCCCCGCATGAATGAGTTCGAGCTCCGCGGCGTTGACGCGCCGATGCTCCTCCGGCCGGTTGGTCGCATAGAACCGCCAAATTAGAGCTACGACAGTTCCCACCACGGCACACGCGTAGAAAGACGTTCGCCAGCCCCAGCGCTGCATCAGGCCCGTAATGAACTTGGGGGTAAGGGCGCCACCCACTCCAATGCCGACTAGGAACAAGGCGTTGCCGATGCCGCGCTGGCCGGCGCCCATCCAGTAGGCGATGATCTTATTAGAGTTGGGAAAAGCGGCGGCCTCACCTACGCCAATCAGGAATCGAACGATGGCAAACGACCACGCCACTCCAAACCAACCGACGAGTGGCAGACGTGGCGCGATCGCAGTCGTCGCCGTGAACACCGACCACCACAGGATCGCGAAAGTCAGGACACCGCGCGGACCGTACCGGTCCCCCACCCATCCTCCCGGCACTTGGAACAGCGCGTAGCCCAGGACAAAGGCACTCAAGATCCATCCCATCGTTTCGGTGTTGAAGGCGAATTCATCCTGAATGTACCCGCCTGCGATGCTCAGGTTGAGGCGGTCAAGGTACGTAAGCCCTGAGATGACCGCGAGCAACGCGATGATGTGCCAGCGCACCCGTGTGGGACGGAGACCGCGCGAGGCGGAACCAGAGTTCCCCGTGAATGGCGTGTCGAGTGAATTCATGAATGTTTCCGGTGGCAGACGTGCACCCTTGAAGAATTGTGGCGGCGCTCTCCCTGTCCCCTAGCAGGCCGGGGTAGATCACCGCTGACCCTCCCTGCGCCGGCCGCGAACTACCGCGACAGCTTGGGCAAGGATCCAAAAGGTGCTCCACGTTATCATAGAAACTTGTTCTGAGGAATGACCGACTTCATGGTGCAGCTGCACGAACGTCGCGAAGAGCGACAGAACTGATTTGGCAGAATATGAAACAGAGTCAATGCAGGGACGTAAACCGCGCTCCTTCCCACGAGCAGACCTTTTCAATCGCCACAGATTCGAGCGGCTGTTCGCGACCAAGCACGTAGAACTCTACTTTCCCTTTCCACACAGGTTCGTACACCCTCCCCCGCAGGCGAAAGCTGACCTCACCCAGGGTTACGGTGCCTTCCGTGCCTATGTTCCTCTCTGGGGGCTGCAACACTTGCGCCCGGGGAGGGAAAGACCCGAGGTTGCGGAACTCGAGAGGAGCCTTCCACAGCGTTTTGAACACACCGCCCTCAATCCTGCGAATGACCATGTTCACACCCCGAGTTTCCGGGCCCAGGCGAAACGGCTCGCGGGTGACCAAACACTCGTTTCCGTCACCCAGCAGGTCGCGGACTTCCACGGCTATGATCGCAGCCTGGATCTCTGAGGAGGGAAACTCCAGCGACGGGCCGGGCGCCAACTTTCCGCCGGTAGGGACAAATACCACGAGCCGCGCGGAAGGAAGAACCGACGATATGACGAAGCACACGAGAACGGGGTCGGCTTTTCCTTGACGAACCAGGAACCGTGCGATATCAGTGTGCGACGCTGCGAAATCGTCCAGATACGCGCCGCCGAGTTGCCGGAGGAGGTCAGCGTCGGCGGGAAATCGTTCGGAGGGCAGAAGTTCCATCTGGCTGGACTCGACCCAGCCCTCCTGGGGCGTGAGTTTCGTCAGATCCAGAACGCGGACCCGAGTCCACTTCGTGCCTTGCTTTGAGTCCAGCTTCAATACAGGCGCCAGCGTGCCTGCGGCCAGCCGCGCGAATCCTGCACTCCGAGGCGTCGGCTTCGGCCGCAGTTCCAGTGGGCCACTCCAAACGTAACCCCAGGCTATGGGCTTCTCCGTCTTGATTTCTTTCGGGTGCGCATCCCACGTAAGACGGAGACCAGCGAACAGCAGTAGGCCAAGAAGGAGGTGTCTGAATCGCATGATGCCAGCTATTGTTCACTCTAGGAGGGAGTTTGACAAACAGAATCTCGCGCCCTAGACTTGGGAACCGTTCGGGAGTGTAACCCGGTCACGGACGGCGACTAGCGAAACTCGGCCTTGTGCGAAGGTTGAGCGGAGCAGATTCTTGGCCGGCAGCCTCGAGATTCTACAGGGCGGTCGCCCGGGGGAACGCGCCGTCACGACTGGCGACAAGAAGCCCAGGTTTCTCGCCGCGGGCGAGAACAAAAGGGAAGGCCGTGAGAATCGGCCACGGTCCCGCCACTGTGAGCGGTGGGCCCTGCGCGTTTGCCTGGCAGGAGCGATGCCGGGCGGAGCCACTGCCCTGAGCTCGGAACGATCGGGCCGGGGTGGGAAGGTGAAGCAGGGCTGCCACTGTGCCGCGAGTCAGGAGACCTGCCTGGGCGTTTAAGGGTGGCGATCGCCGTATTGATCGCCACTTTCGACCGCACACTCTTCGCGAGAAGGAGTGGGAGGAAACCGCTCCGCCCTCGTCGAGAGTGCGCGGAGCTTTTCTTTCTCCGGGCAAGTGGGCGCAAGTGCCTCCTGCGTTGTTTTATGTCAGCTCATCGTGCCAATAGACCTCTGTTCGGATCGAGGCGGAGCGCTGTGAGCACCGTCGCCTTGCTTGGGGTCGTTTTAGTGTCAGTGGCGGCTGGGGCATCTGCGCGGCTGGTGAGGGATCAAACCGGCCGTCGGGTGAACATTCCCGACCAGCCGCAGCGTCTCGTGTCGCTTGCGCCAAGCATCACCGAGACCATCTATGCGTTGGGATTAGGCGACCGATTGGTGGGAGATACGGATTACTGTGATTATCCGCCGGAGGCCACGAAGAAGCCGCATGTGGGGGCGATGGTGAATCCCAACCTGGAGAGGATCGTGGCGCTCAAGCCGGACCTTGTCCTGGGCACGGCGGATGCCAATCGCCGCGAAACGGCAAACCAACTGGAGCGACTCGGGATTCCGCTTTATGGCCTCGCGGCACACACACTAGATGAGACTCTCCGCTCCATTGAAGACCTGGGGCGCGTCCTTGGCCGGGAGACGGAGGCGCAGGCATTGGCGGGGGGACTTCGGACGAGGATAGAAGCAGTCGAGAAGCGGGTCTACGGGCAACCGAGTGTCAGGGTTCTATTCGTGGTTTGGTATCGTCCCCTCATCACTGCTGGTCCTCAAACGTTCATCGCGGATGTGGTTCGTCACGCGGGTGGCGTATCCATCAGGGACGATCTGAGGGGCGAATGGCCTCGCCTGAGCCTGGAGGAGGTGCTACGGCGCGACCCGGACGTCATCCTCTTTCCCCACACCGAAGCGTTCTCGCCGGAGCTCGAGGAATTCGAACGCCTTCCAGGATGGAAAGACCTCCGGGCGGTCAAGCAGCGGAGAATGTATTTCGTTTCCGAAACGATCATGCGTCCGAGTCCGCGTCTGGTTGATGCCCTGGAAGAGTTGGCTCGAATTCTGCATCCTGCGCCGACTCCGAGATCGGAGGCACAGTGATGGTGCTGCCCGCGACACGTCGGAACGTTCTGCTGATTGTGATCTTCCTGGGCACGGTGATGGTTCTGGTTGGTCTTATAGCCCTGACGCTGGGTGGAGTGCGCTTGCCCCTGCGCGAGGTCTGGGCAGGGCTGCGTGGCGCGAGCTCGAATCCAGAGGCGGCCATCATCGTCCGTGAGATCCGCCTTCCTCGAGTTCTCCTGGCCATGCTGGTGGGAGCTGCGCTCGCGGTTTCTGGTACTGCGCTCCAGGCGCTGTTGCGCAATCCGCTAGCCGACCCCTTCGTACTGGGCATCTCGAGCGGAGCGGCTTTAGGTGCCATCATCGCTCTCTGGGTAGGCGGAGGGGTGGCAGCGGCGTCGCCGCTAGTGGCGTTCATTGGTGCTCTCTTAACCATGGCGTGGGTTTACTTGTTAGGAAGGCGCGCCGGACGCCTGGCAAGTTACACGCTGCTTCTGGCGGGAGTGATCACGGCCTCGTTTCTTTCTGCGGTCATCCTGTTTGTCCTGACGTTACTCTCCACCCGGGACGTTCGCGGGACCGCCTTCTGGCTGATGGGAGACCTGAGTGTAGTCACGGATGTCCAACTGCGTCTTCTTCTGCCTGCCGTGCTCCTTGCCATCGCGGGACTGTACTGGTTTGCCAAGGATCTGAACGTGCTGCTGCTCGGGGAGGAAGAAGCGGCGCATCTCGGAGTGAACGTGGCGCGAGCGGAGACAGCCGTGTACCTTCTGGCCTCGCTGCTGACGGGCTTGGCGGTGTCAGTCAGCGGAGCGATTGGATACCTCGGGCTGCTGGTGCCGCATTTGGGCAGGATGCTCGTGGGGAACGACCACCGAACGCTCCTGCCCACGGCGGCGCTGGGTGGTGCCATCGTCCTGGTGCTTTCAGATACGCTCGCGCGCACCGTCGTGGCCCCGGCAGAGCTACCTGTAGGCGCGGTGACGGCGCTGGCGGGTGCTCCAGTGTTCATCTATTTGCTTCGCCGCACGTCGGGATAGGGAAGGGTCCGAAGTCGACAGTCAACAGTCGAAAGGCAAAAGGCAAACAGCATTATCGATGGATACGTCCGGAAACTCGGCCGCCAGTCTCACGGTGAGTGGCGTCACCTTCCGCTACGCTCACTTTGAGCTTGCGCCGACGAGCTTTGAAGCGCGACCGGGCGGGCTCGTTGCCATCGTCGGACCGAACGGCTCGGGGAAATCGACCTTGCTCGAGGTTGTGAGCGGGCACCTGAAGCCTCTTGCCGGCCGAGTGCTGCTCGATGGTGAAGACCTTCATCGCCTCCCGCCGCGGCTGCGGGCGCAGCGAGTCGGATTGGCGCGGCAGGAGACCATCCTGCTTTTCTCTTTCGAGGTGCGCGAGTTCGTTCGCCAGGGACGCCATCCGCATCTGGGCCGCAGCCTGTTTGAGTCTGCTGAGGACGAGCAGTGGGTGGATTGGGCGATGATGAACACCAATCTGACCGGGTTCTCGCGGCGCCGCGTGCTGGAGATCAGCAGCGGTGAGTTCCAACGCGCGGTCCTGGCGAGGACGCTCGCGCAGCGCCCGCGCTTAGTCCTGCTGGATGAGCCGACGGCTAACCTGGACATTGGCTACCAAGTTGAGATGTTCCGTTTGCTTCGCCAACTCGCGGTCTCGGAGAACTTCGTTGCGGTCATTGTCACTCACGAACTGAATCTGGCAGCGGAACTAGCGGACCACCTTCTTCTCTTGGACGGCGGCCGCTGCCTCTGCCAAGGGACGGCCGAGCAGGTTCTTCAGACGGAGTTGCTGAGCCGGGTCTTTCGGACTCCCGTCGTGGTGGACCGCAACCCGACCAGCGGCCGCCCGCGCGTGACCTGGGTGGCACCGTAGAGTCCCATTCCTCTCACTGGTGCCGCGATTCACACGTTTTGCAGAAGGGGCGGCGACGAACCGACTGGTCGGTAGGTCCACGCCGCAGTCCACTCCTTCCTCAACCCGCCCCAGCCGGCAACTCCGGCTATGCAGCGGCGCAGACCTCGTGAATACATTCCGGCTCGCGCGAAAACATCCGGACCGATTCACCGCACCCAGACGAACCGAAACGATGAGTTCGCACTGAAGAAATCACCGGACCATTTCACTCGCACTGCTTGCGCGCCGTTCTGGCAAACTGAGCTCGCCGGGGACGGCCCGGAACTGTGCGAGACGTTTACCCAAACAGGCCTCGGTGTTGGAGCTACCTGTGCTGGTTCACGCCCTGCTTCAGGTGGGCGAAAGCAATTAGTCACGGTGGGGGTTGACTGGTTCCATGCCTGCGGCGCTTTGACTTGCCTGCGGGCACAGCCCATTGAGAGGATGTCCGTTTCCTTGTTGAAATTGGACGGCTCCCCGAAATCCACCAGACTGCGTTGCTAAGCATCTCCTTCAGATTGACGTATTGAGCCGTCGGGTCATCGAGCCATCGGGCCATTTAGCCATTGAACCATTGAAATGGCTTTAGCCTCGTTGTCAAGCACATCGAAGACTGTAACGAGCCTTGTGATTTGCAGGAGATCGTGAACCTTCTTAGAGTGAGTTCCCCCGATTAGTGGCCGTGGTCGAGTTGGAGGTTCTATTCCCTGGGGGACAGCTCTGTTCTCGAAATGGACCGGTGGGGATGAAACTCGGTCCGGGAGGTCGCAGACTCGCACCCAGCGTGAATCTGCGCCACCCCGGCGGGAAAAATTGAATTATATGCACGGCAATCCGGTCCAGCGCGGCATGGTTACGTCGCCTGACCAGTGGCCGTGGTCAAGCTTCCGGTTGTATTTCCTGGGGGATGATTCTGTCCTTCCCATGGACCGCCTCCCGTGATCGCACACATCCCCCCAACGCGATGTATGCGCCACCTCGGCCACCGACGCCCCCATCTCCAGCCGCTGGATCCCGGCCCGCTGGAATTCCTTCGTGAACTGCCGTCGAGACAAACCCAGGACTCCATCCTCCCTTCGCTGGGATTTTCACCCTATGCGCTGCATCTTGAGCCTTAACCGTTTGTCTCAAAAATGGGGACAAGTCCACCATTGTCGACTTAGTCCTTACTTACTCCTAAGCACTGCCGCTGCCTGCAAATCGTCCACGGGCCTACATCACAGCACGCCGCGGCATAGGGCGCACGAAGCCCTCGCGATCTTTGCTCGGGCTAAGTCCATCTCCAGGCAACAGGGTTCCACTTGGCGCGAGCATCGCCCTTTAGGATGGGATTCAGGAATTGCGCCGCGGCTTGCCCTGCTTCTTCAATCGTTGGCCACGGGAGATCGAGTTCACGTGCCAGTTTCCTATAGGACACCGAGATAGGCCCCGGCGGATCAGGCAATTCTTGTGGCACGGCGTGGGATGCCCTGGCCTGGAACGTGGCGGCGACGGCCCGCTTCAGCTTCAGGCTGCTAAATCGCTCTAGCGAGGCCGCAAGTAGAATGTCGGCAAGGTCGCGGGCGCGGCTCGTTTCTCCGCTTGCATACGTCCGCGTATATGTGTGCAGTTTCTCGGCAACCTGCGTGGTAAGCGGGTAGCAACGCACCTTTGCGGGAGGGATTTCTGCGAACCCAAGTAGGTCCGGCGCGGTGAGCACTTCAGGTGCTTCAAGGACAGGATCGCCATACCCTACGTCCAGGTGGAAATTCTCAAACTGCCGGCCGTCCAGCAGACACCGAACCGGAAAGCGAAACCCGCCCCCAGGCGCTCCTGTTGCTGCTTCTGCCGGTTGGGCTACTTCGAACTCAAACCAGTCGCCCAAATCAAGGGATGCCGCTGCTCGAAGATGGGCGACAATTTCCTCGCGGGTCCAGCGGTTGGCTGCTGAAACGTCGATGTCCTTCGTCGTTCTGGCTCGATCACCCAGGCGTAGTTGGAGAGCAAATCCGCCCTTGACGATCCATGCCTCCGGCTCTTTTTCCCCCAGCCGGGCCAAGAAGCGGTCGAACGCGACCATCTTCCGAAGCCGCCCCAAAGGCTGGCCGCCTTCGAGACTCTGTTGGCGAAGCCGCTCCTCCAAAGCACGACGAAACGCCGCTGCCGTCTTGTATCTCACGAGTGCCCTCTCGGCGAGATCGAGTAGGACTTGATTAGACGTGCTGCCCGCCCCTCCCGGCGCCTCGCTTCGGCCAGAAGTGCTTGCTGGGTGGTGAGCCCACGTTCGAGCGCGTCCTGTATGGCGCGCGCCACATGATCCTCAGACAGTCCTGCTCTGGCCACATCGGCGATGGTGCGCGGAACGGAAGTAACCGGCAGCCCTTCGCGTTTTACCACCTCGGCAGGACGCAGCCGGTTGGTGTGCAGGCGAATTCCCTTTCGTCTCCTGGACGCGGTTCGCGGCACGGTGACATGAACTTCCCCAGGGAGCACGTCCGACAGGTCGTACAGGGCAAGAGCGCTTTCATGCGAGATGGCAGACTTCGGACCACACTTCAGCCAAGCCACAAAGAGATCCTCGAATCGTGAAGAAGGAAACCGGGCCAGCCGATAGATTCCGTGGGCGACTCTCTGGAAACGCCCACTTTTCGAGTAGTCGGTTAGGCGCTCCCAGGAAAAACCCGCCCCGGCCGCCTGACGGGCGGTGAAGTATCCGGCCTGCTGCTCGGCAAGATGATAGAGAGCGTCGTGATCTGGGGTTTTCTTGGCCGCGTTCTTCATTGTGTGCATAACCTTAGGAAACACCTAAGTTTCTGCACACATTATGCCCGAACAGAGGATGCTCGTCCAGTCCGAAACGCTTGGAACCTTCAGCAGCCCTGACCTGCCCCCCGCAAGCGCTCACAGGCGGCGCCGGGGCGGCTCCGACGCCCCCATCTCCAGCCCGCCGGCTGGCGGGCCCGCTTGAACCCCTTCCTGAACTGCCGTCGAGATAAACCCATGACTCCATCCTCCGTTCGATGGGATCTTCACCCCATTCGCTGAATTTTGAGCCTTAACCGTTTGTCTCAAAAATGCGGACAAGTCCAGTCCGCACTCCCTTCGCCCTCACCCACCCTGCTGCATTCCAGTGCAAACTGTCGGGAGATCCCTAACTAAGTTCACCTAACCACGCACACCTGAACTTGCCCACTTGATGGTAAGCACCCATTTGGAGTAGATTGCTGTCCCGGACATGACTACCACACAAATCGACTACGCTATCGTCCCAAAACCCCATCCCGCCAGTTATCTTATGCACAAGTATTGGGCTCGGAAGCCCCACAACGTGGTAGCTGAGTATATAGCGCGGTACTCGGGGCCGGGGGAGATTGTGTTCGACCCGTTCGTCGGTAGTGGCGTGACAGTGCTTGAGGCGCTCAAGCTCGGCAGAAAAGCGCTGGCGGTAGACATTGATCCGACTGCGATTTTCATAGCCGGAAACACCTGTAAGCCTGTTGCCCCGGATCATCTGGACGTTGGGTTTGAAAGGGTACGGCGCGCCGTCGAGCAGAAGATTCGGGCTCTCTACGCGTGGGAGTGCAAGAAGTGCAAGGAGCGAGTAGATGTGTTCCAGACCATATGGCAGTCACAGAACGGCGAGCATCTGCCAACAATGGTTAAGTATCGTTGTAAATGCTCCGGAGATGACAGGCTGATTCTCGAAAAGCTGAGCGAGGGACAGAGCAAAGCGATTTTGAGAAGAAGATACGCGACGAGACTTTGGTATCCAAAGCGTCGCCTTATAGTCAATACAAGGATAAACATCCACGAAGGAATGACTGTCGCAGACTTGTTTACCCCACGGAACTTGTCTGCACTGAGCATCCTCCGAGATGCCATAATGAAAGTGCAAGACCGAGACGCGCGAGAATCCCTGCTGTTTGTTTTCACTTCATCCCTTGCCCAGGTGGCCAAAATTCACTCGATCGATATGCGCCCCGGCAGAGAGTGGTCCAGTCGGGGATGGACTGCGCGAGGGTATTGGATCCCAGAGGGATTCATCGAAGAAAACGTGTGGTTGGCCTACAGAAGCCGATATCAAAAGGTCCAAGCAGGGAAGCAAGAGATCCTTAGGGCAGGTTTCAAATACAAGGAAGCGAAGAGATTCTTGCATTTGAAGAGCGGAGGAACCGTACTCCTATTAAATCAATCGGCAACCGATCTCGCCAATATTCCCGACAATAGCGTGGACTATATCTTCACTGACCCCCCGTACGGGGACAACATCCCTTATTTGGAACTTCACCAAATCTGGTGGTCCTGGCTCAACCTGGAACCTGACTTTGAACGGGAAATTGTCATTAGCGACAGTCCAGAGCGCGGAAAGGATTTCGCAGAGTACGAACGGCTAATCAGCATTGCCTTTTCGCAGATCTTCAGGAAGCTAAAACCTAATCGCTATATGACCCTGACGTTTAACAACACACGAATTGATGTATGGAACGCGATCATTCGTGCAGCCACGGTCGCCGGATTCGACCTTGAGAAAATCATCTATCAACCACCCGCCGTCAAACCCTCGAAGGCATCTCTTCACCCCTACGGGAGTTCCTTCGGTGACTATTACCTTCGCTTCCGCAGGCCCGCGCAAGCAAAACTAGTCTACGGAGAGAGCGAGTATCTTCGGAAAAAGTATGAAGCGGTGGTTGTCTCAACTGCAAAAAGCATTATCGCCAACAGAGGAGAACCTGTTGCCTTCCAGTACATCCTGAACGGGATCATCCCAGAGCTCGACAAGAATGGCGTTTTGCTTTACGCAAGCATCGACGTTAAGGACGTGATGCAAGCCCATTTGAACAAGGAATTTATCCTGGTTGACATCCGTGACGAGGAGGGCGGAGTAATCGGGAAAAAGTGGTGGCTTGCACATCCAGAAGAGCTAAAAATCAACTTCGTTCCGTTAAACGAACGGGTGGAAAAAGGCGTTTTGAACTTCCTTCGGCGCAAGGATCGTGTGACATTCGACGAAGTCGAGCAGGAAGTCTTCATCAATTTTCCTAATGCACTGACGCCCGAGGCGTATACGATCCACCAAATCCTACAGGAGTATGGGCGTAAGTTGGCAGGGGGCTATTGGGCGCTCAAACCGACCGTGAAGTTCACCGAGGGTAAGCACCAAGACTACATAAATAAGCTAGTTTTTCTTGGGAAGGGGTTGGGCTTTGATGTCTGGACACCCGATCGGCACCCGATTACAGAGGACGTTCTATTGAGAAAGCTAGATTTGGCCGTGCCGCTTCAGAACTTAGCAAGAATTAAGAAGATTGACGTGTTGTGGCTGAAGAAAGGACGCATAAGCGCCTCGTTTGAAGTCGAGAACACGACTATCCTTAGTGAAGCGATCGTTCGTGCCTCCAACATTCCGTACGAGAATGAAAGATTCATAGTTCTCCCTGAGGAGCGGATGGAATTTCTCAAGAGAAGATTGAAGGAACCGTTAGTCTTGGAGACGGTTCAGAAGGACAGATGGAACTTCATCTTCTACCCCGCTATTGACCGCCTCTATAGGAAACTGGAGACGAAAAAGGGGATCGGGCCTTCCGATTTTCGGGCTGCTATCAGCAATCTGGATTCCGCGTCTGACCCACAAATGTCTCTATTCGAACAGCCGCAACCATAACAACCGACGGCCTAACGAAGACCGGTGGTCCGATATTACAGCAGGTAGCGCAGAGTTGTTTTGTAACTCTGCGGCTTTTGTTGAAATCCTCGCCCATTCATCGGCCGGAATCCTCACGCGGTCAATCCGCAACGGCGGCTGGTGCCGCGCCTGAGGCAGTGCCGGGAACGCGTATTCATGGACGCTCGACCACTTCCAATCTTCCGGCGCCTTTACCAGTCTCCGCCGCAACGGATTCAAATGAATGTATTCGACCGTCTCCTAATATTCCTTCACCCTCCGCAGCGCCCGATCGAAAAATCGTCCCTGCCGCAGTCGCCCGAGCTCTCCACGTGCCGCATTGATCTGCCGCGTGGAGCTGACCTTCACCGATTCCATGACGAGGGAGAGGCCCTTCGGATATCGCGGCCCGAGGATCGCATGCCCGCGGTCAGGAAGAAACACCCAGG
>Ga0315280_10006469_pt1 | contig 16155 bp, 15 predicted proteins | sample YL17G06_40_MG_FD_203697 | JGI IMG/M metagenome (GOLD analysis project Ga0315280, IMG submission 203697) | Sediment microbial communities from Yellowstone Lake, YNP, Wyoming, USA - YL17G06_40 | ecosystem: Environmental > Aquatic > Freshwater > Lake > Sediment | place: USA: Wyoming | collected... | reverse complement strand
GTGAAGCCCACGTAGCCCTGCCATTCGGGAAAGGCCACGATGGTCGGCAGGAACCCCACGGTGGGCGCGACATCCAGGAAAATCTCCAGTACGTTGTCGATCAGGAAGGCCTGCAGCCCGATCGGTATGCGCGCTCCAAAGTCCACGGCGGTCGGCGTGAAGTGCAGCTGCACGTAGGCGCCCAGCCCGAGGAAAAAGTGCAGGACATCGACGATCTGGACGCCGCTGATGATCCGGTAGTCGGCGCTGAGGAACAGGTTGCCCGCCTCGGCGAAGTTGTACCCGATCTTGAAGTCGAACGGTTCCGGCCGGATGATGATCACGGCATTTGGGTTGCCGAACTCCAGGCCGAGGCGCAGCCCGCCCTTCTCCTTGGCTGAGGCCGTGAAAGCGACGGCTGCCAGAAGCAGTAGCAGGAGCAGTAATATCCTCAAGCTGCGGTTCATGGCCCTTGACCTCCATCTCCTAGGGGATTCGAACCCCTGCTGCCGGGATGAAAACCCGGTGTCCTGACCACTAGACGAAGGAGACATATTGTTCCCGACTATACGGCTTATCTTAGCCGCTGTCAACGATTGAGCCGCGCAGGACTCGAACCTGCGACCCACAGCTTAAAAGGCTGTTGCTCTACCTCCTGAGCTAGCGGCCCGCCGCGGCATGGGCAATATAGCACCGGGTGCCCGCGGTGTCAATTCAAGGCCTTTCGCGCTCATCGGCCAGGTACCGGGCGGAACAGGGGTCCTCAGGGCCCTCGATCCGCGCCCGGAACAGGCGCCCGGGCGCGGCCAGGGCGGCCGGGATTCCATAAACGAGGACTTTCAGGTAGTTTTCGCTTACCCCTTCCCAGGCCTGACTCTCCCGGCCCGGCAGGCGGCGGTCTTCGAGCACCACCTGCACCTCGCGCCCCTCCCAGGAGCGGCGGTAGCTTTCCCCGAGGCGCTCCGAGAGAGCCACCAGGGCCTGGACCCGCGCGTCCCGGATCCTCTCAGGCACCCGCTCCCGCATCGATTGCGCGGCGGTGCCCGGGCGAGGCGAGAAGGGGAATACGTGCAGCTTGGCGAAGCCCAGCCGCTCGGCCAGGGCGTAGGTGGCCTGAAAATCCGCCTCGCTTTCACCGGGGTAACCGGCGATCAGGTCCGCGGCCAGGAACGGCTCGGGTTTGGCCCGGCGCAGCTCGCTCACGGCCCGCTCCACCTGAGCGCTGCGGTAGCGTCGGCGCATGCGCAGCAGGACCCGGTCGGAACCGGACTGCACCGAGAGATGAAAATGCGGGCAGAGGCGCGGATGGGCCAGGACCCGGGCCAGGCCGGGCTCGATCGCCTCCGGCTCCAGCGAGGAAAGGCGCAGGCGCACCTGGGTCGTAGAGGCGAGCAGGCGCTCCAGCAGCTCGGCCAGGCCGGTCTCGCCGTGCCGATAGCAGCTGATGTTCACCCCGGTCAGAACCAGCTCCCGGTAGCCGGAAGCTTCGAGGGCCCGGGCGCGCTCCACGGCCAGCGCGGGATCCAGGCTGACCGAGCGGCCCCTGGCCAGCGGGACGCGGCAATAGGCGCAGCGCCCGTCGCAGCCGTCCTGGATCTTGATGAAGGCCCGGGAGTGGAACTGGAAATGCGTCACCTGGAACTGGAACTGCCGGCCGGGTCTAGCCGGGGAAGCGCTCAGCCGGCTCAAGGCCTGTTCCCGCCAGGAGCCCGGCTGCGCGGCCTCCCGCTCGCGCAGAATGCGGGGCAGCTCCAGCAGCGCGGCCTTGGCCTCCTGGCTCACGACCACCAGGTTGGGCCCCAGGGCCCGCAGCGCTTCCCGCGCGAGCTGGGCGTAGCAGCCGGTCACCAGCAGCAGGGCCTCCGGCCGCACCCGGGACAGTCGGCGCAGGTAGCGGCGGGCCTTCTGCTCGCTGCGCGTAGTCACGGTGCAGGTGTTGACCAGGTACAGCTCGGCCTCCTGCTCGGGAGGCACCAGGGTGAAGCCCTGCGCGGCGAAGGCCGAAGCCAGGGCTTCAGTCTCGAACTGGTTCAGCTTGCAGCCGAAGGTGTGGAAAGCGGCTCTCATCCCCCGGTGGAGCCGGCCTGGCCCTCGACCCGGGACTTTCCGCGCTGGGCGTCGGCCAGGTTGGGATTCAGCGCCAGCGCCTTGTTGTAGGCCTCCAGGGCGTAGCGGAAGTCGCCGGCCTTTTCGCGGGCGTAGCCCAGGCGCGCCCACCAGTCGGCGATGTTCGGCGAGTGGTACAGGGCGGTGGACAGGGCGATGTCGGCGTCGTTGTACTTGCCCTGCTGGATGAACAGCTCCCCCATGAAATAGTAGACCAAGTCGATGCGGCCTCCCGTGGGGGCTATGGCCGCGTACTCCTCCAGGTACTTCATGGACTCCGCGCGCCGGCCAAGGTAATAGAGGGCTTCGCCGGCGATCTCGATGATCCGCGGATCGTAGCGGGAAATGGCGAAGGCCTTTTGTCCGGCCTCGAGGGCCTCCTGGTAGCGCTTGAGCTTGAGCAGGCTCCAGCCGAGGATGGCGTGGGCGTCCAGGCGGCTTGGGGCTTCCGCCAGCTCCTGGCGGCAGAGCTCGACCGCGCCCTGGTAGTCTCCGCTGCGGTACATCTCCAGGGCGTCGCCCTTGGTCTGGGCCTGCAGGAGGCCGGCGCTCAGCAGCAGGAACATCGGGAGCAGGAGCCTCGTGCGGCTCATCGCTTCTCCTCGACCTTGGGCTGCGGCTGCTTTTCCCGGTTCATGGTGCAGCGCCCATTGAGCTGGCAGCCGCTCTCCATGACCAGGTCGGGGGTGGCCAGGTCCCCGAGCATGGTGGCGGTGGAGAAGAACTCCACCCGGGAATGGGCGAGCACATCCCCCTCGATCCGCCCCTTGGAGGAGACCGTATCGGCCTCGATCTTGGCCTTGACCACCGCCTTCTCCCCGATATACAGGCCCGAGGAGGCCTTGATCTCCCCCTGGAACCGCCCCTTGATCATCAGCGGTCTCTGAAAGGAAAGCACGCCCGAAAAATCGATGTCCTCCGCCAGGATCGTGTCGATCTCGTTCTCGTCTACCTGATCGATCCGCACCTCACGCAGCTCCCGCATCGCTTCCCCCGAGGCTCTCATGGTTTGCTGCAATCCTACTGTAGCGACCCGGGGGTGTCAAGGTTGGCCTTCAAAGCATCCAAAGCCCGATCCAGCGTCTGGCGCATCTCGCGGGTATAGGGGTTGAAGCGCTGCAGGTCCAGGAACAGCTGCCAAGAGTCGTTGCAGGTCTGCTCGATGATCTCCAGCAGCTTTCGGTAGCCCAGGGAGCTCACCGGCGCGGGCTCCAGCCTCATCCGCGCCAGCACCCGCCCGAGGTAATGGGTCAGGCCCTGGGTGTAGGCTGCCTGCCGGTCGTGCTCTTCGGGGCTGATCACATGCACCGCCAGGCCCAGGGAGCCGAAGAAGCTCTTCCACCGCTCGAAGGTGGCCGGCTTGATGCGGACCGGCCAGAGGATCATCGGCAGGCCCTCCAGGCTCCCGGCTGCGGAGTCGGGCCCGAACAACGGATGGCTGGCCAGGATTTCCACCTCGGGCGGAAGCAGGCGCTGCATCCAGGCCACCGGCAGAGACTTGACGGAGCAGGTGTCCATGACCAGGGAGCCGGGCGCCAGGCGCGGCGCGATCCGCTCCAGCACCTCCGGCAGCGCGGAGATCGCCACGCAGAGGAAGACCGCGGGAAGCCGCAGCAGCTCCTCCTCCCCCACCCGCTCGACTCCGGGAGGCGTGGGCCGGCCGGGGTCGCGGGACCAGGCCTTCACCGCGCAGCTATCGGCCAGGCGGGAGGCGAAGAAGCCGCCGAAGCGGCCCAGCCCATAGATGCCGATTTCCATGGGCCTGGCTCAGAGCCGGAAGGCTTCCTTGACCGCGCGCACCCCTCTCTCGGCGTCGGCGGGGGCGATCAGGCAGGCGATCTTGGTTTCGGAGGTGGTCACCGTGCGGATCCCCACGCCGGCCGCGGCCATGACCTCGAAGAAGCGGGCGGCAACGCCCGACTGCGTCTCCATGCCCGGCCCCTCCACGGCGACCTTGACCACCTCCTTCTCCACCTCCGAGTCGTAGGCCGCGAAAAGCGGCCCCGTTTTGCCTACATCGGCGCGCGCCATGGTAAAGGAGATGTCCACCTTCCCCTTCTCCGGCGCGGTCTGGCTGATCATGTCCACGCTGATGTTCTGGCCGGCCAATCCCCGGAACACGGCGGCGATCTTCTCCGTGTCGTAAGGTACCCGGTGCAGGGTAATCAGGGCCTCCTCCTCGCTCACGTACAGCCGGGTCACCGCGCTGTTCGCGGTGATCATCTCTTTCATTCCGTACAGCCCCGGCGGCTTGCCCAGCAGAAAGCGGACCGCCTGGATGGCCCCGACGGCGAAGATCTGCCGCGAGTAGGCCATATGCCGGAACTCCACGACCTCATCCTTGCCGGCGAACAGGATCTCGTGCTCGCCGACGATGGTGCCGGCCCTGACGGCGTGAATGCCGATCTCGGAGCTCTGCCGCGCGTCCGTACGCGTCCGGCGGCCGAAGACGTATTTCTTGGTATTCAGGTACACCTCGTTGAGGGCGTCGGCCAGAAGCATGGCCGTGCCCGACGGGGCGTCCTTCTTGAGGTTGTGGTGCTTCTCCACGATTTCCACGTCGTAGGCTTCCCCCAGGACCGTGGCCGCCTGCTGGATGAGCTCGCGGAGCAGGTTGATGCCGAGGGACATGTTGGCGGACACGAAGATCGGCAGCTCGCGCGAGTGCCGGCGGATCATGGCCTTTTCCTCCGGCGTGTGGCCGGTGGTGGCGATGATCAGGGGCAGCTTTCTGCGCGCCGCGCTCTCCAGAAGGGCCTGCAGGACGCGCGGCGAGGAAAAATCGATCACCACGTCCGCCGGCAGGTCGCACTCCGCCAGGCTGGCAAATACCGGAAAGGCGATCTTGCCCTCATAGGAGCCGGGGTCCACCCCGGCGACCACCGTCATGTCGGGCGCCGCCGCCGCCACCGCAACCAGCGCCTGCCCCATCTTGCCGTAGCAGCCGTGAATGATGATCCGCGCCATGGCCTCCTCCGTGATGCTGGTCATCGTAGCAGAATGTCGGAGGGCCAGCAACCGCCCGCCGATCCTCAAGCCCAGCCGTCCGGCCCTTGAACGAATCGCCGAACCCCTTTAGACTGGCAACATCTTGAAAGCCTCCCAGGAGGAAATTATGTACGAGGGCCTTTTCACCGCACTGGTCACCCCCTTCACGGCGGAAGGCAAGCTCGATGAGGCGGCGCTGCGCCGGCTGGTGGATTTCCAGATCAAGGAGGGCGTGGATGGACTGGTCCCCGTCGGGACTACCGGCGAAAGCCCGACCCTGAGCCCGGAGGAGACGGAAGCGGTGATCCGCATCGTAGTCGAGCAGACCCGCGGCCGGGTGCCGGTGATCGCCGGGGCCGGCTCGAACAGCACGGACAAGGCCATTCACCTGGCCGCGGCGGCCAAAAAGCTCGGGGCCGACGCCAGCCTGCAGGTGGCCCCCTACTACAACAAGCCGACGGCGGAGGGCTTCTACCGGCACTTCACGGCCATCGCCGACGCGGTGGACCTGCCCATGATCATATACAACATCCCCGGACGGACCGGGAAGAACATCGAGAACTCAACGATGCTCAAGCTGGCCAAGCACAAGAACATCGTGGGCGTCAAGGAGGCCAGCGGGGACATCGGGCAAATGATGAACCTGATCGCCCAGAAACCGGAACGCTTTACCGTTCTTTCCGGCGACGACAACCTGGCCTTCCCCTTGATCGCCCTGGGCGGCAAGGGAGTCATCTCGGTAGCCTCCAACCTGATACCGGGCCTGATGAAGGAGTTCATCCAGGCCGCGCTCGAGGGCAAGTGGGACAAGGCCCGGGGGCTGCACTACCGCCTGCTGCCCCTGTTCAAGGCGATCTTCCTGGAGACCAACCCCATTCCGATCAAGGCCGCCCTGGCCATGAAGGGAATGGTGCAGGAAACCTACCGCCTGCCCATGTGCCCCATGGGCTCCGAGAACCGCAAAACCCTGGCCGGCGTCATGGAGGAGCTAAAGGTCTAGCAGCGGGCGCAGCCTGCGGGCCAGCCGCTCCAGCGCCTCCAGCTCCAGACTTTCGCTTCGCGCGCGCGCGTCGATCCCCTCCGCCTCCAGCGCTTCCTTAAGCCTCGCCGCAGCCACTTCCTTCGAGGGTCCCCAGGCGAGCAGGTTGTTCCACAGGGTCTTGCGGCGGGACTGGAACAGCGCGCGCGCCAGGCGCAGGAAAAAGAGCCGCTCCTCCGGGGCCATGGATTCAGGCCGCGGCGCGAGCTCCACCACCGTTGAGGCCACCTCGGGAGCGGGATAGAAGGAACCCGGCTTCAGCTGCATCCTCTCGCTGATCCGATACTGGTGCTGGCAGAGCAACGAAAACGAGGAGTAGCTCTTGCTTCCCGCGGACGCGCACATGCGCTCCGCCAGCTCGCGCTGCACGGTGAAGACCATCCGCTGCGCCGCCAGCCCTTGCTCGGCGAAGGAGCCCAGGATCGCCGAGGCCGCGCGGTAGGGCAGGTTGCCTACGACCCGGTGCGGAGCTCCGTACCGTGAAAGGGCCGGCTTCCAGCTCGCCAGCACGTCCCCCGGCACCAGGATGAACCCGGCGCGCTTTCCGAAAGCGGCCTCCAGAAAGCGCAGCAGACCGCGGTCTACCTCGAAGGCCACAAGCAGCCGCACCCTGGGCAGGAGCTCCGCGGTCAGGCCGCCCAGCCCGGCCCCAATCTCCCAGACCGTGTCCTGCGGCCGCGGGTCGAGCAGGTTCACGATCCGCGCCCGGGCTCCCCGGTTGATCAGGAAGTTTTGGCCCCAACGTTTCTTCAGCCGCACGCCCAGCCGTTCGAGCTCGGCCCGGATCTCGGCCGGAGAATCGTAGTTCAAGGCAGGCGGACCCGCGAAGGCCCCAGCAGCAGGCCAGCGAACAGGGCGGTCACCGGGAGCCAATACCACGGCCGCCAAAAAGCCCGAACCGGCGGCAGCAGGCTGAAGAGCTTAAGCACCCAGATGATGGCCCGGTACAGGATCTGCATGGGCCGGGCCAGCAGCGTAAGCACGGGCCACGGCAGCAGGGAGAGGGCCAGGCAGGCCAACCCGCTCCAGATGAAGGCCGTGACCAGGGGGATCAGCGGTAGCGCGGCCAGGGCCCCGGCGGGATAGAAGGCGCCGAACCGGGCCAGCAGGAGCGGGGCGGTGGCGGCCTGCGCTCCGGCGGACAGGGCCAGTGGAGCGGACAGCGCCGGAGGCAGCACCGGGGCGAGCAGGCGGCGCAGCGGCGGCCCGGCAAGCAGGATCCCCAGCAGGGCCAGGAAGGAAAGCTGGAAGGAAAGCTCATATGCTGCCGGGGGATCCAGGAACAGGATCGCCGCCGCGGCCAGGGCCAGGAGGTTCAGCGGCACGGCATCCCGGTCCAGGAGCAGGCCCACGGCTGCGGCCAGCAGCATGAGCGCGGCGCGCAGCAGCGAGGGGCTGGCCCCGGTCAGGAACAGGTAGGGCAGGATCAGCGCCGCGGCGGCGGCCATCCGCCAGCGCCGGTTCGGAAGGAAGAAGAGCAGGGCCGACAGCAGCGCGAAAAGAATGCCCACGTGCAGCCCGGAGAGGGCCAGCACATGCAGGCTCCCGCTGGACCGAAACAGCTGCAGGTCATCCTCCGGCACGCCGGCCCGATCCCCCAGCAACAGGGCGGAGAGCAGCGCAGCAACAGGCCGGCCCAGGACTTCGAACCGGCTCTCGATGCCCAGGTGAACGCCCGCCCGCCAGGCCAGCAGCGGCGAAACGTAGCCGGAGGCGGCAACGCCGGCGGCCTGGCTCAGGAAACGAGCGCCGCCCGGTTCCCGCGCCGGGCTCAGGCCCCCGGAGACCCTCACCTCCCGGCCCCAGTAAAGCCGCTCACCGCTTCGGAGCAACACCAGCACCTCTGCCCGAGCCGAAGCCTCCTGCCCGCCACCACGGGTCCAGATCGAGCGCAGGCGCACCCTATAGGCGGTCCCCTCCCCCGCCGGGCTGCTGTCTTCGGCCAGGACCCCGCGGAACCCGGCGACCCGGGAAAGGGGCAGCCCGCCCAGCTCGACGCTCGCGGGCGCTCCCGGCGCAGCCGGGTACGGCCACAGCCGCAGCAGGCCCACGGTGAGGCCCAGCCCCAACGCCGCCAGCCTCAGTCCCGCGGCCCTGGCCGGCCCGGGCCGCGCCGCAAGCAGGGAAAGGCCTGAGGCGCAGAGCGCCAGGCCGGCAATGGCCAGCCCCAAGGCCGGCAGTCGGGCAGCGAAGAACAGCGCGGCCCAGAAGGTCACGGCGAACAGGAAGGGAAGAGAGGCCCGGCAGCGGATCATCGGGGCCCCGAGGGGCTCACCACTTCAGGCTGCCTCGTACCTTGCGCGCGGCCGCCTTGATCTCGTTGGGGTAGCTGAGGTATTCCACGTACATCAGGTCGTCGAAGGCGACCTTGTCCCCGAGCTTGCCCAGGTTCTGGATGACCGACAGGATGACGACGCTGTCGAACTCGCGGACCCTCTCGGTGTACGAGTTGAGCAGGATCAGGTACTGCGTCAGCCTGACCGCCGCCTCGTGGGTGCCCATGTTCCCCAGGCAGTCGATGGCCTCTACAAGGAAGCGCCTGTCGGCCAGGCCGCGGTCGTACTCCAGGAGCAGGGCGTTGAAGTGCTCGATGACCAAGACGGTGGCCTTGGACCATTTTCGGGCGCTCAGAGCCCGCGTGGCGCCGAAGCGCAGCTCCCGGGAGGCGGCCTTGAGCTGGTTGTCCGCGGCCGCCGTGTGCAGGCCCACGTCCAGGGCCAGCTCGGCCAGCTCCCCCTTGTCGTTCTCGCTCAGGCGGTCGGATTCCAGGGCCATCTCCAGGGCCTGGCGCTTCTCGGGCAGGGGATGCGTTTGCAGTACTTCCCGGTAGGCGGTCTTCACATCTCCGGGAATCGACAGCAGGGCCTGGCGGCAGGCGCGGGTGACCTCCTCGGGATACCCGAGGTTCATGGCGCCGAACAGGACCGGGAAGGAGCTGGGGTCGCCGAGGGAGCCCAGGGCTTTCACCGCGGCCAGGATCACGGGCACGTCCGGGACCTTGCCGGTCTGGAACACCGTGTTCTGCGCCGCCAGCCAGAGGTTCAGGTTCTGCACGATCTCCGGATCTCCCTTGGCTATCACGGCCAGCGCGTTCAGGCAGCTCAACCGCAGCTCCTGGAAGGTATCGGTCTGGAAGAGCTTCCAAACGGAATAGCGGGCTTCCCTGTAGGCGGTGGCGCGGATCTGGTCGGCCGCCACCACGCCCAGGACCCGGAAGCGCTGTTCCACGTCCAGGTAGGAGAAGTTCTCCAGCACGAAATCCACGGCTTGCTGGTACAGCGGGCCCATCTCCCTGCTGCCGGTCTTGGCCGCATCCTGGACGACCTGGATCTTCACCTCCAGGCTGGCGATGGCGAAGTTGCGCTTGAAGCTCTTCAACAGCTCCTGGGCATCCTGCGCCGCTAGCGTTCCTGCCCCCAGGACCAGCAGGGCCATTCCGGCGAGTAGGGACTTGGTTTTTTTCATCGGTATTCGCTCCTCGCTTTCGAGTATACTATAGCCCGCCTGTTTCGAAAAACCAAAATAGTCTGCACGCTGGGCCCGGCCTGCGCCGGTCCCGAAGTCCTGCGCGCCGAGCGCCGCACCGAGCGGGGCCTGGATTTCGTGGCCTTGTCCTTCGTCCAGACCGCGCCGACGCAGGCCGAGGTGACGGACGTAGCCAATGCCATCTACGACGGCTCGGATGCCGTCATGCTCTCGGGGGAGACCGCGGTGGGCGCCCATCCCCTGGAGGCGCTCCGCATGATGCGGCGCATCGCCGACGGGGTCGCGGAGCGTGGCTGCGCCAGGCCCGGCGAGCTGATGGTGATCTCCGCCGGCATTTCCGCGGGGGTGGCCGGAGGAACCAAAGTGATGGAGGCGCAGGTGGTCGGGGAGCTTAGGCCTTGACCTTTTCCTGCTCTCCGAACAGGTTGTAGACGTAGGTCAGGATGTGGTTGCGGGTGTTCAGGCTGGGCGGCGCGGCCTGGATGTGCAGGAGCGAGACGTTCTTGGCCGAGTCGTAGCTCGCGCCCTTGACCACCCCGCACATCACCACCCGCTTGTCGGCCAGGTCGAACTGGAGCTTGAGCGGCAGGCCGGCCTTGGTCCTGCCGCCCACCATGAGCGCGGCGCCGTCCTCCGAGAGGTCCTTGAGCCGGCAGCGCAGGCCGGGGGAGCTCACTACCGCCTCGTCGGCATCCTGGATCGATTTCAGCGGATACACCGAGGCCGGATGGTCCATCTTCACGCGTACGGACTTGCGCTGCTGGGTGCGTACCACGTCATCGGAGTGGGCCACGTGGATGATGGGGTACTTCTGGTTCAGGAAATCGTCGAGCACCCGGGTCTTCAGGAAGTAGCCGGCATCCTCGGCCCGCCAGAAGTGCATCCCGATCTGCTGCCCCTTCCAGGAGAAGCCCTCCGGCAGCTTGGGCCCCTGGGGGTAGGAAAGCGCGAAGTAGCGCTGGCGGGTCTCGATGACCATGGAGAGAAAAGGGCCCATCCCCGGCAGGGTGATCTTGACCCGCTGCCGGGGCGCGATCTCGCGGCTGGATTTCAGCCCCAGCCGGTACTTGGGCAGATCGAACTCCACCTTTTTTCTTAAATCGAACATCTTGCCCAATAACCGGTTGGAATCCTCGTCGTCCTGCAGGTCCTTGGCCCGAAGCTTGAGGATGATCTCCTTGAGGCAGCGGTCGAGCTGTTTGATCGACCAGAACAGTGCGGCCGGGTTCTCCAGCTCCGTCTCGATGGAAATCTTGCGTAGCAGGTGGATCTCCTGCAGGCTGAATCCCGATTCCTTGCCCTTGGCGTAGAACTGGATCCAGGGAAACCTGCCGCGTCCCGCGACGCGCAGGTACACGAACACGGCCACCACGAGCGCCGCTATGACGACGAGGAGTATCCACATAGTTATATTATCGATAACACGCTGATATACTTGATCCAGGAAATCCCATTCGTGCGGGAGCCTTTCATGCCCCACATAGTACCCGAAGCGAACAAAGCCGCCAGGAAGCGCAACCTGGTGGAGCTCCTGCTGATCTTCTCCGCCTTCTACCTTCCCGGGCTTCTCTGGTCCAGCCCCGCGCCGCAGGACGATCCGGTCCGCCTGGCCTGGTACCTGGTCCAGTATTTGACCGCCGTCCCGCCGCAGCTGGCCCTGTTCGCCTACCTGCTGCACCTGCGCGGGCAGGTGGATGGGCCGGGCTCGACTTGGGCGGATTTCGGAGTTTTCAGGCCCCGGCCGGCCGACCTGCTCTGGGCCCTACTGGTGGCCCTGGGCATCCTGCTGCTCCTGGGCTTGCTCGGCCTGGCGATCGCCGCCCTTCCGGGAGGCGCCCGCCGGTTTTTCCAGTCCGGCTTCCGCTGGCGTCTGACCGATGCGCGCCTCCTGCCCCTGGCGCTGCTGTTCTGCCTGGTCACCGGCTACAGGGAAGAACTGTTCTTCCGGGCCTATCTGCTCACCCGCCTGGCTCAGGCGGGGCTGCCCGCCTTCCTCGCGGTGGCGGCCAGCTCCCTGCTGTTCGCCGCCGGCCATGCCTACCAGGGTCCGACCGGCTTCGCCGTGGCCCTGCTCATGGGCGTGTATTTCGCCCTGGTTTTCCTGCGGCTGCGCAACCTGCACCGCCTGGCCTGGGCCCACGCGCTCTACAACGCGGTGGTCCTGCTGATCACGCTCCTCGCCCCGCACCGGTTTCCACCAGCCCCTTGAGCGGGCCGCCCGGAGCGACTTTCTCCACCGCTCCCTTTACACGTCCACGCCTGAGTGCAATAATGGCCATCAATATGCCACAGGATATTTTCGCCAAGTGCTACGAGTTCAAGGATGCGGATGAGGTCCGGGAAAGCGGGCTGTATCCATACTTCATCCCCATCGAGGAGAACCGGGGCAGCCGGGTGGTCATGAAGGGCCGGGAAGTGATCATGATCGGCTCGAACAACTACCTCGGGCTGTCCCTGGATCCGCGGGTGCAGGAGGCGGCCAAGCGGGCCATCGAGCGCTTCGGCACCAGCTGTTCCGGTTCCCGCCTGATCAACGGCACTTTCGCCCTGCACGAGGAGTTGGAGCGCCGCCTGGCCCGCTTCGTGGGGCGCGAGGCGGCCCTCTGCTTCACAGCCGGCTACCTGACCAACCTGGGCTCGATCTCGGCCATCATGGGGCGCAAGGAGCACATCCTGAGCGACCGGTACAACCACGCCTCGATCGTGGACGGGATCATGCTGTCCACCGGTCTGTCCGGAGGCACCATCAAGCTGCACCGCTACCATCACAACAACCCCGAGCACCTGGACAAGACGCTGGCGGCGCTACCCGAGGAGGATGCCAAGCTCATCGTCACCGACGGAGTGTTCAGCATGGAGGGGGACATCGTAAAGCTGCCCCAGCTGCGCAAGGTGGCGGAGAAGTACGGAGCCCGCATCTACCTGGATGAGGCCCATGCCCTGGGGGTGCTCGGGGCCACGGGCCGGGGCACGGAGGAGCATCACGGGGTCTCCCGGTGCGCTGACCTTCTGATGGGCACCTTCTCCAAGTCCTTCGGCGGGATCGGGGGCTTCGTGGCCGGCGATCCGGTGGTCATCGATTACATCAAACACTTCTCCCGCCCCCTGATCTTCACCGCCAGCATGCCACCGGCGATGATCGGGGCGGTCATGGCGACCCTGGAGATCATCCAAAAGGAGCCGGAGCACACCCGCAGGCTGCAACACATCGCCGCCTACATGATCCGCGAGTTCAAAGCCCTGGGCTTCAATGTGGGCGTGGCCGAAACCCCGATCATCCCCCTGGTCATCGGCGGCATCGAGAAGACGTTCATGTTCTGGAAGGCGCTGTTCGAAAACGGCGTGTACGCCAACCCGGTGGTCAGCCCGGCGGTGCCTCCGGACCGATCGATGCTGCGCACCTCCTACATGTCGATCCACACCGACTCGGAGCTGGACCAGGTGCTGTCGGTCTGCAAGACCGAAGGCAAGAGGCTGGGAATCATATGAACGAGATCGAGAAGCTGCTCCCTCACCGGCAACCCTTCCTGTTCGTGGACCGCATCGAGAAGGCCGGCGAGGAGGAGATCGTCGCCTACCGCCGCTTCACCGAAAATGAGTTTTTCTTCCGGGGGCATTTCCCGGCTTACCCGGTGGTGCCCGGGGTCATCCTGATCGAGACCATGGCCCAATGCGGAGGAGCCGGTGTACGCCAGATGGGCAAGCTGGGAGGCGACGCCCTGTTTTTCCTGGCTACAGTGGACAAGGCCAAGTTCCGCCGCCAAGTCCGGCCGGGCGACGAGGTGCGGATCGTGGTGAAGAACCTGCGGCTCGGACCGAAGGCGATCAAGCAGGCCGGACAAGCCTTCGTGGGTCAAGAGCTGGCCGCCGAGGCGGAATGGCTCTGCCTGGTAGGCGGCTCCCCCGCGTAACCCGGAGCATCCCGCCTCGCGTGGCGCTATCGCACCAGCATAGCGCTTCCGCGCTTCCCTGCGCCGGCATAGCGCTATCGAGCTAATCCTTCTCCTCGTCAGCAAGCGCTTCCAGCTCTTCGAGTTCCTCTTCCGCCGGGTGTTCCAGGGCTCGGGTCGAGGGTACGGCAGGTGCCGGCTCCGGGCCGCCCGCCGGGGGCTCCCCGCCCTCCTCGATTTCCTCCAGCTCCTCCAGCTCCTCCAGCTCCGGCTCGGCCTCCGCAGCGGCCTCAGGAGCATAAGGACGCTCCACTCCGTCGATGGTCCTTTCAAGCAGCTCCAGCCGCGTTGGCAGGCGCGGCTTCTCCTCGCGCGGCTCCCTGGCCGCCTCCCGGCCGTCGACCGCGGTCAATGATTCCGCCGGCTCCGCCGGGACCCGCAATTCCACCGGTACAGGAGCAGGCACCGAGGGCTGCGCGGTGGAAATCTTCAATACCCCGTCGAACCAGGAAAAGGCGCTGCCCAGGCTGCTGGTCATCTGGCGCAGGTCCCGGGAAACCTCGAGGATGGTGTTGATCGTGCGGTCCACTCCGGCCACGCCGTCCTTGACCTGGGCATGCGCCTGGGTCACCTCTTCCAGGTCCCGGCTATTCTGCTCGATCATGGACCTGATCTGTTCGCTCTGGACGATGATCTGGCGGTAGCCCTGCTCCAGCCTGTGCGCGGCTTGCACGCTCACCCCTATGGCCTGGTTGGACTCCTGGATCAGGGCGCTGATCTGATCGGAAACCGTGTGAGCCACCTCCGCCAGCTTGCGGATCCTCTGGGCAACCACGGCGAAGCCCCTTCCCGCCTCCCCGGCCTTGGAGGCCTCGATCGAGGCGTTCAGGGACAGCATGTGGGTCTTGTCCGCGATGCCGATGATCTGGGCCGCAGCCTTGGTGATGATCTGGGCCCGGCGCTCCAGCTCCTCCAATCCTTTGAGGGCCTGGGCTATCTCCCGGCTGAAATCGCTGATGTGGGAATCGACTTCCACGGTCAGGTTCCGGATCTCCCGCTCCTTGCCCACTACCTGGGCCTCGGCCTCGGCGCTCTGCGCGATGGAGCCCATGATCTTGCCGATGGTGAGCGCCTGCTTTTGGGCGCTCTCCAAGAGCCGGCTGGCCAGGATCATGGACTCGAGATTTCGGCTCTCCAGCCGGCTCTTGCCATCGCGGATCCTCTCCAGTATCTCCTGGTCCGCGCGCAGCCTGGCTTGCAGGGCGCGGTTTGAAGCCCGGAACTCCCTGGTGGCCAGCCAGCGCTCGAAACCGGAAATCCAGGCCACCAGGATGGCCAGGACGAACTCCAGGTAATAGCTGGCCTGCAGGATGCGCGTCCATCCTAAAGCATCGCGGAACGGCAGGGCCAGCACGCCCGCCGCAATGAGGAGCAGCACGAAGACCGGGATCGCCTTGGCCTTTCGCCGGCGCAGGCCGGCGGCCGATGCGCCCGCAGCCACCAGGATCCCGACCGCGATCGCGCCATACTGGATCCGGCGCAGGAGGAACAGGTTCTCGAAGCGGCCAATGCCCAGCCCTGCCAGGGCGATCAGCAGGAGCAGCCCGCCCAGCGGAAGCAGCACCAGCGAACGGCTGCCCTGAAGGTACTCCCAGGTGGCCAGCAGCAGAAAAACGACCGCCGCCGTTTCGAACATCGGGAACAGGCGCAGCACCATGGCGAAGGGCAGGACCATGGTGAGCAGGACCGAGAACATTCCGCTGACCGCGGTGCACAGGCTGGACATGGCCAGGTACAGCAGAAAGGCCTTCCGTTCCAGGGTGTAGACGTAGATGGCGTAGGTGAAAAGGAAGATCATGAACATCAGGAGCATCGAGCGGACGCCCAGGTAGGTGAGGTTGTGCTGGATCGCGCGCAGGTTGATCATGCCCTGCCGCACCAAAAGCGCCCCTTTCTCCATCCAGGAATGCCCATGATGGTAAATGCGGATCTGCAGCACCTGCTGGGTACGGCCCGGGTCGGGGTACAGGGTATAGCCGCGGAAGACGGACACCGGGGCGATGAAGCCCTCCCCGGAGCTTCCCGAGCCGCCCACGGGCTGGCCGTTGAGGAAGACCCGCTCCGAGAAGCCGAGGGGCCCCAGGATCAGGCCGATGGGTTCCTGCAAGGCCAGCGTGGAGCGCAGCCAGAGGTAGCCCTCCGGCGCCTCGGCGTACGAGTCCAGGCGGCCAGGAAGGGTGCAGGGTTTCCAGGGGCCATCCGGCGGCGTGGTGGCCGCCGAAAGGGTGAAGGCGCATTCCCAGTCCAGGCCCGGCAAGACCGCCGGCAGCAGCAGGACCGCGAACGCCGCGAGAGCGAGCCGCCTGACCATGGCCTATTGACCCACCTCCGCCCGCTCGCGGAAGGCAAGGTTCATCGCCGCCTCCTATCCTCTATGCTATACACAGCCGCGGAGAAAATAAAGGCCGATATTGACAAACTGCGAAGATTCCTGTAAAGCAAAGAGCATGACGGGCGCAGCGCAGTCCGGGTCATTCCTCGGCCTCTTGGAGATTATCGGCATTCTGATTCTTAGGGGCGCAGCCGAAACCCAGGGGGGGTAGGGCGAAAACGGAAAGGATCAGAGCCGTTTCCCTTCCTGGGAAACGGCTCTTTTTTTTAGGAGAA
>Ga0315280_10006468_pt1 | contig 16160 bp, 12 predicted proteins | sample YL17G06_40_MG_FD_203697 | JGI IMG/M metagenome (GOLD analysis project Ga0315280, IMG submission 203697) | Sediment microbial communities from Yellowstone Lake, YNP, Wyoming, USA - YL17G06_40 | ecosystem: Environmental > Aquatic > Freshwater > Lake > Sediment | place: USA: Wyoming | collected... | reverse complement strand
GATCATCGGCCACAAGGAGCTCTGGATGCTGAGGGCCGTGCTCGACGAGGAGCGGTCGCTTAGCGAGGAATCGCTGATTGACAACGGCCGCGTCGCGGCCTAGCATACGCGGGAGGGACCGCCCAACTTTACACTATGGGCGGGACATAATCCTGTTTCGCGCAAAAAGCCACCTTTTCTATGGTAGCTTCGTGTTGACAATATGGTACGAACTGGATAGAATCACAGGGTCAACGCTGTCGCCTATGTTGCGACAGTCCCCCCAGGGGTACGCTCCTGGGGATTTTTTCATGGTGCCATGAACCGAGTCGCATTCCCAGTTGACGGGTTCAATCTCTACCATTCCGTTGTCAAAGCCCAGGAAGACAACGGAGGCACGTGCGTCAAGTGGCTCGATCTGCGCCGCCTCTGCCTCAGCTTCTTCGACAAAGTGGGGGCCGTAGTCAAAGACCAAGTGGAGATGGATGGCATCTACTACTTCTCGGCACCCCCAAACCATTGTCCCCCAGGCACACTGAGGAGGCACAGATTCTACGTGAGGTGCTTGAGGGGCTCCGGCATCCAGGTACACCTTAGGTAGTTTCAAGGTCAAAATGGTGACGTGTCACCTCTGCGGCAAGGAGAGTCGGCACCACGAAGAGAAGGAAACCGACGTAGCGATAGCCGCGAAGCTCTTTGAACTGTGTCATTCCGGCGCGGCCGCTTCCTTCGTGCTGGTAACTGGAGATACGGACCTTGTCCCTGCGGTGAAGGTCTGCCGGAAACTCTTCCCCGAGGTTTCCATCTTCTGCGTGTTCCCATATCAAAGGGTGAACGACGATCTGAGGCGCTTCTCCCACGCGTCTTTCAAGCTGACGCGCGAGAACTACCTCACCAATCAGTACCCGAGTCCCCTTCGGTTGTCCGATGGCACGATGGTCACTAGGCCTACCGAGTGGGACCCGCCCGCTACTCCTCCACTAGCGTCTACGCCGACGATCTGATCCTCCTCATCTGAAGCTGACCCACTACCGGGCTGTTGGCGGCCGCCGCTAGCCCTCGAGTCCTTCCCCTCCGACTGCGGCGGGCATGGGAATGCCCGCCCTACAGAAGCTCAGGGATCGAGGGCGCCGGGGAGGAGGTTCATGGGCAGGGGCGCGGGGCGGGCGCAGTTGCTGGTAAGGGCGATGTGCCGGCCCGAGGCGGAGGCCTCGTGGATGGCGTGCATCACGTCGAGCACGTGGAAGGCCATCTGCCCGTTGGCGCGGTGGGGCCGGCCGGAGCGGAGGGCGCAGGCCATATCGGCCACTCCCAGGCCGCGGCTGTTCTCGGCATAGCCGTGGGTGAGTGGGATCTCGCTCCAGCCGCCGCCCGGGCGGAAGAGGCGCACGGGTCCGCCGAAGGTGTTGGGGTCGGGCACGCTCAGACTTCCTTGGGTTCCGTACACCTCGATGCGGGGCAGCTCCGCGGCCCACACGTCAAAGGTGGTCACGATGGTGCCGACTGCGCCGGCGGCGAAGTCCAACAGGCCGACGACGTGAGTGGGGACTTCGACCTTGATGGTCGTCCCGTACTTGGGCTGACTGGTGATCGTCCGCTCGGCGAAGGTGACCTGGGTGGCGCCGGTGACGCGGCGGACCGGGCCCATGAGGTTCACCAGCGCGGTGAGATAGTAGGGGCCCATGTCGAGCATGGGACCGCCGCCGACGTGGTAGTAGAACTCGGGGTCAGGATGCCAGCTCTCGTGGCCGTGGCAGGTCATGAAAGCGGCGGCGGCAATGGGCTTTCCGATCCAGCCGTCGTCAATCAGCTTGCGGCACGTCTGAATGCCCGCGCCCATGAAGGTGTCGGGCGCGCAGCCCACCAGGACGCCCTTGGCGGCGGCCGCGTCGAGGATGCGCTTGCCGTCATCCCGGGTGATGGCGAGGGGCTTCTCGTTGTAGACACTTTTGCCAGCCTCGATGGCGGCCAGCGCCACTTCGGCATGGGCCTTGGGGATGGTCAGGTTGAGGACGATCTCGATGGCGGGATCGGCCAGCAGATCGGCGACGGAGCAGGCCTTCGGTATCTCGAACTTCGCGGCGCTGGCCTTCGCCCGGTCCATGATGAGATCGGAACAGGCGACGGTCTCGAGCATCGCGAGCTTCTGGGCGTTGGTGAAGTAGATGCCGCTGATATTGCCACAGCCGATGACGCCAAGCTTGGCGGGCGCTGCGCTCATGAATGGTCCTTTCTCCTCGCGGTGGAGGCTCTGCGGCCGGCCAGGGCAGGAGCAAGCTCCTGCCCAACAGAGAACAGCGGCTAGCGGGAGGCCCAGAGGAGGCCGCGCTGGACGATCTCCTTGGCCTCAAGTACCTGGAAGTCGGAGGCGACGTGGCCCAGTGAGGTGTAGAAGACGCGGCCTGCCCCCCACCGGCGCTTCCAGATGACCGGCATTACTGCGCCGTCAATCCACGGACAGTGGTCCCCGCGGAAAGTCGTGGTGGCCAGCACCTCGTTCGAGGGGTCCACGTGCAGGTAGTACTGCTCGGAATGCATATCGAAGTCGGAGAGGCCCTTAGTGATGGGATCGGTGTGGTTGATGATGTTGACCCGGTAATGGATCACGCCACCCGGGTGAGCGACCCACTGGCCGCCGACCATGAACTGGTACTCGGTGTTGTTGCGGAACGAGTCGCCCATCCCACCGTGCCAGCCGCCGACTCCGACGCCGCTCTCGATCGCCTTGAGCAGGCCAGCCTCCTGTTCTCCGGTGATCGTTCCCATGGTCCAGACGGGGACGACCAGGCTGAGCGCTTTCATGTAATCGGCCTCGAGGTAAACGTCGAGGCGGTCAGAGATGCGGACGTCGAATCCCTGCTGCTGAAGGTAAGGCGCGAAGATGTCCACGCACTGCTTGGGCTCGTGGCCGTCCCAACCGCCCCAGACCATGAGAGCCTTGCGCATTGTCAACTCCCTGGAGAAACGGATTGCGGGAGGTAGTTCGGGAGGCGGGGAGATGACTCCTGCCGCGACCCGAGGTGCGACTCGTGGAGGTGTGGCGTCGCTTCGGGTCAGCCCGGGGGAACGAGGCGGAAGCACGCGCCGTGTGGCAGGTGCTCTACAGTGAGCGAGGGGAAGGTCTGGCGAAGGTACTCGGCGAGGGTAACCATGCCTGGTTCCTCGGAGGTGCCGTGGTTGACCCGGATGACAGGATGGCCCGCGTCGGCCGCCCACTGGATCCGCTCCCAGTACCAGTTCCCATCATCGCAGACCAGCGAGACGTCACAGCCCATCTTGTGGAAGACGCGCGGGTCGCAGTAGCAACCGGTCCCGATGCCGAGCTTCGAGACGATCCGATCGGGATCGCCGACAACCTGCACCGCCGGCTCGCCGATGCCCGCCGTCCTCTCTGCGATCCGTCGCGCCAGCGCGTCCAGCCCGATAGGCGGAAGGTCGTAGCGGTGATAGCAGCCACCCACCGCGGTCGCGGCCGGGCTCTTGCCCAATCCCAGGAAGCCCGCCCACGCCCACGGGATTCCGATCTCTGGCATCCGGTCCCAGGCGTCGTGGACGCGGAGGACGACCAGGCCATGCTCCTCGATGAAGCCGCGCTTCTGGGCCGCGGTCTGCGCGTCAGGGCCGCCGGGATCCCACTGTGCGATGGTGGCAAGCTCGTTGCGGTGGACCCAGAACGTGGGCTCGTGGGTGACCAGCAGCTCGCACCCGCGCTCCACCGCCGCCCGCACGGCGCGGAAGCTGCTGATCCACGTGACCAGCGCGCGGCTCACCGGCCTCTCGGGGTCACCGATGATGATCCGGTCAACGGTGGTCCCGGGATCCACCCAGTCGGCGACTGACCTGAAGTGGGCCGCAATCGCGGCGGGCGTCACCGCGCCGGCTGCGGGCTGCTCACGCGCCATGCTGCTGCTCTCCTCTCGTACCGCCTCGCCCGCCTCGGCCGCCTCCTCCGCGGGTCACACGCCCGGAACGTCCTCCTGCTGAGCGGGAGCCGCCACCGGCCTGGCCGCCTGCGCGCGTGCCTCCGGCGCCGCCGGGTTGGGGAGAGCGGCCCGGCTGGAAGGCGTTCTCGCGGGCGGGAGGAGGGACCAAGTTATCGTCAGGCAGGGAGAGAGGAGAGCGCTCGACGGCTATAGGGAGGCGCGGCTCTGCCACCTGCCAGGGCCGGCCGGCGCGCGGCTGGCGGTAGGCGTAGGCGGCCACGCGGTAGACACCGGGCTGCACCCGGCGGAGCGCGTAGGCGCCGTCGGCTCCTGTCTCGGCCTGGGCGGCCGGAGTCTGGAGGAAGGGAGATGGCCTGCCGCTGCGGTCGGTCTCAACCCCGAGCGCCACTCTGACCGCGGGGACGGGCTGGCCCTGACAGAGGAGGCGGCCGGTGAGGGTGACGCCCGGAGGCGGTGGCGAAGGAGTGAAGCTCTTCACCCGGCCGGCGAGGGCTCGCTCGCAGGTGCCCATGGTGAGATCGGAACGGAGCACGATCTCGCCTCCGCTCAAGCCGCTTTCCGTGGGCCGGTGCTCGCTGGCGAAGCGGCGCGCGTCTTTGGCGGCGGCGTGGGCCTGCTCATAGCGGGCCCGCGCACCGGGCCCGTCACCGCTCTGCTCTGCAACGCGCGCGGCATTGAGGAGGGCCTCGGAACGGACATCCCAGGGCGCGGCCGCGGCCGCGAGATCGGCGGCGGCGAGGGCGTCCTTCCAGCGGCCAGCCTTGAGGTAGAGCGCGCTGAGGCCGAGGCCGGCCAGGTGGGCTTCGCGCGAGGAGGGGTAGCTGCGCAAGATGCGCTCGTAGCCGGCGGTCGCAGCCTGAAAGTCGAGCAGGGAGAGCGCGAGGGCGGCCTCTTCCCGCAGGGCGAGGGAGGCGAATGGGCTGGATGGGTACCTGTCCGCGAAACTCTGGTAGGCCTGCGCCGCGCCCTCTCGGTCTTCGCCCACGAGTTCGGCTAGCTCCTGTCCGCCTCCGGCCTGGTAGACCGAGACCGCCCAAATCGCCGGGGCCGGCTCCCGGGCTTTGGCGCGCGCGATCTCGAAGGCGGCGTTGTCGGCCCAGATGCTGTCGGGATAGCGCCGGACGAGCTGCTCCATATTGGCGATCTCCCGCCGGTCGGCGAGGGGCGAGCCGCTCCAGGAGAAAGAGGTCGGGCCACTGGTTGACGGCCTCACGTAGAGGGGGAAGGCCGGACCGAAGAGCCGGGCCACGGGGAGCGGCCCGTAGAGCTGGAACTCCTGCTTGTACCAGAGGTAACTGCGGTAACCAAGGGTGCGCTCGTGCTGGAGGCCATAGGAGATCTTGTAGCCGGCCCCGCTAACGACATAGCAGAAGAGCACGAAGCAGCAGACCGCACCGGCGCGCAGGGCCGCAGACCAGCGCCTGGGAGCAGGAGGGCGGCTGAGCAGCCTCCGGTTCCACAGGTACAAGGCGGCCGTCATGACCAGGAGGAGAAGCTTGCTCAGCGGCCATTGGTCAGACATAGGGCGGTTGCCCAGGTAATCGGCGAACCCGTGAAGGGTGATGAGCGGGTTGAGGTAGCTACCAGCCGGCAGGTCTATCACCCAGTAGGCCGCCGCGGCGGCGAGGCCGAGCAGAGGGGCGCGCGCGGCGGTGGCGACGGACATGGCTAGCACGGAGAGGAAGAGCAGAGAGGGGAGACCGGCCAGGAGCGTGAGGCCGAGGGGGAAGGCCTTGATGCCGAACTGGTAGATGAGGAGGGCGGGCGTCAGCACGACGAGCACGAAGGCGAGCATCACCGCAAGCCGGACGAGGAGGATCTTCCCCAGCGAGACCGGGCGCGCGAAGACCAGCTCGCGCACTCCGGCCTGCTCGGGGGCAAGTGCGTGGGCGCAGAGGAAGGCGCCCAGCAGCGGAGCAACGGACTCGATGGTCTGGGCGGCGCGCACGGGCGAGAAGAGCGTGGCGGTGGCCATGTTCCAGAACAGGACCAACTGGGCGGCGGCGACGGGAGTGACGATCAGCCAGTAGGTGTTGCCCAGGAGGATGCGGATGTTGTAGGACCAGAGGCCGCGGCCCTGAGAGCGATGCTCTGGCATGGAAGGGCGGGGGCTCACGGTTCGGCCACCACCTGGGTCAGGGCCGCCTCCAATCTGGGGAGGGCCTCGTAGTCGAGGCGGGCCTGCAGTCGGCGATGGCGGTCCAGCAGGAAGATGGCTGGCACTTGCTTGACCTCGTAGGCGAGGCCCAGGGGCGAGTCTGACCAGCGTTCTCCGTCACCATAATGCTGGCCGCGGTCCCAGATGACGGTCACCTCAGGCTTCACCTCGTCGGCGAAGGGCGCGGCGGCGCCGGAGTCGCTGTCCACACAGACTGCGATGCAGGCGAGGTTGGCTGAACGGAACTTGCGGGCGGCGTCCTGGAGGAGGCGCAGCACCTGGGCGGACTCGGGCGCCGACGGTCCCCAGAAGGCGAGGGCGATGGGACGATCGGAGAGGTCGCTTAGGCCGACCAGTCGGCCGCTCCCATCGGGAGACCAGAAACCGGGAGCCGGTTGCTTGTCCAGCACTCTCTGAGCGGCCATGGCAGAGAGAATGGGGTCGCGGCGGGTGAGGGTGTCGTCGCCGCTGAAGGCGATGCCGAGGGCGGCGATGCCGGCGCCCGCGAACAGGAGCGCGGCGGCCCAGCCGAGGGGAGCCCGGCTGCCGCCGGTCTGGAGAGCGCGGCCGTAGAGCGCGGCGGTGAGGCTCACCAGGCCTGCGGCCAGCAGGGCCGCGACCGGCCAGTGCTGGGTCGGCGTCATGTCGGCCACCCAGGGGAGCTGGCCTCGCGCCAGGGGAACCGAGACCCAGTAGAGCGCGGCGATGCCTGCGGCGAGTGGGCTGACGAAGAGCGTGGTCAGCGAGAAGCCCAAGGCGGTGGCGAGGGCGAGAGGGGCGAGGCACCGCACGAGGGCATTGGAATAAGCGCCGAGGTGCCAGGGGCTGCCGCCGATCACCTGTCTCGCGGCCGCCACGGCGAGCATGATCACGACGATGGTGATGGGAGAGCCCCAGACCCCGAGGAAACGTGCTGCTACCAAGTAGGGGCTGTTGCCGAGAGCCTTCGAGAAGACGAGCTCGGAGGCGGCCTCGCGCCGATCGCGAGCGGCGGCCGAGGCCGCGATCAGGATCGCCAGGACGCTGAGGGCGAGGACGGTGACATTCCAGGTGGCATAGGCGGCGAGCGCAGCGGTGACGCCAGACGACGAGCTGCGCCAGAGGGCGAGCACAGAGCCAGCGGCGGCGACGACCCAGAAGGCCGGGCCCCGGCAGGAGAGCTGGTATTCGCGCCGCGCGATGAGGGCGGCGGATCGCGCCTCAGACCAGATCATCGGCCGCGCTTCCGGCTTCCTGGTGCATGATGTGGACATAGGCATCATCCATGGTGGGCTCGGCGGGGTAGCCGCGGGGGTGCGTCATCTCGTCGGCCACCACGCGGACCTGCATACCGGTGGCGGAGCGGAAGACACCGGTGACGAAGTGATCACCGCGCACCCGGCTGAGCTCGTCTTCCTCGATGTCAATGATCCAGGTCTTGCCGCGCAAGGGCGACAGCATCTCTGATGGTCGGCCCGCGAAGAGCCGCCGGCCGCGATGCAGGATAGCGAGCTGATCGGCACCGGCCGCCAGATCGGCGACGATGTGGGTGGAGAGGATGATGACGCGGTCGCCGGCCAGCTCGGCCCAGAGGTTCCGGAGGCGGATGCGCTCTTCCGGGTCGAGGCCGGAGGTGGGCTCATCCACGATCAGCACCTGGGGGTTGTTGAGCAGGGCCTGGGCGAGGCCGAGGCGCTGCTTCATGCCTCCCGAGAAGGTGCCCACTCGCCGGCCGGCCAGTTGCGTGAGGTTGGTACGACCAAGTGCTTGCTCTATGCGGCGCTGACGCTCCTGCTTGTCGGTGACGCGGCAGAGGAGGGCGAAGTAGTCGAGGGTCTCGTAAGCACTGAGGTTGGGATAGAAGCCGAACTCCTGGGGCATGTAGCCGAGCACCTGGCGGATGGCGGCCTTGTCGCGGCGGACATCGTAGCCGCCGACGCGCGCCTCGCCGGAGGTGGGCTCGAGAAGGGTGGCGAGAATCCGCATCAGGGTGGTCTTGCCTGAGCCGTTGGGGCCCAGGAGGCCGTAGAGGCCGGAGGGGATGGTGAGGTCGAGGCCCTCGAGGCCGACCACGCCCCCGGGATAGACCTTGCGCAAGCTCTGGATCTCTATCTGCACTCCGCGGTCCTCCTGAACTGGGCTACTGAAGCCCCGGCTCGACCTTGATCTGCCGCAGGCAGTTGTTGCCGAAGTCGGCGAGGTAGAGGTCGCCGTCGCGCCCGATGGCCAGCCCGGCCGGGGAGGAGAAGAGGGCGAGATTCCCATAGCCATCGGCATAGCCGCTCCCCTGGGGTTCTCGCGATCCGGCGACCAGACTGAGGCGGCCGTCGCGGAGCCGGAGCAGGCAGTGGTCCCCGGCGTCCACCAGGTAGAGAACGTTGCCCGCGGCGGCGAGGCCTGCGGGGGCCTTGAGCGGTTTCTCCTCCTTGGCAGGCTGCCAGCGCTGGAGCGGACCCTCGCGCGGGCCGAACCAGAGCGCGCCCCCGGCCGTATCGGCCACCCACAGCTGACCTGAGGAGGTGAGGGCGAGTTCCGTGGGGGCGCCCATCTCCTCGTTGCCGACGGTCGCGAGGGTCGTGACCTGGCCGGCGGGCGAGACACGGCGTACCCGGTGGTTGCCGGCATCCGCGACATACACCGCGCCCGCTGAATCCACGACCAATCCGACGGGATAGCGGAACTGGGCCTGGGCGGCCGGGCCATCCCGCCAGCCGCCGGTGGGGCGTCCGAGATCGTCGCGCTCGGTGTCTCCGCCGGCGTAGGTGGAGACCATGCCATCGCGGGCCACGCGGCGAAGGCGGTGATTGCCGGTGTCGCAGACCAGGAGAGCGCCGTCGGGGGCGATGGCAACGGCAGACGGTCCAGAGAAGCGGGCCGCGGCGGCGACCCCGTCGGCGAAGTCCCCGAGGGCGCCGCGCGCTGGTCCACCAGCGAGAGTGCTGACGCTCCCGTCGGGGGAGAGCTTCCTGATGCAGTTATTGCGGCTGTCCGCGATGTAGACGGCGCGGTCGGGGCCGAGCGCGACTCCGGCCGGGCCGTTGAAGCGGGCCTCGCCGGCCGGTCCGTTTTGGTAGCCGGCCTCGGGGCGGCCGGCGAGGGTGAGGACGGTGACTCCGGGCTGGCCGGCCGGGGGAGCCGCGGCCTCTGGCGGGCCGCCCTCGGCACCCTTGGGAGGTCTTGGCAGAGCTTTCGGCTTCGACATCAGGCCGCGCCAGTAGCCCAACTCGACCACGGCGAGAGTGAGCAGAATGCCCACCACCGCGATCCAGGCTGGCACTTCCTTCCTGGTCTGATGCACGGTCTACCTGTTCAGCCGCTCAGAAGATGACGGAGACGAGCCCAGTAAGTGAGCGGACGTTCGGTGATGCTCCAGCTCTTCCGCTCCCCGATCACGAGGTACTCATCATCACCGATGACGTGTGCGGAGAATGCCCCATAGGCCCGAGAGTAGAGCACTCGCTGCTCTCCTCGCCGTGCCTCGAGCCGCCAGAGCAGCTCGGGATCCTGAGTGTAGACTCGGTCGGCGTCCCCTATTGGCACCGCATCCTTGGCCAGCCAGTCAGCGATCACTTGCGGCGCGCCCCCGGTCAGCGGCTGGCGCTTGATGGAGCGATGAGACTCGGACGGGGAGGCCTCCTGGGAGTAGGCGGTCCAGACCAGCGCATCGCGCAGCAAGAGCGCCTGCTGGAAGCCAGGCTCTGAGGCGACCAGCGTGGCCGGGCCCCCCGCGGCCGGGCAACTGATGAGACAGGTCTCCGTGTCGAGCAGCTTGTGACGGTGTTCGAGCCAGTAGACGCGCTGTCCGGCGATGCCGAGGAGCCGGACCCTCCCCTCGGCCGCGGAGCTCCTCGGGGTCGGTGCCGACTCGGCCGGCAGCACCTCGACGATAGAGATAGCGCCTGATTGCTGTGGGACCGACCGGATCACGGTGACCGGTCCGGCCGCCGCCACGAAGGGGACCGCGGGGAGGGCGGCGGGCCTTTCCTCCAGCCAGGCGATCTGACCATCTCCCGCCACCATCTGCGGTACCTCACCCTTGAGCGTCGCCAGTGTGTCTGGCTTCCGAATGTGCGGCAACAGCCTTAGGAGGTGGCCCCCACCAGCACTCTCCCGCTGGGCGACGAAGGCCCGGCCTTCGGCCAGGGCAAGGGCAGTCAGACCCCTGCCGGCCAGCAGCAGGCGCGGCGTCCGCCAGCGACGGGCGAGCATGAGGCGGTCCCCGCTCGGGGTGGCCTCGAGCCAGGCGACCCCGAGGCCGGGCTCGCCGGCGAGGGCACTGATAGGTCCCTGGGCGCGCGCCACCAGGCGGGGCTTGCCTGACTGGAGGTAGGCCAGACAGGCCAGCCCTGCGAGCACGACCAGACCGAGGGCAGCTAGCAGATTGCGGCGCATTGCCAATCCGAAGCCCGCCAGGTTAGATGGCGGGCGAGGTACGCCGGTTCCCAGCGCGCTTCCTGAACCACCACCGAATAGTTAGGCGGAGGGGGGCCGAATCCTCTTTGGCGGGATGGTTGGGGCGGGGTCAGTAGCCGAGGCGGTTGTAATCCTTGAGGGCCTGGGCGTTGTGCTCGGCGCCGCCAGGACGGTTCTGACTCATGTAGATGTGAGGGGGCTTCCCCGTTTCCTGGAGCCTCTCGATCACCTCGCCGCAGATCATCCAGCTAATCGTGATCTGGGCGACGCCAGAGATGGGGAGAGCCTTCTGCTCGTAGCCGGGCGCCTCGACACAGGCGTCACCGAAGGGGGCGCAGTTGTCAATGACGATGTCGGCGACCTCGCAGAGCTTCTTGCCGGAGGGATGGAGGGAGGTGACCTGGGCGGTGTACGCGAGGGAGGTCAGGCCGATAACGGTGACGCCGATGCTCCGGGCGGCCACGGCCAGCTCGATGGGCTCGCGGTTCCGGCCGCTGACCGAGGCGAGCATGAGCACATCGCCGCGGCGGAGCTCACTGCGGCGGACGGCGAGGCGGATGGTCTCGAGGTCGAGGTCGCTCGCATCGGCGCCCGGTCGGCCCTTGAGACTCTCTGCGATGGGACTGCTGACGCGGAAGTCGAAGGAGAAGACGCGGGTCGCCATCAGGCCACCGGCGCGGCCGGTGAGCTCGCGCTCGCCGCCGTGGCCGATGCTGTAGACCCAGAAGGCGCCGCCCTGGGCGAGCGAGCTGGCGATAGCGTCGGCAGCGCGGCGGATATTGTCCATCTGGCTCGCCTCGATCCTGCTCAGCACATCGCGAACGGCGTCAGCGTATTTGTGAGCCAGCATTGTGTTTGCTCCCCTTGGTGGGTCAGGCAGGACGGGGGCCTGCCCAACGGCAGACCAGATCCCCCGAGGACCCTTCGGCTGCGCTGAGAGCAAGACCTTCCGCAACTCCTTCGGCTACAGTCGCTTCGGCCTCGCTCTGGGCAGGACCGCCCAACACGCTTAGGGCGTGATGGTGAAGCTCGCGCGGCGCGGGGCCTCGCGCAGCACGCCGCCCGCATCCGAAGCACTCACCACGAGCAGGTAGTCGCCCGGCGCGAGGGTGGAAGGGATCGCCCAGTGGAGCGCGGAGTATGGGCTGCCGGAGGCGACGGCCGCGTCTCTGGCGGCTGTGATATCGTCGGTGGTGAGGGAGACGGTGGTCGTGTAGTCTCCCAGGGCCGGGACCTCGGGCGCGGCCGCGCTTCGCAGCTCGAACTTCACCTGCCAGGTACCGTCCGGCGCGGGGTAGCACAGGTTCGTCCCCAGGCGGGCCGCGTCGAACACCACGTAGGCATAGCCCGGGCCCGCCGCCGGGCCGGCGCCGATGCTCGACCATCCGAAGTAGCTCACCGCGCCGGGGTCAACCCGCGTCACCGCCGGGCCGCCCAGGACCACGGGAACGCCGCTCGGCCCGATGAAGGCGCGGTAGACATAGGCCGACATGTGTGCGCGCGTGACCGGCTCGGCCGGCCGGTAGGTCCCATCGCCGAAGCCCTCCACCACGCCCCGGCTCACCGCATACTCCACATACCTGAAGAACGGATGCGTGGTCGGCACATCCGGGAACGTCGCAGTGGGCGGCCCCGGCGGCACGGCCCCATCGCCCCCAGCCATCGCGCGGGCGACGAAGGCGGCCATCGCGTCCCGGTGCACGATGTTGCTCGGCCGGTAAGTCCCATCGCCAAACCCCTTCACGATGTCGGCCGCGGCCAGCGCCTCGATGTATGGCCTCGCCCACTGGTCGGACGGCACATCCGGGAACCTGGCCTGATACGGCCCCAGGCTGAGCTTCAGCGCGCGACCGATGTACACCGCCATCGCATCGCGGGCCACCTGAACGGTGGGACGGTATGTCCCGTCCCCGAAGCCCTGGACGAGCAGGGGCACGCGCCCCGCGCATTCCTCGGTGTAGGCCCGCGCCCACTCCCCGCTCGTGCCGGGACCAATGTCCGGGAACCGGCTGATCACAGTCTCCTGCGGAACTGTCCCTCCGGCCAGCGGGCTGGTGATCCGGGAGAGACTCCAGTCACATCCGATCCCATCCGTGACCGGGGCTGCGGTCGGTGTCACCGGCGTCCGGTGGACAAGTGTGGTCAGCGGCGGCGCCACCACCTCGAAGTCAAACGAGCAGGTGCCGGCCGGCGCAACCTCCTGGGTGAGAGGAAGTGAGGTGAGCCCCCAGCGATCGGTCTGACCGGTTGGCAGAAGCTGGTAGCCCTCCGCTGGAGTCCAGGTGGCGGTGCCCAGGTTGCGGTAGGTGATCGAGGCGCCGGCGCTGGTTTCCCACTCCAGGGCCGCCGGTAGGCTGCTGGTCACGACCTCGCATTCGTCACCGGGAAGCGGCCCAGGCAGGGCCATGATCATCTGGGCGATCTGGCGGCGGTAGTCGTCGAGCGCCCCTTGGAGATCGCTGAGGTAGCTCGGGCCCGACCCGATGCCGGCGAAGGTCCCGGCCCCCGATGGGTACTCGGGCGTAGCCGCCCGCAAGGCCGACAAGAGCGCGTCGGCCTGATCGGCCCAGGCGATGAACTCCGGCAGGCCGGTCGCCCGCGCCGAACGCGACAGACGATCGAGCGTGGCGGCGTACCGGTAGTCCCAGATCCCCTGACTGCCCCACTCGTAGTTCAACGTCGCCACCGGCCCGTCGGCCGACGGGTACGTGTACCGCCAGTGGTTGTTGAACGGGCTATAGGGGAAGGGGTCCCAGAGGTCGCCGTCCAGCCAATCGTAGTGCCACTCCCAGCAGCCGTTCCCTTTCTTGTACTGGTAGAAACCGTAGACCAGCCGCAGGTCACCCCCGGTGTTGTAGAACCAGACTGGCTTTCCCTCGGCCCTGGCGGTGTCGACCAGGCCCCCCGATGGCGACCAGGGGTGGGTCTGCATGATGTCCAGGGCGCTGGCGAGAGGCGTGTAGTCAACGCCCTCCTGGTTGTCCTGCATCACGGTGACCGTGCTCACCACTCCCGGCACCTGGTTCGCCAGGTCGCAGTACTGCATCGTGTCCGCGAAGTTGCGGTTCCAGGGCTGGATCATGCTCTCCCGCGGCTCGTCCACCAGATACATCACCAGCGGCGTGCCGTCTGTCTCTCCCCACGACACGATCCGCGCCAGCGCATCCCCGAACGCGGCGTCGAAGTTCGCGTCGAACTCCGAGACCGAGCTGCTGCCCAGGATGGCGTTGCCGATCGAGAGCGTCCCCACCTGGCTCTGCCCGGGGGCGCCGAACCCGGTGTCTGACATCGCCGACACGAAGCGATCCAGCTCGCCCATGTCGAGGCTGCCGATCTGGCCCGTGCCCGGATCAATGGAGCCGCAGCCCGGCGTCGGGAACTGCACCGCGTTGAAGCCGTGCTGCTTCATGTCCGCGAAGTCGGCGCGCAGCATGGCATCGCCCGCGCCCGCCAGGTCCGGGAACCAGGAGAAGCAGTAGCGCTCGTCCGGGCTCATGTAGTACCAGCCATATGACATGTCATCCGGGAGGTCGAGCGCGAACGGCCAGACGGTGACGGCAAGGGGCATCGCCAGATCGCCGGAGGAGGCGTGCACGGTCACCGTCCCAGTGTAGGTTCCTGCGGGCGTGCCGTTCGGCACGTGCACCGTCAGCCAGAGCTGCTTGGTCACTTGCGCCTTGACCGCGAGCGGGAAGTCGCTCTGGAGCAGCCGCGGCTTCCAGCTCAGCAGCCCCGCGCCGAAGAACTCGGTGTCAGGTGTCGCCAGGTAACGCACGTATCGCGACTCGATCTCCCCGGCCGGAATGCTGTGACCGCTGCCATCCGCCAGGTCTGTCACTGCCACTGACAGGTCAGCGAGATCGGCCAGCGGACGGATCGCCAGCGAGACCGGGCGGCGCTCGTCCTGGCAGGCCTCCGCCTCCAGCGCCAGCGCCGGGCGCGGGTCGGGGGGAAGCGTGTCCGGGTGAGAGGCGAAGAGGACCGCGGTGGGCCAGGCGGCGTAGCCGCGTGCCGTCTCCTCCGGCGTCGGGGTGAAGGTCAGCGACTGCGGCCCGTTGATGTAGTAGGCGGACTCGAACTGCGTCTGGCGGTCTGCCTCCCAACCGGCGATGCGCCCGGTCATCTCACCGGCCAGACTGGTGGGATACACGATCATGGCGTAGATGTAGGCCCGCACGAAGCTCAGATCGAGGTGCCCGTCAGTCACGGTCACGGTGAAGGTATGCACCGGGTAGTTCGGGGCGACGTACCGGTCCCAGTAAGATTGGCTGAGCGGGTAGTCATCGCTCTTCCCCCGGTAGTAGTAGTCATCGGCGTAGAAGGTGGCCGAGTCCATCGGCACATGGACCCGCTGCACGCCCTCGGCCGACACGGAGAAGTCCAGTGTCGGCATGGCACGGTTGTCGCCGGCGCGGGCGACCAGATACACCGTGTAGTCGCCATTGGGCAGATCGAGGCGGAAGTCGAAGGGCGTGTCGGTCGGACAGCACAGCCCCCTCACGAAATCGCGCCCCATGTCATCGGGGCCGCCGTAGTCGTAGCTCGCGCAATAGCCGCCCGTCCACCCGAAGGGCTGCGTGCTGGCATTGACCGGGTAGCTGGAGCTGTCGGTCACGCGGAAGAGATCACGCCACCGGGGCGAGGTGGCCGTGCCGAAGTCGAACTTCCAGATATTGCGGAGCGCATCGGCTCCCGGATCATCCTGCACCGTGTCGAGACGGATGTAATCCACATACACGCTGATGTCGGTGCTGAAACCTGAGATCCAGAACGTAAGCCGCTGCATGTCCGCCGGGTTCACGTTGCCGCTCCCGTCGTTGCGGATCATGGTGTGCAAATCCATCTCGACGTGGTTGAGCCCGGGGATAAGCGTCCGGCCGAAGTAATGCCGCTTCCCGTAGCCGGACTGCGAATCGCTGGTCTCCAGTTCCAGCGTCACCGCCAGAGGATTCGGATTGTAGAGGTCCATCCGGTAGACGTCGTAGGCCGACCAATCGTGGGTGGGGAAGCTGCTCAGCGACATGCCAGGGAAGTCAACCGGCGGCAGGTCCATCCGGCAACTGTAGTTGCCATTGGTCGCCTGCTCCGCCACGCGGGAGAGGGTGGCCGGATAGTCAACGCAGCTTCCGGCCGGGCAGTCCACGATCGCGCCCGTGGGAGACCACTGCGCCAGGTCTGCGTCGCTCTCGAAGTCAGAGATCACATAGGGCGCGGCGAATGCCGCGGCGGGGAGAAGGGCCATTGCCAATAAGGCCGCAACGAGCAGCGAGACAGCCCGCATCTTCGCCTCCGGACAACACGATCACAGCGGCTGGCGCGCAATGCGCCTGATCGCCTTGTTCCACGGCCCCGGCGAAAGGCGCGATGCCATGATAGCGCAGGGCAAGTAGTGTCGCAAGGCTTGCTGCGAGGCCGGGGAGACCCTGGCCGCGGGCCGCACGGGCGCGGGCCTCCACTGCCTTGACAGGCGGACCCCAATCGGTACAATACGGGCCGCCAGTGGCGCGGACTCCCCTCGCCACGACGCGATCCGCCGCGGGACGGCGATATACCTAAAGGGGGTTACCGGAGATGGGCAAGGCGAAGTTTCAGCGGACCAAGCCGCATGTAAATGTGGGCACCATCGGGCACGTGGATCACGGCAAGACCACGCTCACCTCGGCGATCACGCACACCCTCTCGCGGGT
>Ga0315280_10006467_pt1 | contig 16162 bp, 14 predicted proteins | sample YL17G06_40_MG_FD_203697 | JGI IMG/M metagenome (GOLD analysis project Ga0315280, IMG submission 203697) | Sediment microbial communities from Yellowstone Lake, YNP, Wyoming, USA - YL17G06_40 | ecosystem: Environmental > Aquatic > Freshwater > Lake > Sediment | place: USA: Wyoming | collected... | reverse complement strand
ACGCGGACATTCCAGGAGCATGCCCGCGCAACGGCGGCGTGGGCATGCCAGCCTGATGCACTGCTTCCGTCTTGTCTAAGCGCGCTCTTGGGCGTATGATTTCCCTGTTCCGGGGAGGCTGGCATGCGACGACACGCGCAGGTGCGCCGTTACCTGACGGCGTTCGACACGGCCCGGCTGCCGCAGGTCTTCACCGATGTGGTGATCCTGGGCAGCGGGGTGGCGGCGCTTCGGGCGGCGCTGGAGGTCGCGCCGCGGTTCCAGGTGACGCTGCTGACGAAGAGCCGTCTGACCGAGTCGAACAGTTTCTACGCACAGGGCGGGATCGCGGCGGCCATCGAGCCGCCCGACACCGTCGAGAGCCACATGGCCGACACGCTGGCCACGGGCTGCGGCCTGTGCGACGAATCGGTCGTGCGGCAGGTGGTGACGGCGGCGCCCGACTGCGTGCGCGAACTCATCGACTGGGGCGCCAATTTCGACAAGGCCGAGGGCCGCATCAGCGTGGGCCGCGAGGGCGGCCATTCCGCCCCGCGCATCCTGCACGCCCGGGGCGACGAGACCGGCAAGGAGATCACCTCGACGCTCCTGAAGCGGGCCTCGGACTGCGAGGCCATCGACGTCCGGGAGGAGACCTTCGCGATCGACCTCCTGACGGTCGACCATGCGGTCGTGGGCGTCCTGGCGTGGCACGCCCAGCAGGGGATGTTCGTCGTGCGCGCGCGGCGGACGGTCCTGACGACCGGCGGCCTGGGCCGCATCTATCGCGAGACTACCAATCCCGAGGTGGCCACGGGCGACGGCCTGGCGATGGCCTACCGGGCCGGGGCGGTGATGGCCGACATGGAGTTCGTCCAGTTCCACCCGACGACGCTTTACATCGCCGGCGCCAGCCGCCACCTCATCTCCGAGACCGTCCGCGGCGAGGGGGGGCGCCTGATCGATAAATCGGGCCGGCTGTTCATGACCGAGTATCATCCGATGGGCGACCTGGCGCCGCGCGACGTCGTCAGCCGGGCCATCGTGGCCCAGATGCGCAAGACCGGCGCCACGAACGTGTACCTGGACCTGACGGGCTTCGGCCGCGACGTTCGGAAGCGGTTCCCAGGCATCGCGAAGGCCTGCGCCCAGTTCGACATCGACATCGCGCGCGATAAAATTCCGGTGCGCCCCAGCGCCCACTACATGGTCGGCGGCGCGAAAGTCGACCCGGTCGGCCGCACGAGCCTGGCGCGTCTGTACGCCTGCGGCGAGGTGTCGTCGACCGGCCTGCATGGCGCCAACCGGCTGGGGTCCAACAGCCTCCTGGAGGGTCTGGTGTACGGCCGCGAGGCCGGCCGGCACATCGTGGAGGAACTCTCGGCGTCGGGCGGCGGCGACACGGCCGAGCGCGACGCCCCCGAGCGCATCCACAGCGACATCACGCGCTCGACGCGCGGCCAGTTGCACGTGCCGGACGTGCGAGACAGCCTGCGGTCGCTGATGTGGCGGAACGTCGGCATCGTCCGCACCCGCGACGACCTGGCCGAGGCCGACGCCCTGATCGAGTTCTGGCAGAGTTACGTCCTCGACAAGGTCTTCGACCAGCCGGCCGGTTGGGAACTCCAGAACATGCTCGCCCTGGGCCGCCTGGTGGCCCATGCGGCTTACTTGCGGACCGAGACGCGCGGCGTCCATTACCGCTCGGATTACGCGGAGCGCGACGACCGCCAGTGGCAGAAGCACATCCTCATGGCGCGCCAGAGGGATGCGTGGACCGAGTGAAAACATTTTCGACCTGAGATTTGTGGTTTGAGATCTGCGATTTGAGGGGCAACGGCCAACGCGCAGCCATTTAGCCGCCACGCTGGCGGGGGGCAGTTCTCGCAGTTAAGTCGAAAACACCGGCGCCTGAGCATCACCATGCCTGAAGAGATTGAAGCCAAGGTGAAGATCGCCGAGCATGAGGCCTTGCGGCGCCGGATGGCGGAGCGAGGTCTTACTGACGAAGGCACCGTCCTGGAGGTCAACCGGCTCTTCGACACGGCGGCCGGATCGCTTCGCGCGGCGGGGTCGGCGCTGCGGCTGAGGGAGGAGCGCGACCCGGCCGACGGGCGGGTCCGCCGCACCACGCTCACCTTCAAGGGGCCGGTCGTGGCCGGCCCGGTCAAGCGCCGGCCCGAGGTCGAACTGGCGCTTGAGGTCGCTGAGCCGATGGCCGACATCCTGGGCCGCCTCGGCCTCGCGCCCGCCTTCTACTACGAGAAGCGCCGCACGACGTGGCACGTCGGCCTGTGCAAGGTCGTGCTCGATGAGGTGCCGCACCTGGGCTGGTTCGCCGAGGTCGAGGGGCCGACCGACGAGGCGGTGATGGCTGTTCTGGCGGAGGTGGGCCTCGGCGGCGAGCCGATGATCCGGAAGTCCTATCTTGGCCTGCTGGCCGAGCACCTGGCCTCGCGCGGCATGGATCCGACGCGCGCGGAATTCCCAAAGACAGCGACGTAGGGGCAAAGGGACGCAGACAACGACAACACACGGGCGGCCGCGCCAGCCAGCCCGCGGCTCGCGGCATTCCCCCTACTTCCTCCTGAAGAGTCTCCAGAACTGCCACCACTTGCGGCCGACGCGCTCCTTGGCGCGGTTGCGGACGGCCCTTTCGAACTCTTTCTGCTCGAGCGAATCGGCCTTGCGCAGGCGCTCCACGGCCGGGATGCGGGCGAGCATCGCCTGGATCGTCGAACGCCGGAAGAGGCCGGCCTTCCGCGCCACCTTCCGGCGGCTGGCGTCGGACCAAAGCGCGGCGTCCGGGGGGGGCTCGTCGCCGGGGCCGTAGAACTTCAGCGCCTCCTCGATGCACTGCCGGGCGTCCAGCAGCGACTGGGATTTCTCGGTGGGCGTGTCCAGCCGGTCTATCCGCCCCAGGTAGAACTGGGCGAGGTCCAGCCATTCGGCCACGTCCAGCGCCCGCGACGGCTCGGCGGTGGGGTTGACCTGCCGGATGGGGTCCTTGGGCCCGCCATGGGTGTCGAGTTGGAAGTGGAAGGTCCGCTCGGCCCTGCATTTGTGGCACCGGGCTGCCACGTGGTGGATGACCCGGCCCTCGGTCTCCTCGACCCGCTGGGAGCCGGAGAGCCAGGCGCCGCCGCACGCGCAGCGGTGGACCATCATATAAAAATACTCTTCCTGCACGCCGTGGACGTGAATCATCTCGTCGGGTGCTGCCGGCAAGCCGATCTCCCTTCGGTTCGCGTTGGCGGCGGCTTACTTGCAGTCGGCTCGCCAGGCGCAGTTGGCCTGGCCGCAGGTAGCGCTCTGGCCCCGGTTGAAGCAGTCGCGGTTGCCTTCGGTCTTCTGAATCAAACGGACGAGGTCCGTCTTGGTCTTGCCGACCGGATTGACGCCCATCTTCTTGGCGCGGTTCTGCATTTCAGAGAACTTCATCGCAAGTCCCTCCTCCGAATGACTTCCCGTGATCCGCGGGCGGCGGGCCAGCACTCTCGAAGTCCGGCCGGACTCAAGCCGATGGGTCTCCGGGCGCGACGCGGTCACCTTGCTCCATCTGCTCCGAACAGGCGCGCCCACCAAGGCGGGCGGCTCAATGGGATCTGCGCCTGCCGCCACGTGTGCCATTCTGATGGCCTGGGGTGTGGCGGGGCCGCAGGCCCTGCTGCTGTCGGCCCTCCTGGCGAGAAGGGCCGATGGGGCGACGGCTACTTCTCAGCCGGTGGGGCTGGTGCCGCAGGGGCCGCAGGAGGCGCTGCCGGTGCCGCTGGCGCTGCGCCAGGCGCCGCAGGGGCCGCGGGCGCTGCCGGGGCCGCCGGAGTCTCCGCAGGCGCCGCAGGGGCCGCAGGCGCGGCGGGTGCGGCCGGTGCCGCCGGCGTCTCCGCAGGTGCGGTCGGCGCCGCCGGGGTTTCCGCAGGGGCCGCAGGCGCGGCGGGTGCGGCCGGCGCCGCCGGGGTCTCCCCAGGTGCGGCCGGCGCCGCCGGGGTCGCCGCCGGAGCAGCAGGCGCGGTGCCCGGGGCCGCGGGTGTGGTCCCAGGCGCTGCCGGAGTGGTTCCCGGCGCCGCGGGCGCATCGGGCGGCTTCTCGCTCGGCTTGACCGGCTCCACCTGTGGCAAGAGGTGGCGGGCCTGCTGAAACTTATTGGCGGAGGCCTGCTGCGGCTGCTCGGTGGTGCTCTGGCATCCGATGAGCACCGCGCCGGCAGCGATGAGGATGGCACTTACGATCAGGACGCACGTGCGACTGGGCATTTGGGCTCCCTTTCTTCGCTTATCCGCCCTCTCAGTGTGACCCACCGGGGGCGATTTTTCAACCGAAATCCGGCGGCCCAAGGGTCCCGGTATGTGCCGGGCGGCATGCCCACGGCATCGGTTCCGTGGGCATGCATGCCAGCCGCCGCTCGATACTCACCGCCCCAACTGGCTCTTTACGAATGCCATCAGGCCGCCGGCGGCAATGATGGCCTGGATCTCCGCGGTGAAAGGCGGGAAGGCGAACGTGCGGCCGGTGGTCAGATTCGCCAGGCGCCCCTTCGCCAGGTCGATCTCGAGTTCATGGCCGGCGTCGGCGTCGGCGACCGCCTCCGGGCATGTGATGATCGGCAGGCCGATGTTGATGGCGTTGCGGAAGAAGATGCGGGCGAAACTCCTGGCCACCACGCACCCCACCCCCGCTGCCTTGATGGCGATGGGGGCGTGCTCCCGGCTGGAACCGCACCCGAAGTTCTCGCCCGCCACGATGATGTCGCCCGGCCGGACCTTGGCCACGAACTCCGGGTCGGCGTCTTCCATGCAGTGTTTCGCTAAGAAGGCCGGGTCGATGCTGCTTAAGTACCGGGCCGGGATGATCTCGTCGGTGTTGACGTCGTCGCCGAAGACGTGCACTTTGCCGCGCATGGCTTTACCTCCGGCGACATTTCTACCACGTGGGATTGCGGCCGGCAATAGGCAGGGCGCCGGTTCAGACGCCGGCCCGGGCGGGCGCGATCCGGCGGCCGGCGGTCCGCGCTCCTACCGCGCCGAGCACTCCAGCCCCTCCGGATCGAAGACGACATTGACGCTCGCCCGCATCATGGCCGGGTTGCGCACGAACTCCAGGTATGCCTTCAGGCGCTCGGCGCAGTTGACGCTGTTGTGGGCCAGGACTACTGCGCCCGGCGGCATCCGGTCGTAGCCCGCCCGGAGGATGTCGAGGTAGATGCCTTTGCCGCGCGCGGCATCGCCGTCGGCGTCGAGGTACAGAAGGTGGATCGGGTCCTTGAAGTCGCGCACGATGTCCACGGCGTCGGCCGCCACGACGCGGGCCGCGCCCGTCGGGTCAATGCGGCGGACGTTGCGCTCGGCCCGGGCGGCCTCCTCGGGCCGGATCTCGACGCCGATGAGGTTCTTCGCCGTGTAACACGCCCCGGGGCCGACCGCCGCGCCCGCGCTGGAGATGAACGTGTTGCCGCAGAAGACGCCCGCGGCAATCATGCTGGCCGGCTGCACGATGGCGCTCACGGCGTAGAGGAGCCGCTGCATGCGGGGCGTGATGGCCGTCCAGGGGATCTCGAAAAGGTCGCGCACGGCCGCCCGGTGGGCCAGCATCCTCGCGCGGTCGTACCGCGTGTGGGGAATGACGCCTTCTTCGCACAGGGCCGCCAGGGCGCCGCCGACCACGGCGATTTCTTTCTCGATGGGTTCCAGCGTCTCGTGCGGCCGGCCGTAGTCCATCCGGTACTGGGTCCAGTCGTCGGTCTGGTGCGTACGCGCCACAGGTCGCGCTCCCTTCCGGCAGGGGTCTTACCGCGCCGGGCGGCGACTTCAGGGGGTGCTGAGCAACAGCCGGCCCTCGGAAGTGAAAGTTGTCCTGCTGCTGGCGTCGAGAGTACAGATATCCGCTTGGGTCGCACCGGTCCTCGTTATCGTGATGCGAATCGTGCCGCCGGTTTCATCTAACGCGACGCCCGTGACGGCGGGCGGGCGGTCCGTGGCGACCGGCTCGAGCACGCAGGCGAAGCGCGCGGCCGCGCCCCGGCGCGTCAGCATGGCCAGGGGCACGCGGTCCTCAATTGATGCTCCGACGCCGTCGCCGATGCGGACCTCTGTTTGCGGCTGCGGCGCCGCAACCAGGTGCGTGGTCACGCCGTCGCCGGCGAACTCGATGCGCAAGGGTCCGTCGGCCGTCCCCGACCTGACGTGATGAACGTACTCCCGGCCCGGATAGGTCTCGCCCAACGTGTCGTCCTTTGTGGCGGCCGCGCATCGCACGGCCGAGCCGCGGTTGTGGTAGATCCAATCGAACCGCCGCTCCTTGTCGGCCGCCAGATCGTCGAGAACCGCCAGGTACGTCGGCGTCATGCACAGGAGCCGCCGGTGCCGGACGCCCGGGTAGGCGGCGCCGCAACTCGCGACGACGGCGGCACAGGACTCGGCGGCGCCGAAGGCCTCGAGTTCCCCCTCGGCCGGCCTCTGGGGCGCCGCGTCGACCAGGACGGCGTTGTGTCCGAGCGTGGCCTTGTACCAGTGAGTGTGGACGGGCAGCCGATAGGCCTGGCTGGCGGCCCGGCCGGGGTCGACGCCGAGTTCCTTGCCCCATCCGAAGAACACAAATGTCAATTTATCGAAGTGCCCGTGGAAGCCTCCGTACGGCCCGAAGGTGATGGCGGCCGAGAGGCCCGCCTCGCCGCAGGTCCGCAGGATGGCGTGGCCCGCACCGCGTAAGACCTCGCTCCCCTCGATACGGGGCCGGTCGTGCGGCACGGGGGTGCGGCCGAAAAGAACGGCCTGGAGGTCAGGGCTGCCCGGCAGGAGCGGCTCAAGGGCGGGGTCCTTCGTCGCATGCCAGGCCGCTTCCAGGAGCCACCCCGACCCCAGGGCCGACGAGTTCACGTCGTCGCCGAACCGCGGCAGAGACCCGTCGGCCATCGTGCAGCGGACCGGCAGCGTGAACATCCGGCGGAGCGTCGGGTGCGACCACAGGTCGACGCCCAGCCGCCGGCCGCCCTCGGCCATCAGCACGAGGGCATGGAGGGTGTAGAAGTGGTACCCCCAACTGTTCTCGTACCACATGCCGTCGCTCGAGACCGATGCCCGCATCTGAAAGGCGAATCCGTTGGCCGGGTCCTCGATGGCCTGGTGGACCCACGCCTCGTCGCCGAGTACGCCGCCGCCCCAGATGAAGGCCGCGTTGTGCCACGTCTGCCAATTGCTCTTGCCCGACTTGTTCTTGTCGATGTTCCGGAGCATCGGCAAGATGAGCCCCGTGCGGATGGCCTCGTGGTCCTGGGCCGACAGGACCCCCGAATCGTGAATGAGGTCGTAGGCCGGGGCAATCTCCAGGCTCATCGACGCGGCCTCGTTCAGGGTCTGCTCAAAGAGGTGCCCGCCGGACCGGCTCTTCGCGGTGTCTTTGCCGATGGTGTTGGAGTGGTACGGGTATTTCGTGTAGCGCTCGGCGTAGCCCAGGAGGACCTTGGCGGCGAACTCGGCATACTCTTTCCTGCCGGTGATGGCCCAGGCCCACGCTGCGTCGGCCATGTTCCTGAGATTGGTGCCGTGCCGGCGTTCGAAGACGACGTCGTCGTAGGGCTCGCCGGTGTAGACCTTCTTGCACCGCGGGCACTGGTGATGCGCGTCGTCGAGGGTCTTGAGGCCTATCTGGCAGGCGTCGCACTGGTACCACTGGTTGTGCTGGCCGCCGCGCGGCGGGAACGATAGCGGCTGCTTGATGGCGCGGTCGGCCCGCGACAGGATTCCCGCCAGAACGTCATGGGCCGGGCCGGTCTGGTTCCAGGCGGCGCGCAGGCGCCCCAGTTCTTCCGGCGTGCAGGCGACGACGGGGTGCTTGGCGTCTTTGGCAAGTTGCACCGGCGGGACCTGCCACTGGGCGGCGCGGCAAAGCGCCGCCAGCGCGAAGAGTGCACATAGCCATGCCGCAAGGCCGCTCGACCTCGGGTGGCCATCCCATCCGGCCTTTGTAGGGGAACGGCATGCCGTGCCCCTGCGGCGCGAACTTTGTTCTTGCGGGCTGCATGGCCACGCGCCGTTGGGCGGCCACGTTGCCCGATCCGCAGCATGGCCATTTGACTTCGGGTAACCATGCCGCCCGGCGGCCGCAGACCGTGCTACGAGAATCAAGGCTCGCCCCCTACCAGCCCCCCGAATCACCGGGGGCCAAGTGCGTGCACCGGGGAGTCGTCGAGACGGCCATCTTGTAACCTCCTGGCCGCTGGCCGGCCACGAAAAAGCGGCAGGCGCCGTGACGCGGGGCCGCGCGGCGCCTACAATTATTGAGGCGATAGCGGGGTAAGGAAGCCAAGCAGGGCAGGGCCCCAGCACGCAAGTTCCGGTGGGGCTGGAAAGCGAGGGTGTTGCGGGAATGGACATGCTTCAGGGCGCAGGGCGCCCCGTGCGGTAGTTGCCGAGAAACGGGGCGCCCTGCGGTTTTTCTGCGCGCCTGGGCCGGACCGGAAGACCCCGCGATGCGGGGCGCCGGTCTGCCGTGTTTTGGCCTTGATTTGCCTTTCCGCCCTGGCTACCGTCAAGGAACCCTCTCCAGGAGGGCGGGAGAAACGACCATGGCCAAGTGCTGCCTCCTCGCGTTGAGCATCCTCGTGGCCGGCGCCCTGGCATTGGCGGCGGCCGAACCATCCGCCAAGGACTCGGACATGAAGACCGTCCAACTGCGCCTGAACCTGCGGAGTCAGAAACTCGTCAGGAATGCCGACGGCTACAACGTCTGGCAGGCCGAGACCTGCGGGCAGACGCTGGCGGCAAACCAGACCGCCCTGGTCCTGTGCGACGTCTGGGACAAGCACTGGTCGCGCGGGGCCAACGAGCGCCTGGCCAAGTTGCTGCCGCGAATGAACGAGGTGGTCAAGACCTTGCGGGGGCAGGGCGTTCTGGTCGTCCACGCCCCGTCGGACACGATGAAGTTCTACGAAGGGACGCCGGGGCGGAAGCACGTCCTGGAGGCCCCGAAGGTCGCCCCGCCGGCCGACCTCCCGCACGCCGACCCGCCCCAGCCCATCGACGCCTCCGACGGCGGCTCGGACACCGGCGATCCGGGCGGTGCCCCCTGGCGGAGCCAGCATCCGGCCGTCGAGATCGACCAGGCCCGCGACGCCATCTCCGACAGCGGCCGCGACCTCTTCAACCTGTACCGCCAGCGCGGCATCAAGAACATCCTGATCATGGGAGTGCATACGAACATGTGCGTCCTGGGCCGGTCGTTCGCCATCAAGCAGATGGTCCGGTGGGGGTTCAACGTGGTCCTCATCCGCGACCTGACGGACACGATGTACAACCCGGCCCGGCCGCCGTACGTGCCGCACGATGAAGGCACGCGATTGGTGGTGGAGTACGTCGAGAAGTTCTGGTGCCCGACGGTCTCGAGCGATGAACTGCTGAAGGCCGCCGCGAAGTGAGCCAGCCCCCTGATGCCATGGAGCCCGTGGACCGAACCTGCAAGATGGCCGACGGCACGGAACTTCCGCTGCGCGTCTGGCTGCCCGGGCCGACCGCTGTAACATGCCCGCGCAACGGCGGCGCGGGCATGACACACGGCGAGCGGACGCACGGCCCGCCAGGACCGGCCGCGGCACACGCTGCCGTGGTGTACCTTCACGGCATCCAGAGCCATAGCGGATGGTACGAGGCGTCGAGCCGGCACCTGGCGTCGGCGGGCGCGGCGGTCTACCAGGTTGAGCGGCGCGGGAGCGGACGCGACACGGCCCATGAGCGCGGCCACGTGGACCGGGCGGAAACGTGGCTCGAAGACGTTGCGGCGGTAGCCGACCTGGCCCGCCGCGAGACGGGCCGGGCGGCCGTTCACCTGATGGGCGTTTCCTGGGGCGGCAAACTTGCCCTCATCTGCGCGGCCCGGCGGCCGGACCTTTACCGCAGCCTTGTCCTTTCGGCCCCCGGCATCTTCCCGCGGGTCGACGTGGCCCTCGCCACGAAAATGCGCGTGGCCAAGAGCCTTGCGGCGGGGCAGGACCTGCGGCGGTTCTCCATCCCGCTCGACGACCCGAACCTTTTCACGGCGAACCCGGAGCGGATTCGCTACATCGGCCAGGACCCGCTGAGTCTGCGGCAGGTGACCGCCCGGTTCCTCTTCGAGAGCCGGCGGCTGGACGGGATGGTCCGCGAGGCGGCGCGCGCCGTGAAGACGCCGACGCTTCTCGCCCTTGCCGAGCATGACCGGATCATCAATAATGAGCCTACGCGGCGGCTGGTCCTCTCGATGGCCGTCCGCCGGCGGATCCTGATCTACCCCGGGACGCATCACACGCTGGAGTTCGAGCCGGACCCGGGGGCGTACTTCAAGGACCTCTCGGCCTGGATCGAGGAGGTCGAACGGGACAATCCGAATGACGAAGCCCGACATCCGATTGAATGACGACAAGGCAATGACCAAAGGCGCGGCCACGGACGGGCCTGGGTAACCGCGGGGCGGTCTCGTCATTCGTCATTGAGGTCAGGTGGGCTGCATGCGTGCACTGGTGGTCTATTTCTCCCAGACCGGCAACACCCGTCAGGTGGCCGAGGCCATCGCGGGTGGTCTTTGCGCGGCGGGCGCGGCGCCGGCCGACCTGAAGCCGATGGAAGAGGTCGGCCCCGGCGACTGGCTCGGCTACGACCTTCTGTGCCTCGGGACGCCCGTGTTCTACTACCACGAGCCGCCTAACGTCCGCGATTGGATTCGGCGCCTGTCGCCGCGGCCGGCGCCGGGACCGGCGCTGACGTTCAACACTAATGGCGGGAACCCCTGCAACACGTTTCGGCGGATGCAGAAGTTCCTCAGGCCCAAGGGGGCGCGGGTGCTTGGGTCGTTCGAGTGTTTCGGCTACGACTCCTATCCGATCTACCTGAAATCGTTTCGGCAGTGGGGCCGGCCGAACGAGGCGGACCTTGCGGCCGCCGGCGAGTTCGGCCGCCGCATGGCCGCCGTCGCCGGCCGCATGATCGCCGGCCAGAGGGTGCCCGAGGCCGCCTACAAGTTCGTCGGCGGCAAGACCTTCCGCCTGTCCATCATCTGCCGCAAGGTGGTCCTGGACCGCTTCTTCCCGGCCCTGAACGTGCAGCGGGACCTGTGCATCAAGTGCGGGGCCTGCGCCCGGCGCTGCCCGACGCGGAACATCACGCTGGACCCCTGGCCCGAGTTCGCCCGCCGGTGCATCCACTGCTCCCTGTGCGAGCGCGTGTGCCCGCAGAGCGCTATCCAGTGCGATTGGCGATGGCTCACGCGGTTGATGAATCCGTAGGCGGCGTTGTCGCCGGGGAGGCCGAGCGGTCTGGCGGCCGCGCGGCTTCGCGGCCTGACCGGGCGGGTGGGTGCTGCCAGGAGCGCGCTTTCCGCTCTTCCTCCCGGAATGCGGAATTTTCTCTTTACAAATAGAGTCGGTTCGGAAATAATTTCATGTTGGAAATGAATAGGCCCGCAGGCCGGGGCGTCCAGTACTATAGCGCTATATGCCGCGCCAAGACGCGGCTGGCTCAAGTAGCGCAGTAGTGCCAGGAAGAGGAAGAGGCGATCCGGGCCTTCGGGAATGACTTGGAAGGAGGCGGAGCATGAGAATCCTCGCGACACTCGCCATCGTGGCGGCGGCCGTGGTGCTCATCGGCTGGACGGGGCAGGCCCTGGCCGACCACCATGGCCATCGTGGGTTTGTCTTCTGGGGCGGCGGCGGGCCGGCCGCGGTGGTCGTCGCGCCCGCGCCGGCGGTCTATTACGCCCCGCCGCCCGTCGTCTATAGCGCGCCGGTTTACCCGCCGGTCTACTCGTATTACGCGCCGGCCTACTCGTATTACACACCGGGCTATTCCTATTACGCACCGGCCTACTCTTATTACGCACCGGCCTACACCTACTACAGGCCAGCCTATCCGGCCTATTGCTATCGCCCGGGCTATACGTACTACCCGGCCAGGGCGTTCTCGTTCCGGTTCCGGTGGTAGCGGCCAGGGCAGGGCGGTTCGGGAAGTAGGTCGAGAGCACAAGAGGTGTGCGTGTCTGCGCGGCGGCTCCCCCGCCGCGCAAACTTTGTTTTCGGGGCTCCGGACCGATCTGCTGTGCGCGGTGGGTCGAGAGACCCGCCGCGAAAAGGCACGGGCCTCATTATGGTCCCTGCCACGCGCTATGCGTCCGTTACATGTGGGCGCGGCACCGTAGGGGCACGTCATGCCGTGCCCCTACAACGACGAAGGGCAACCCCCCAAGACTGACGTACTCCTGCCCGGCAGCCCAGGCTGGCGTCTCACCCCTCTGGCGGGACGGAAGGGGGGCGAACGGCCATAAACCGTTCCCCTTCAGGTGTGACGTAATCGCGTTGGCTAACCTGTGTCATAATCGCGTTGGCGGGACATCTTCAAGTCGCGGGTGTTGACAGGTGCGCTGCGTGTGGTAGAATCCAGTTCTTGGTTGCGCCACTAGCTCAGTTGGTAGAGCAGCTGACTCTTAATCAGCGGGTCCGGGGTTCGAGTCCCTGGTGGCGCACCAGCCAATTCATCGGCGTCTGGTTGTGACAGGTGGTGACCTGACGCGACTAAATGCCGCTCATTCTTGGCTCTTGACCCGCATCCTGTCGCCTCGGGCTGAGCGCCTGTCCGAATAACCCGCTCCGGGGCATGTGCCACGACGGTTGGCCCAGGAACTCGCGTGGCGCTCGACCATCGTCCTGACGATGGACCACAACACGCACACGCTCATGGGCGACGAGCGGGCGGCCCTGGACCGCCTGCCCGCCATTCACCTCACCGCGTCGGAACCCGCAGCCGTCAGGGCCGCCGGAACCTGAGCCGCCACCGCGGGTAATGGGGCCGAGTGGGCAAGAAAGTGGGCAAGAAGAGCCTGCATCTGCGGTCCGGCGGCAGGCCACACGCAATGCGTGAACGCCATCTAAGACCATGCTCAGCGGCCCGCCCGCTTCGAGGACCAACAAACGCCCCGAAGCGAACAGGGCGGGCCGGGTCCGCTCTGGGGGATGATCAAGCCCACTTCGTCGGGTCGAGAGCCGCCGCTTCTCGAATCAGGGCCGCGATCTCGGGCCGCTCGGCGTCCTCGACGGTCCCGATCGGGACAAACCGCTTCGACACCCGATCCCCTTGCAGCACACCCCACGGATCCGCCAGGCGGACACCGTGGATAAAATCCAGCCGCACGTGGCCCCGTTTGGCCACGATCTGGCAGACCGCCCCTTTGACCCGGCCGCCCACGTGGGCGCGATGGTATGACAGGCTGCCCCACAGGAGAGACTCCTCGGCCTGCGGAGCGGTCCGGCGAACCACCCTCCGCAGGGCCAAGACGAGTTCCCGGACCTCAGGGGACAGGCCGTCGAGGAACGCCCGCAGGTCCGCTTCGCTCACTGCGCGTCTCCCGCTTGGCCTGACGACACGGCTCACCTGCCGGTGGGGCCGCCCACCCGCCGATTCCCGGTTTGTGGCGAGCCAGGCGCTTGCCGCCCGTTGCCGATCACGGGGCCGCGTATAGTAGACGCAACTGCGGTACGGTACGTCGAGCCGTGCCTGGCGGCGGCATGACCCGCGGCCAAGCACGGCCAGGTTCCGGGGTCGGCCTCGGATCACTTGGCTGGGGAAGCGGCCTTTGTCACGCGCACTTCCTTGACCAGGAATTCATTCGGCGAACTGATCGCGTCGAAGCGGAAGTTCCAGCCCCACTGGCCGACGAAGTTGGCATCGCTCACCTTCCAAGTGTTCTCATGCCACTGGTCGCCCTCCGGAACCGTCCACCATCCGGGCGCCCCTGTGTAGCCCTTCGCCGATTCGTAGCAGAGGTTCATCCCCGCCTGTTTGCCGGGCTCCACACGCTTGGCCACGATGGTGATCTCCAACTCCTTGGTCCCATAGGGAGCAAACTGGGGATCGACGCGGAAGTAGACGTAGTGGCCCTCGCTATGGAGGGCGGGATTGGCAAAATCGGTACGGCGGCAGGTATCCGCCAGGTCGTTCACGGCAACCGTAGTGTTCGGATTGACCTGCTTGAGGCCATCCTCCCGGTTGGCGGCGCCCAGACGGCAGGTGACGACCTTGGCGTGGGCATAGTCTCCGCCCCAAGGATAGGGCTTGCCCAGATTAGCCTGCGCCTGTCTGGCCAGGTCCGCCGGCAGATCGCGGATGAATACCGGCGTCTTGGTCAGCACCAATTCCGTGCCGGAGGAAAGCGTGGAGTCCTTGCCCCCCACATCCGTAACACGCACGTCGGCAGGGAATGTGGTCTTGCACTCCTTGCCCGCGGGCGACCAGGCGGCCAGGACATGCCCCTGCCGGCCCTGAAACAGGAAACCGTACGCGCCCTTGCCCAGATCCAGCCAGCCCAGGCAGCGAGGCTGCTGCCCGAGCAGAGAGGTCATCGTCTTGAGGGCGTCATATGAGGGGCGCGGCGTCCAGTCGGGACGGATGATGCCGAGGTCGGTGCCCCCGCCATACGACGGGCCGCGCGCCTCAAACCAGAAAATGCGCTCAAAGCCCTGCACGATCGAAAGGACGTAGGCCTTGACCAGCATGTCCGCCTGCTGCCCATCGCGTTTGGGCTCGGCCTTGATCGGCGCCACATCGCCGATCTCGGTGATCCAGAGCGGGATGTCCGCCCGCTGCCTGTTGGCCGCGAGCATCTGGCGCAGATTGTCCGCGAGGCTCAGGTACCCTGCTTCCCCGCCCTCCGCTGCCGCACCCAGGTTCTCGTAGGGATGCACGCAAATGTAGTCAAAATGATCGGCGGCGCCGGCCTTGATCGCCGCATCCAGGAACCCCACGTCAAAATTGGCGACGCTCATGCCGATCTTGGCGTTGAGATCGACCTTCCTGGCCGCGTCGTACGCCGCCACCACCAGGTCGGCGTAGTCCTTCACCTTGTCCGGCCCCTGTCTTCCTTCGTAGAAACTGCCGTTGAACTCGTTCCAGACCTCCCAGTACTTGATGTCCTTCTGGTACCGCTTCACCGACTCCGTGACGTAGTCGCGCCAATACTGCATGTCCTTGATCGGGCCCTTGCGCGTCCCGCCGTCGGCCGAGGCCCAGGGGGCGAAGTACCCCCAGAAGGTGGTCAGATGGATGTCGTTGGTTCGGGCACTGGCCACCATGTCATCGAGAATCTCCCACTTCCACTGCCCCTGTTTGGGCTGAATCGTCTGCCATTCGACGCCCAGACGAACCCACTTCACGCCCGCCTTTTGCAGCATCGGGATGAATCTCGGGTAATCTCCCGACCACTCTGCGCCCGAGCCCACCCCCCAGGGGCTGGCCGATGAACTGTGGAACAGGGCCGGGGAACCAGGCTCGGCGTCAACGGGCACGCCCCGCACTTCATCGCATAACTGGGCATTCCTGCCGTAAGGCAGGTAGATACGGGTCTCGCCGCTGGCGGCCGCATACTCCTGCTTCGGGCCATAGGCGTACTTGGCGGCCTTGACCTGTTCCCAGGTGCGTTCGACGGTCGTGCCCGGCTTGACCTCAATCGCGCCGGCACGGGCACTTCCGGCGAGAACGCCGGCGACAAGCACGACCAGGGCAAGGACCATGGCGTGACTTCTCATTGCAGTCCCCCAATCCTTGTTCCTGACCTGCCCCCAATTCTCGGTCCAGGTATTATGAGAGTCAGGCCGGGATTGTAAAGGTGTCGTCGGGTTGTTTCCTTGGTGCTGGCGTGGCCGCTACCGTGGCCTCCACATCGCCGCACGAGGCGGGGGGCGGTGCGGCGGCCTTCGGGATGCCCGCGGCCCGCGGCTTTTTTGCCGTAAGTCATCCTGACTTACACCGATTTACGATTTTCACACCCTGAAAACCCCCTTTTTGGGGTCAAAGTTATCCACAAAATGGCCTTGGCGCGAGCGCCAGGGCAGGTCGACCCTACAAATGTTAAAATGGGTAAGCGCAAATTGTGATGTTTCTCGACCAAATAGGGAACCAAGTGGCACCCAAAGGGGGGTCAAAGGGGGGTCAAATGGGGGGTTGTTACAAAACTGCGATGACGTAAGTCGAATTCCAAAAATGCGACTTACGTTCGCCGCCAAGCGAGGCGCACGCCCGCGGGAACGGGGAACCGGCAACAGGGAACCGGCAACAGGGAACAGGCCGGGGACTGCCAAAAAGGCAGGGATTGGGGACATGCGAAAGGGGCCTGGGGCGGCCGGAGGCAGGTCGGCGGCACGTAGGCCGGGGCGCGCCCCGGCAGTGATTCATTG
>Ga0315280_10006466_pt1 | contig 16162 bp, 14 predicted proteins | sample YL17G06_40_MG_FD_203697 | JGI IMG/M metagenome (GOLD analysis project Ga0315280, IMG submission 203697) | Sediment microbial communities from Yellowstone Lake, YNP, Wyoming, USA - YL17G06_40 | ecosystem: Environmental > Aquatic > Freshwater > Lake > Sediment | place: USA: Wyoming | collected... | reverse complement strand
ACCCTCCCCTTCATCCCCTCCCCTCAAGGGAGGGGGCAAAAAAAATGACTTCCCTCATCCGCTTACAGGAGGACTCGCCGAGACAAGAAGGAATATGAAAAGTTACCACAGGATTCCCAGAAGAACTAAAATAATATGTGTCATAGGGGCGATTTCATTTTTCTTCTTTGTTCCTCCCGTATGTTCAAGTGCAGCCCAGTCCTCTTTATTAATACCATTTGAAACGATTGCTCAGGGAGATATCAGCTATTATAACTACGGTGACTCCGGGTTTACGGGGGCAGACCTGCTCATAAAGGATGAACGTGCCTGGGCCTGGTTCTGGGAAATGCATACGGCAGGAATAGAGCCTCAGCCGCCCGTGCCTGCTATTGATTTTATCAGAGAGATGGTGATCGTTGCGATCCTCGGATACCAGTCTTCAGGCGGCGGGCCTGGCGTTACCGTCCTTGAGGTCGCAAATGAGGCACCATCCAGGGCTCTGCACGTAGTTATCGGGGAGAACGCAATTCCTGGTCCTCTCACCGTCATTACCAACCCGTTCCATATCATTAAACTGAAAAGGACCGGCGCAACCTCAGTTGCATTTGATCATAAGAGATATGAGTAGCTGACTTGAAACTCGTCACCCATGAAGAACAAGACAGCGCCTGAAAAATACGCACGCTATGCCCTAACACTCCTCCTGTCAGTCAATATGCTCAATTACGTTGACCGTCAGGTGCTCTATGCGGTATTCCCCCTGATTAAAAGTGATTTTAATTTATCAGACACTGAGCTGGGTCTCCTGGGAAGCGCTTTTATGGTTTGCTATATGGTATCAGCACCGCTCTGCGGGTGGCTGGGAGATCGTTTGAGCCGGGTTAGAGTTGCCTCCTGCGGGTTGATGCTCTGGAGTGTAGCAACAGGTCTGTCCGGCTTTGCTTCCAGTTACCGCCCGCTCCTCGCAGCACGGACCGCAGTAGGCGTTGGAGAGGCGAGCTTCAGCACTGTATCACCGGGGCTTCTTTCAGATTATTTCCCCGCTGATATACGCGGACGAATTCTCTCCTGTTTTTACCTGGCAATCCCCGTGGGAAGCGCGCTCGGATACCTGCTCGGAGGGATACTCGGGCAGAGCTTTGGATGGCAGGCAGCATTTCTCATGGTGGGGATACCGGGATTGATTCTTGCCCTCCCGGTATGGCTTCTTCAAGAACCGGGACGGGAAAGCAGAAAAAAATCAATACGTGAATACGAAGGGAGAAAACCCGAACAGAGATATGCTTCATTATTCAGCAACAGATCCTTCATCACCAATACGCTTGCCATGTCTGCCATGACGTTCGCTCTCGGTGGTCTCGCTCAGTGGATTCCAACGTTTCTCTGCCGGATGCATAATCTCAGCGTGGCGAAAGCGAATACCATATTCGGCATCATAACCGTTGTTGCCGGCATCACCGGCACGCTGACCGGCGGATGGCTCGGTGACCGCATGCAGAAAAAGAGTGCCGGAGGTTACCTGCTTGTCTCCGGATGGGGGTTCCTGATCGGAATACCGTTTGCAGTTTACGGCCTGATGACACCATCGCTTATCCAAAGCATCGGCGCAATGCTTTTTGCCGAGTTCTTCCTCTTTCTGAATACAGGCCCGCTCAACACGGTTATTGTGAACGTTACTTCACCGGCTGTCCGCGCCATGGCCTTTGCAGTTAACATCTTTTTTATCCATGCCCTGGGGGATGCTATATCGCCGGCTATACTCGGATGGCTTTCAGACATCTGGGGCTTGAGAAATGCGCTCATGCTTGCGCCGCTCTTTATTCTCATGGCAGCTTTTTTCTCGTTTCTCTGCAAGCGGTATATTGAGAATGATGTTCACATAGCAGAAGGAGCGTAGATGCTTTACGAGCTTCTCCGGTTTATTTGCACAATGTACTTTCGTGCTTTTCATTCGTTGGAAATTACCGGGAAAGAACATATCCCTGCTGACGGCCCTGTTATTCTCTGCGCAAATCACTCAAGCTATTTTGACTCAATGCTTGTAGGCCTCTGTACGAGAAGAAAGGTCAGGTTCATCATTTATGATGTTTTTTACCATCACTGGTTTATGGGCCCTTTTATACGGGCACTGAATTCAATTCCAGTTACAGCAGATGGCATCAATAAAGAGGCCCTGAAGAAATCCCTTGCAGTTCTGAAGAGCGGAGGTGTAATCGGCATTTTCCCGGAAGGGAGGCTGACGCGCACCGGCCTGCCAGGGCCGGCTGAACCAGGAGCTGCCCTGCTGGCTGCGGCAGGTAAAGGCCCCATTGTCCCCATCACAATCAGCGGGGCTTATTCAGTATATCCGAAGGGAAGGAAAATCCCGGGGCTCAGGGGGAAGATCGTGGTAAAGGTTCACCCCCCGGTCACAGTTGAGACTGCACGGAAGGGGGAAAAGGATTATTTGCAGGGGACGATTGACCGGGTAATGAACACCATTGAAAATAGCCTGATAATCAAATAAGTTATAAGAATATCTTCAAAATCCCCTTGATCATTGAGCGGTATATTTGGTGTAGCAATCTATAACGTCGCTCCATGATACCTGTCCGCTCACGTAGGAATTATATTTGGCTATCACATCAGACCAGTTGCTGCACTCAACGATCCCTTGCTGCGTTACGGTGAATGTCTTCTCTGCTATGGTCATGGTGCCGGTTCGGGAATCAGTGGCTGTGTAAGCCGGGACTGAGTACTGGATAGTACCATTTCCGTATCCGCTGCTGCCGGAAGTTATCGTTATCCATGAGTCGTTGCTCGTCGCAATCCAGGTGCATTCATCTGAAGCAGTCATCGTGACACTTCCTGTGCCTCCGCCCGCTTCAAAGGACTGGCTCTCAGGCGAGATAGCATAAGTGCAGGTGCTGCCGCCCATTTGATTAACAGTAAAGGTCTGCCCTGCTACGGTCATCGTTCCCGTCCTTGAACTTGTACCCGTGTTAGCTGCTACAAAGTAGTTAACCGTACCGCCGCCTGTTCCGCTATTGCCGGAAGTTATCAATATCCATGATGCGTTGCTGGTTGCAGTCCAGGTACATCCCGCAGTGGTTGACACGGAAATACCTGAAGCACCTCCGCTCGCGTCAAAAGACCGGCTGGCAGGGGAGATTGTATAAGTGCAGGTAAAAATGGCGCTAAGCGTGGCAGTCATGGTAGTGCCTGAATCGCTGATGCTGGTTACGTTCACATTGCTGGGACTTCCATTGTAGAGGTTGCTGCTTGGTGATGAGGTTGCAGTAAAAGACCTGTTGTTTGTAGAACCGGGATAGGGATCGCCCCCGTCTCCTCTATTCCCGTTATTATTATAATATTCCAGATTATATAGATTATCAGCCTGTTCAAGGGCGACGTGGTAATGTAAAAAGGGGCAGAGGAGTTTACCTGGATAGCATTCATAATTGTTCGAATCCTGGCTCTCATCAACATGCCAGATCAGGAGACCACTTCCGGGCAATCCCTCATCAAACCCTGCCTTCTGCCTGTTTTCTACCAGGAAGTATTCGCCTCCGGTTGAGGGGCTCCCATTGAGCAGTTGGTACACATCTCCGATTGTGTTTGCTTGGACTATCTCTTCATTCGTCAAAGTACCAGATACGAGCTTAGGGGTTACCCAGCCGAGACTATATTTACACCAGGCATCCATGTGGGCGGGGCGGTCACCGTTTATCCATACGCCATTCCAGGAGCCGCTTGCCATTAAGCTCCAGTATCCAATGCCACTTGAAGTATAATCAGTGTCATAAAGGTCAGGCAGTCCAAAGGAATGTCCGTATTCATGGGCGAAGACACCGATTGTAGATATCTGATTGGAGAGCTTTTCCGGCATGATGATATAGTCATTAACCTTGATAAAGTCCCCCTTTGAGCAGGGACATTTTGTAGTGTAAATTCCATTACCATCCTGGTTAAGCATTTTGGCGCTATAGAGATCCCAGCTATGCGACCAGATATCAGAGAGGTCAAGACCTGCCTCCTCACCTGTTCCCTGATGAACAATTGCCACCACATCCACGTAACAGTCTCCATCCTGATCATAGGGTGCAAAGTTGAAACCTGCTGCATCTGCCTGAGTTACTGCTTCTGTAACAAGGGTTGCGGGATACCTATCATTTCCATCTGGCGGAGGATAGTTCTGCCCGTAATAATCATGGGTATTTGATGCGGTATACCATCCTGAAATACCACCAGATCCAGGAGAGATACTGAATTTATCGTAAGAGACTTCTTCATAGTAATCTTTCATGCTGTAATTACCGGAACCAAAGAGAAGGGAATTAAAATTATTACTCGTGGTGGTTGTTATTGTATTGTTAAAGTTAATAAGAAAGACCGGGATGTTGGCAGTCCCGGTAGGTGAAACCACTTTCCGGGGAATCGCAGCCTGTAACTCCTTTGAAAGTCTCTTTCTGGGGATCATTTCCTGGGCTTGTGCGGTTGGCCTGAGATGTTTTATTAAATTGCCGGGGAGAGGGTCCCGGTTAACTCTCCGCTTTGAACTGATAAGTTTTCCGGTTTGATCGTGTACTGCATATGTCCAGCTTTTCAAGTTATCATCAAATACAATCGAATATCCATCAATTGTTTCCCATCCATGCAGAGACTCGTCGCCCCATTGAGTTGCCTGAAAGGTTGAGCCATCTGACTGGGTCAAGGTATGAACAATCGGAGCAGCCGGTACTGCAAGGCATTTCCTCGGTAAAGAGAATATGACGAGGGAAGTCAGGAGAAGAATATGCAGGTACACCTGTTCTTTTTTTATACCCATTTTACCCTCTAGTTTTAATATCCCAGTTTTCTCAGTTTCTTTTCGTCGAAACCGAAGTAATGGCCGATCTCGTGGGCGACAACTTCCTGCACTTTTGCCTTGATCTCACCCTCATCCCGGCAAACTGCCTCAATGGGCTTCTGGTAAATGGTGATCATGTCAGGAAGGACATTACCATACCAGTGCCCCCGCTTGCTGTAGGGAACCCCCCGGTAGAGTCCAAGGAGGTTGTAGGGCGATGAAATCCTCATTTCTTTCAGGGTCAGCCTGTCAGGCAGGTCTTCGATGATCAGCTCGATATTCTCAAGTTTTTTCCTCAGCAGGGAGGGCATATCTTTTAATGCTTCGAGAACCAGCTTTTCGAATGAGTCATGATCCATAGTTACAGGAGGCTCTCAGAGATGCCCGGAGGGAATGAGCCAGTTTTTTGTCCGTTTATGCCCAGGTACCGGCAGCAGGCCTCAAGGCTCCTCTCCACATCCTCTATGCGGTGCGGCTCAATCGTGTAAATCGGTTTAATAGAATACTGCTGCAGGAGATGGAAAAACTCGTCAAAGTTAATCTTCCCCTCTCCCATGGGCAAATGATCATCGTTAGACTTATTGTTATCATGGAGATGCAGCTCAAAAAAATACTTGCCAAGGGTGTCAAACCACTCTTTCATTGAAACTCTGGAGAAGAGATGAAAATGACCTGAGTCGAAACAGATGCCAAAGAAGGGGTCAGCAAGCCCTTCCATGAGGTCTTGTAACGTATCGGGTTCTTCTTCAAAGACATTTTCGATGGCAATAGGTATTTTCAGCTTATGGGCCTTTTTCAGTATCGGCTCCCAGGTCAAAAGGCTCCGCTCAAGCCACAGCTTCCTGTTCCCGTTGAAGTACCACCTGTTGTAACCGCCATGAAGGACTACAGCCCCCGGATGAAAATGTGAAGCCGCATCTAACGCCTGGGAAAAGCGTTTCACCGTTACATTTCTCACCATGCTGTCAACTCCCCCGGGGCTAAGGTCCATAAAAGGACCGTGGATAGTGACAGTAAGATTATGATCATGCAAAGTCTTTGCTATTTTCCGGATATCTTTCAATGCGTAGCTGTCGAGGGTATCGCTGTTAAGGTAAATTTCAGGATTGAGGCCATTTTCAGCAATAACATTCACATGATTGAGGAGTATCCTGTAGGGCATGTTAATCTGGATGGTTGTGCTCATAAATAATGTGCCTCAGGATGTAAATCTTTTTGGTGGCAAAGCGCTTTAAGAGATGTCTTGCCTACTCTTCAATTTCATAAATTTCCGGAAGGCAGCGGAATTGCTCATCGCAGTCCAGTCCGTAACCGACGAGAAAATCACTTTCAAGGGAGAAGCCAACATAGTCGAGGCCGATATCCACCTTCCTGCGGCTTCGCTTGTCGATCATCACGCAGATTTTCAGGGAAGAGGGCTTCGCCTTGAGAAGCCTTTTTTTGAGAAAATTTAAAGAGAGACCGCTGTCTGCAATGTCATCGATGATAATTACGTCCTTGCCTTTGATGGAGATCTCGATGTCTTTTGTGATTTTTATGTTGCCGGTTGATTGCGTGCCTGATCCATAGCTTGCCAGCCGCACAAAATCTACCCGTACCGGAATGCCCAGGTGCCTCACCAGGTCAGCAAGAAAAATGAATGCGCCCTTCAGTACCCCGACCAGGATGAGGTCTTTCCCTTGATAGTCTTTTGAGATCTTTTTAGCGAGATACGTTACCCTCCGGTCAATCTCGTCGCTGGTATAGAGTATTTTTTTCTTAAACTCTTTCATCAGTTAAATTTACCCCGATCCTCAAGAATCTTTCTTGCGCCCCGGGCGACAACCGTGGAGATATTTTTATTCTTTGAAATACTCCTCAGGTCGTTCTCAGTGATATAGATCAGGAGCTTGAGGGAGATCGGCACCGGCGTCTTGGGGTTGCTGACAAGGCCTATCTTTACCTTGTAATTTTTGGTCAGTTCCTTTTTGGCTGCAATCAAACGTAAGACCTCGTCGCTCACGTTGCGCGACTGGCAGATTTTAATAATATCTTCTTCCGTCATTCTCGGGCTGTTGACAACCGCAGCAAGGATAAGCTTGTTGGGATCTTTGAGCAGGAGGTTCCTGGCTTCCCTGTTGCCGATGGTGGCAAGCTTTATTTTCTCGCCCACCCCCATCTCCATGATCTTCTGATAGAGGCTTTGAAAGACCTCTTTGTCCGGTTCCTCTTTTATTTCTTCAATCAGTTCTTCAGGGAACTCAGGCTCTCTTGTCTCGCCTTCATTCATCCTCTTCCACCACCTTTACTTGTGAAACAATCTTCTCAGCTATGTGGGCAGGGACCTCTTCGTAGGAGGAGTATTCCACGGTAAAAGTTCCTCTTCCGCTGGTCAGGGAGGTAAGTTCAGAAGCATACGTGAGAATTTCGGACATCGGGACATGAGCTGTGATAATCTGATGGTTGTCTTTGGAATCCACTCCCAAGACCCTGCCGCGCCGGCTGTTTAAATCACCGATGACGTCGCCCATGTTTTCATCCGGTACGTTAACGGTAACCTTCATGATCGGCTCGAGGAGCATGGGCAGTGCCTGCTGGACCGCCTTTTTAAAAGCCATGGATGATGCAATCTTAAAAGCAAGCTCTGAAGAATCTACCTCGTGTGATTTCCCGTCAAAAAAGCGGATCTTGAAATCAACCACAGGGTACCCGGCCATGACTCCGCGCTGCTTTGCCTCATTAAGTCCTTTTTCGACAGCAGGCACAAAGTTGCGGGGGACATTCATCCCCACGAGGTCATTATCAAACTCGAAACCTTTTCCGCGTTCCAGGGGGAAAATGTCAAAGTGCACCTCGGCAAACTGCCCGCGCCCGCCGCTCTGTTTTTTATGACGGTAGATAACAGATTTGGCAGCCTGCCGTATAGTCTCACGGTACGGGATCTTGGGTGACTGGAGGGTAACTTCAACGCCGAATTTCCTCTTGAGCTTTTCAATCGTCGTTTCCAGGTGGACCTGTCCCATTCCGGAGAGGAGCATCTCTTTTGTCTGGAGGTCACGGTCGAGTCTCAGGGTCGGGTCCTCTTCGATGAGGCGGCTCAGGGATGAGAATATCTTTTCTTCGTCCCCTTTGCCCTTGGGAAGAAGCGCAAATGAGAGGATGGGGTTGGGATGGGTGAAGCCCTGGAACACAGCCGGGTATTTTTCATCGCTCAAGCTGTCACCGGTGGTTGTCTCTTTCAGCTTTGCTACGGCTACAATGTCACCGGCAATCGCCGGATTGATCGGCTTCTGTCCTTTCCCTTCAAGCTTGAAAATCTGACCAATTCTCTCTTTGGCGCCTTTCGAGGCGTTGTACATGTTAGAATCAGAATTTATCTGTCCCGAGTAGATCTTGAAGATAGTCAGCTTGCCGGCATAGGGATCAGCAATAGTTTTAAAAACAAATCCTGCAAAAGGCGCGTTTTCATCGAATGCAGCTTTTATTTCCTGCTTGGTCTTTGGATTCAGTCCGACCATTGCTCCACGCTCAGCCGGCGATGGAAAGCATTCAACGATAAAATCGAGCAGCGGCTGCATGCCGATGTTACGCAGGGCTGAGCCGAGGAGGATCGGGAAGAGTTTCTGCGAGATGATTCCTTGCTTCAGGGCAGAGAGCATTTCTACCTTGGAAGGCTTCGTCCCTTCCAGAAATTTTTCCAGGAGCTCGTCATTTGACTCTGCAATGTCTTCTATGAGTTTCGTCTTGAACTCTTCAGCCTTTTCCTTCATGTCAGCGGGGATTTCCTCTATGGTGAATGTACCGCTCAGGTCATCCCTGTAAACCAGGGCCTTTTCTTCAATGAGGTCTATTAATCCTGCAAATTTCTGTTCAGAGCCAAGAGGGAGCTGAAGGATGAGAGGTTTTATTTTGAGGTATTTTTTCACGTTCTCGACTGTACGAAATAAATCAGACCGTTCCCGGTCAAGCTTGTTTATAAATATACAGCGGGGCAGGGAAAATTGATTGCAGTAATCCCAGACTTTCTCGGTCTGGACCTGTACGCCTGAAATAGCATCAATTACCAGAACTGCGCTGTCGGCAACCTGGAGAGAATTACGGGTATCAGCGATGAAATTTGCATCACCTGGTGTGTCAATCAGATTGACCTGGCATTTCTGCCATTCAAGATGGTGAAATGATGAGCTGATCGTGATCTTCCTCTTTATCTCTTCCGGTTCGTAATCCATGAGTGAAGTACCGTCGTCAACTCTCCCGAGACGGGTTGTTATCTTATTGTTAAAAAGGAGGGCTTCGGCAATAGATGTCTTGCCTGACCCTCCGTGGGCAATGAGAGCTACATTCCGTATGTCCTTGGTTTCATATTTATTCATTTCTTTTATTCTTCCTCCTCCTTCAGCCGTTAGGCGTTTTTAGGTCCTCTAAGTACCGCTGGGCAGAAAAAGCAGCCTGAGCTCCATCACCCACCGCAGTGGTTACCTGACGCAAGAGTTTTGAACGGACGTCACCTGCGGCAAACACACCCCGCTCTGATGTCTCCATGCGGTCGTCCGTCACGATACAACCCAGGGTATCCAGTTTTACCTTGTCTTTTAAAAGTTCGCTGTTCGGGTGGATGCCAATGAATATGAAAACGCCGTCAAGGGAAAGCTCTTTTCTCTCCTGAGTTTTTACATCCCTGAGGGTTATGGAGTGCACTGACTGGTTGCCGTCAATCTTTTCTACTATCGAATTCCATACAACCTGGATATTCTTTTCAGATAGAGCCTTTTCCTGGAGAATCCTGACTCCCCGGAAGGCGTCCCTTCGATGGATGACAAACACGTCCCGGGCAAACTTGCTTAAGAAAAGCGCTTCTTCCAGGGCCTTGTCACCACCGCCCACTACCGCGACCCGCAGGTTTCTGAAGAGAGGTCCGTCGCAGGTTGCGCAGTAGGATACCCCCCTGCCGGTCAACCGCTCTTCCCCTTCGACTCCGAGCGTATTGGGGACTGCACCGGTAGCGACAATGAGGGCATGAGAGGCGATAGTCCTGCCGTCAAGTGTGACCTGCTTTTCCTTCTCTTTCAGGATGATTTCCTTCACTTCAGACTGTGCGACAGGCAAGCCAAGCTCATTAATCTGGCTCAAGAAATTCTGACATAGTTCAAGGCTGGAGATTCCATTTTTAAAGCCGGGATAATTGTCGATCCTCTCGGTATAATTGACCTGTCCGCCAATAAGAGCTTTTTCAATGAGCAGGGCTTTGACCCGTGCCCGGGCTGCATAAATACCTGCCGTGACACCGGCTGGTCCACCCCCTATGATGACAAGCTCATATTCGCTCTCTGGCATAATCTAAGCGTCTTTCAGGCTTCCAGTAAGATGTAAAATAATATGGAATAATGCCTCAAAAGTCAATGATAATTCAGATGAGCACGGTATTTACCATTGACATTATTTATCAACCCTTTAGAATTACCAACAATAAACCTGGTCTATTTTAAAGGACTTACATTTGGCAAAGATTAAGACGGTTTTTAACTGCATGAAGTGCGGATACCAGTCACCCAAGTGGCTGGGGAAATGCCCTGATTGCGGAGAGTGGGGCAGCCTGGTCGAGGAAGAAGAGACGTTACCGAGAAGGGAAGGGGAGAGAGGTTGGGATTTCGAAGAAACGACACCGAAAACAATAGCCCAGATTGAACTTGATAGTGAACAGAGGATAAAGACCAGGATCGCAGAATTTGACCGGGTCCTGGGAGGGGGGGTCGTCAGGGGATCGGTGATTCTTGTCGGGGGAGATCCGGGTATCGGAAAATCTACCCTTCTGCTCCAGGTTTTGAATCAACTCGGAAGTGAACAGGTAAAGGTTCTCTACATCTCGGGAGAAGAATCGGTAATCCAGACCAAGGTAAGGGCTGAGAGGATTAATGTAAATTCTCCTCACCTCTACATCCTTACTGAAAATAACCTGGAACGGATAACCAAGATTGTTAAAGAACTGAAGCCTCAAATCCTGGTGATTGACTCCATCCAGACTGTCTACAGCCTCGATTTACAGTCAGCTCCCGGAAGTATCAGCCAGGTGCGGGATGCATCAGGGAAAATTATCTTCCTTTCAAAAGCAAACGGTATCTCTACCTTCCTCATCGGGCATGTTACGAAAGATGGGGCGATTGCCGGCCCGCGGGTCCTGGAACACATGGTTGATACGGTGCTCTATTTCGAAGGAGACCGGGGGCATCCCTACCGCATCCTCCGGGCAGTAAAAAACCGCTTTGGCTCTACCAATGAGATCGGTGTCTTTGAAATGAAGGATACTGGCTTGACCGAGGTATTGAACCCATCTGAGATTTTTCTCGCAGGAAGACCTGAGGCTGAGCCTGGGTCAGTGGTTGTTCCGTCCCTGGAGGGTTCGAGGCCTATCCTGGTAGAAGTCCAGGCGCTGGTCAGCCCGACGAGTTTCGGCATGCCGAGAAGAATGGCCATGGGTGTTGACCCCAACCGTCTCTCGTTGCTTGCGGCGGTCCTCGAAAGAAAGGTTGGCATGAAGCTCTATAATCAGGATATTTTTTTAAATATAGCCGGCGGACTCAGGATCTCTGAGCCTGCGGTTGACCTGGGCCTTGTCTGTGCCGTGGCATCGAGCCTGCTCGACAAGCCGGTTGATCATTCAACGGTGATATTTGGCGAGGTCGGGCTGGCAGGGGAGGTCAGGGCTATCAGCCAGAGTGAAACGAGGGTAAAAGAAGCAGAAAAACTCGGTTTTAAAAGGTGTATCCTCCCCAAGAATAATGAGAAGAGATTCCAGGCTGAATCCCGTCTTGAACTGTGCGGTGTATCTTCCATCGAGGAGGTGCTGGGATTGCTTTTCAGGAAGGGTTCAAGGGGTCAATCCGCCTTCGGCGAAAAGGGTTCAAGGGAAAGGTCAGAGCAATGTTAAAAAATGCCCCGGGTGTGCTTGAAGGAATACCGTTTGTTTTGTTATTTTTCTTTTTCTGCCTTCTCACGCTATTCTTTTCTTTTGTCTTTCAAAGCGGCGCCTTTTCTTTTTTGTCGATAATTTTTTTCATTCTTTTACTTTTTACCCTCTATTTCTTCAGAGATCCTGAGCGTACGTGCGAACTGAGTGCAGGAGATAATTTTACCAGGCATATTGTTTCGCCGGCTGACGGGACGGTTCTGGACGTGATCGAGATTTACGAGCCGAAATTCCTCAAATGTGCTACAACCAGGATAAGCATATTCATGTCTGTCTTCAGCGTGCATGTAAACCGCGCACCCGTCGAAGGCAAGATCGGATACATTCATTACCACCCGGGAAAGTTCATTTCAGCTTTTAAGGAAAAGGCATCCCTTGACAATGAACAGATTTCAATCGGGGTGGTGCAGACGCATGAGGACGGGAGTGAGAAGAGATTACTTTTTACCCTGATTGCCGGCTTGATTGCCCGCAGGATTATCCTCTGGAAGAAAAACGCTGATTCTCTCAGAAGCGGAGAACGGATAGGGATGATTCGATTCGGCTCCCGGGTAGATCTCTATTTGCCAGGTGGGTCCAGGGTAATCGTTAAAAAGGGAGAAAAGGTGTTTGCCGGTAAAACGGTTGTCGGTTACTGGTAAGGTCAGGTTTGAAACCTGCCCGCTACTTTAAAGACTCGTCAGAGATAACTTCGATCCCTTCACGCAAAAGAAGTGCGGCTGTTACTCCCGGACCCTGTATCAACTCCTGATGTGAAGTGGTGAACTGCACTCCGCAGGAAGGGCTCCTTTCTTTTAGGATCGCTTTTCTTATCCCCAAAAGCTTGGCTATCTTCAAAGTCTCGAAGGCACCGCGTATCAGCTGTGCCGCCAGGTCGTTACCTCCCTGATCACACACCCTGCATTTTCCGTCCAGGACATCAAAACCGTTGCCTCCCTGGATGAAAACAGCTTGACGGGGGGTGGGGAGGCCTCCCAGTTGTTCGGGACAAACAGGGATATACCCTTCTCTCTGTGCCTTTTCCCTGAGCAGGGGGTTGAGGCGGCTGGAGGCATCATAGCGGCAGTCTATACCTAAGAGGCAGGCGCTAACAATCAGCACGGGGATTAAACGAAAATAATATTCTCGTCATCCTTCTCTTTCAGGCTTATCTCTCCGATGATGTAGGCTTCTTCCTGGAGGCCCTTTAACCTCGAAACAATATCATCAGCCTCATCAGACGGGACAATCAGCATCATTCCTATACCCTGGTTGAAAGTCCTGAACATTTCCTGCTCGCTGACGTTCCCCTGTTCCTGGAGAAATATAAAAATAGAGGGAATCTTCCAGCTCCCTCGGTAAATGGTAGCACGGCAAGCCTGGGGAAGAATTCGGGGCAGGTTGTCAATGAACCCGCCACCCGTGATATGGGCTATACCGTTAAGGTGAAAGTGACGGAGGAGGTTCTGGATCTTTTTAACGTAAATCTTTGTCGGCGTAAGGAGCAGCTCACCGATTGATTTTCCCCCATCCAGAGGTTTGTCGTGTACGGTGAGATGCAGGCGCTCGAATACTATTTTCCTCGCCAGGGAATACCCGTTGCTGTGCAGTCCGCTGGATGCAATGCCAATAATTTTATTCTCCACCGTTATAGATGAGCCGTCGATTATCTTTTCACGATCAGCAACGCCAACAACAAAACCTGCCAGATCGTATTCTCCTTCCTTATAGAAGGAAGGCATTTCAGCGGTCTCTCCTCCGATGAGTGCGCACCCTGCCTCGATGCACCCCTGAACGATTCCCTGGATAATCTCATCTGCCCTGATTGATGCAAGCCGGGAAGTTGCAAGGTAATCGAGGAGAAAGATAGGTTCTGCGCCGGACACGATGATATCGTTCACACACATGGCAACCAGGTCAATGCCGATCGTATCATGCTTGTCCATGAGAAAGGCTATTTTCAGTTTGGTCCCGACCCCGTCAGTAGAAGAGACGAGAACAGGATTGCGGTACTTCTCTGTATTCAGGGAAAAAAGGCTGCTGAAGCTTCCGATTTCAGAAATAACCTCTGGGCGGTAGGTGGATTTGACCGCCTCGCGAATGCGTTTGGCAAAAAGGTTCCCCAGGTCAATGTCCACGCCGGCATCTTTATACGTAACAGTCTTTTTCAAAATATGCCACCTTTCGATTTACAGATTCATTGTATATAAACAATAAGGCATTGCATGTCAAACCTTTTGCTTGCCCGGCAGATAAATATTTGGTACGGTTATTCTAATGACGAATGCGGACTGCGGAGTGCGGAAACTTTGAAAATCTGAAATCCGCAATCTGAAATCTCAAATCAGAAAGGGTGGGATAATGAACATCAAGTTCTTAGGCGCAGCCAGAACGGTGACCGGTTCTGCCTACTATTTGGAATCGCCTCCTTTAAAGCTGCTCGTTGACTGCGGAATGTTTCAGGGAAGTAAAAAATTGCAGGAGCGCAATACCCTTACCCATTTCCCCCCGGTCAAGGACATACCCTATCTTCTCCTCACACACGCCCACATAGATCACTGCGGGATGATTCCCCTCCTGGTGAGGAAGGGGTTTCGGGGCAAGATCCTTGCAACGGAAGGTACCTGCGATCTCTGTGAGATTATGCTCAAAGATAGTGCCCATGTTCAGCAGATGGATGCTGATTGGCAGAATAGAAAATACCAGAGGTCGGGGAAGGGGCACATAGAGCCGCTTTACACCTTAAAGGATGTAGATTATGCACTGAAGTTATTTTCACCGATACGTTATGACCAGATGATTAACCTTACGCCTGAAGCCCGGGTGATGTTCAGAGATGCCGGGCACATCCTCGGCTCAGCAATCATCGAGTTCTGGTGGAGTGAACAGGGCAACAAATTCAAGCTCGTATTTTCCGGAGACATAGGCAACTGGAAACAGCCGATCATCAGAGATCCCTCTTCCGTAGAAGAAGCTGACTTTCTCTTAATTGAATCCACCTATGGAAACCGGCTCCATAAATCTATGGAGGACACAGAGAGGGAACTTGAGGCAATTGTAAACAGGGCTATCCAGGATCAGGAAAAGGTCATCATTCCTGCCTTTGCTGTTGAACGAACGCAGGACTTGATCTATATCCTCAGCAATTTTGCCCGGCGCGGGCAGCTCGCTTCAATCCCGGTCTATATCGATAGCCCTCTCGCCACTGCTGCCACTGAAATATTCAAGCGCTACCCCAGCTACTTTGATAATGAGACGAGGACGATCATGGAAGCAGGTGAAAACCCCCTGGATCTCCCCGGCTTGATATTTACGAGGACAAGCGAGGAGTCTAAAAAGATCAATGAAAAGAAGGAAGCGGCAATCGTCATCGCAGCAAGCGGCATGTGTGATGCTGGGAGGATCAGGCATCACCTGAAACACAACCTCTGGAAGCCGAAGGCACATATCGTGTTCACCGGTTACCAGGCCGCAGGTACCCTCGGGAGGGAGATTATCGAAGGGAAAAAGCAGGTCAAAATATTAGGCGAAGAAGTGCAGGTAAAAGCGAACATCCACACCCTGGGAGGATTTTCTGCCCATGCAGATCAGGTGGGGCTGCTCAACTGGCTCGGGAATTTTAAAAATCATGAAATGAAAGTATTTGTCGTCCACGGGGAAGAGCGGATAGCTGTCGAATTTGCCGAAGTGATAAAAGAACGGTTTGCATTCAGCATCGTGATACCTCGCTGGAAAGAAGTTTTTGAGATAAAGAAATGGGAAATGGTTCCTCAGCCTGAAGAACACGAAGATATACCCGCAATGCTCGCTCTCCTGGAGAAAAATCTTCAGGAACTGAGAAAGAATGAGGGAAAAAAGAAATTAGATACTGAGAGGGAAAGGGAAAGGATCCTTCAAAAGATCCGTGAGCTTAACTCTGACCTCGAGCAGATGTTCCGATCATCCTGACTGCTTCATCAATTCCACTCAGGGGGATCTCTTCCTGGTCACCCCGGCCCATGTTCCTCAGGACAAAGATACCTTTCTGCAGTTCATCAGGCCCGATTATGATTACCCAGGGTATTCCCTTGCTGTTTGCGTAGCCAAGCTGTTTCTTAAGTCTGTCCTCCTGCAGGTAAACCTCAGCGTTGATCCCTGAGGATCTGAGTTGTGTGGCAAGGCTGGAGATTGTCCCCAGGAGATCATGGTTGAAGAGGGTAAAAAGTACCTGGGTAGAAGTAGCGCAGGGAGGAAGCATGGAAAGCTCTTCCATTACCGTGCAGATCCTCTCAAGGCCGAAAGATGCTCCTGTGGCTGGCACTTCAGACCCGAAGAAAAGGCCTATGAGATTATCGTATCTTCCGCCTCCGGTGATACTTCCGATCTTCGGTTCTTCAACTACAGTTTCGTGGATGATCCCGGTATAGTAATCAAGCCCTCGGGCAAGGGAG
>Ga0315280_10006465_pt1 | contig 16163 bp, 26 predicted proteins | sample YL17G06_40_MG_FD_203697 | JGI IMG/M metagenome (GOLD analysis project Ga0315280, IMG submission 203697) | Sediment microbial communities from Yellowstone Lake, YNP, Wyoming, USA - YL17G06_40 | ecosystem: Environmental > Aquatic > Freshwater > Lake > Sediment | place: USA: Wyoming | collected... | reverse complement strand
CGTTAGTCTCTTCTGTGCCATTCCTGGACAAGCTGCATGTGAGCTGAGCCGGGCAGTTGCTGCCTGTTGCGGTTGTCTGTGTTCCGTAAGTTTCTGTCGTGCTTGGCGTAATTGCCAGCGCTAACGGCGCGGACACTTTCGTTATAGTAAGGTATCTTGGTGTTGCTGATGCTTCTGTGTAATTCTCATTTCCAGCACCAAAGGCTGTATATACGTAGTAACCAACCCCATACGTCTTGAAAACATTATTATCAGTAGAGGTCACATTAGATTCATTTTGGTATAATTTTACTGCTCCATACGGTGTTGAAGCTGAAGCGTTAATCTGGCCCGTGTAATTGAAACTTATATCGCCAGCAGTGCCATTAAGCAGCAATGTAACTGTTCCTAGTGCTTTATCTATCTGATATGTCTGTAAACCAGAACTGTTCAAATTACCTATCGTGTCGTTAGCCCACCATTGATACTGGTAAGGGCCGACAGACAATTGGCCGTAATCATAATAATATTCATCACCGACCTTGGTGGACACGGTATAGTTAGTCAAAGTCCCCGTAAAATTATGCTCTACCCAAACCGTGCCTATCGTCCCTGCAGATGTTATCGTGGCATTGAACTGATAGCCCTGCGTTGGACTATAGAGAGACAAACTGGAGACATTTTGTTTGAGGGCATCCAAATTAGGTGGAACAGTACTTAATCCCAACGTCCTGTTGTCCGTGACATTCTCAAGCGGTGTGCTATCCCAGCAGCTTATGCCCCAATTGTATGTCCCATTATTCTCGAAGTAATATGAAATGTCATTAACTGAATTATTGACGATAGCAGTAGTGTTGGCTTGGGTCATTTCCCATGTTCCGCTTACATTGGTCCAAAGGGAGCAATTGACTGCATCCCCTGCAGTAAAGTTTGGCAAGAAACCAAAATGTATAGTTCGAGTAGTCGTGTTGGTGACTGCATTATCGGGATATTGGAGAATAATCCCAACCGGTTCGTCAATAGCAAACACAACTGGGGCATAGTAAATAAAAATCCCAGCAAAACATAACGTTACCAAAACTAATATAGCCCCGATAGTCCTGCCGCTGTTCATTTAAGTAACCTCCAGAAAGAAACTTGAGAGAACAAAACGGCCAAAATAATAAAGGTTCCCGCGATTTCTAAAGCAGATTTTACTTTACCCATATCTATTTACCTTCTGTTGAAATGTGCCCAAAGAACTCGATTCCGGCAATTTAGATCCGATAGTATATTGGCTACATATTAAGGTCTGTCCAACCACCCAAAACATTCCGTTTAAACCCGATGCAGCATGCCTAGTTATTCTCATGGGTAGAGTTAACCCCTCGTTCACTTTTATTACCTGAAATTATTAAAGCATAGTAATATATAATACTTTGTAATAATTTGTAATGAAATTAAAAAGATGGATGAGGAGAGATGGGTTTCAAGCTCCGTAGCCGGTTGGAATACCTGAGTATCGAGCCAAATTTAAATGAAAATAAAAAGGTATTTGGAATCTTTTCGATACTCGCATTGCTTGGATTGGTTGTCTTTGCCATTATGGGAATTTTCTTGAAAAATAATTGCAAGAGTGGTTTGATATGAGAAAGATCGTATTGCTTATTCCGTTGCTGTTATTCCTGTCCGTAGGGTTCTCTGTACAGACTTATGGAGAGAATCTGATTCAGAACGGGAATTTTTCTGGAAACGCCGATGGCTGGCTTGGATTCGGCTTCAATAACTGCACGGATTCGGATTTTGGCGAGATACAGAACGGCTACTATAGTGAGGTTATATCGGAATGCCAGCAAGAATACGCCAATGCTTCTACTGCCTGCGGGGGGCTAGATACGGGTTCGTATGGTGTGGACAGAGGACCCAATTCGTTTAGTGATCCGGATAATGCCATTGATGGGGATTGGAGCACATTTTCAGGTATAAATGCTGACGGCAACCTCATGATAAATTACACCAAGCCAAGTTTTGCGGTCAACGCTACTTGGACTATAAAAGACGAAACAGGGACGCATAATATCTCGCTTCCGTCTTTTTGCCTTAACTCATCCCAAGTTGGTATATGGATATTGGGCAGAAATTATGGAACATTATCAGCATACTGCAATCAAGGTGGTGCATATGGTGACTTGCTTGCTTATTACTTATTCTATCAAAGTCCCGGTATAGACGCCGTTAATTTTTACGAAGAGAATATAACATGGCTACATAGTACAAATGAGACTTTCTATATCAACCAATCCTCAAGTTTGGACGGGGGATATGTTGCGACTCCCAAATTCAACATCACACAAGGCAAGACATATCTTCTGCAATTCGATTTTCTTCCCGTCAATGATTCGCATCCTCTTGACGCATATGGAACATATTATAACAAGAATTATTACGAAGTTCAAATAGTCCCGATATATGACGGAAATGATGGGTGCCTTTGGCACTCAACACAGATCGATTATAATAGTTCGTTTGCGAATGCGAGTCATCTTTACCCCGCATATAATCAAGATGACTTTTCTAACATGATAGTTTCCGATTTGGGAGATGGATGGAAACGATTGACAGCCCTTTGGAATTCCTCAAAGCCAATCAATGCTGAAGCAGGGACGCATCCCGCAATATTGACGTGGTCTAATTTTTGGTATGAAGAAAACAACCAGCAGAATCTTGAATACATTGACAACGTTATGTTTTACGAGGTCGAGGCCGCTCCGAACATAACCGCCTTCAATGCGAACCTTACCTCTGGTATTGACTCTCTCGCAGTCAGCTTCAATGGGAGCGCATCCGACATCAACGGCGAAAACCTCACTTATACCTTGTTCTTTGACGAGAGTAACCGTACTCTGAACGTGAGCGGAAACATAAGTGACGTACAGACAGTCCTCGGAAACCACACGTATGGCGTCGGTTCCTTTACGGCCCTCCTGGAAGTGAGCGATGGGCAAAACCAGACTAACTCAACCATCCTCATATCTGTTAACGCCACACCAGCTGCAGCCGTTACCATAAATGCAGTTTCAGGCGGCGGTAGCGGTAACTGCTATTATAACTGGACCTGCTCGGAATGGGCGCCTGCAAAATGCCCTGCAAGCGGGAAGCAGACTAGACAATGCGTGAACAAGGGGACATGCTCCGGGACTTCTGGCAAACCATCAGAATCACAGAGTTGCGAATACACCTCGCCGATTCCCAAGCAGCTGTTGGATGTCGAGCTGTCTCTGGAGAACAATGCGCTCAGCAACTCCAGCGACTTGGTGGCGGTGGTGAATTTCGAGAGCTTCGGAAAAGAGCCCGCCAACATAAGCACGACCTACAGGGTTTTTGATAAAGCAGGAGAGGCATTATACACCAGCCATGGCCGGGTGATAGTATATACCGAGAAGATGGAGACAGTATATTTCAAGGACCTGAAACTCCCTGGTGGGGACTATGACCTTGAACTCGAGATAAATTACTTTAATGTGACAGAGAAATTCGAGCAGAAATTTAGTGTCATTGAAAGCGGAAGCTTAGTGGAAGCATCTACAGAAGCGCTCAATATCCCTGGCATGATTTTGGTTGTGATCGCCGCCCTTGGCCTGGCTGGGATAATCTACAGGATAAGACCGCCGAGTGGCAGGGCACCACTCGAACCGTCGCTTATGGAGACTGAAGAGGCCTATCCGCTCCCGCCCCTGAGATAGCTATTTATTTCTCTGCGACGTAAGTCAATCATGATTAAAGCGATAGCCTTTGATTTGGACAATACCCTGATCGACTTTTGGCAGATGAAGAAGAAGTCCTGCGACGCCGCTGCTCGGGCTATGATAAAGCACGGGCTCAAGGCGGACAGAAAAAGGACTGTAAGAGAGATTTTCCACATCTACGACACCAAAGGCTATGAGTACCAAGAAGTCTTCACTGATTTGATAAAGAAGTTCAACAAAAAGCTAGATTTCCGTATACTTGGGGCTGGTGTCGCCGCCTACCAGAAGGTCAAGGGCGAGCTGCTTTTCCCCTATCCTGACGTGAAGCCAGTCCTGAAGAAACTCAAGAAGAAATACAAACTGGCGATAGTCACTGATTCTCCTAAGCTCCAGCCATATACTAGATTGGCCGCACTAGGAATCCTACAGTACTTCGACGTTATTGTCACGTTCGACGACACCCACAAGCACAAGCCGGACCCGGCGCCGTTCCGTTTCCTATTGAAGAAATTGAAGCTAAAGCCGCAAGAGGTTATGTTTGTCGGAGACAGTCCTCGCAGGGACATGCCTGGAGCCAGAGCCGTTGGGATGATCACTGTTTTTGCTAAATATGGCCTGATTCCGCGAGAGAGGGAGGCGTCTAAAGCCGACTATACTCTCCACAGCTTTAAGGACCTGCTCCAAGTAGTGAGAAAAGCCAATAGAGCGTAACCTTTTTAAACCCAAATATAGACAATTATACCACTGGTTTTGAAAACCGCTTGTTTGTTTTTTAAAGTTTCGAAATTAGTCCGGCATTCGAATGGTTTGTAAACCTAGCTTTAGCGCTGATTTGAATGGGCAAACGTGCAGGACCGAGAAGAGGAAGCAAAGCCTTCTATCCGAAGAAGAGGGCGAAAAGGATATTCGCTACTGTCAAGCATTTCCGGGGCGAGGGATTGCTAGGATTTGCGGGCTATAAGGCGGGCATGACCCACGTCATAGGGCTGGACAACTACGAAAAAAGCCCATCATACGGCATGTCCATCCACATTCCCTGTACAATAATCGAAACCCCTGATTTGTTCTGTTTTGGCGTCATTGCCTATCGAAAGACCCCCTACGGCCTGTTTGCTGTTTCTACTGTTTATCATGACAAGCTGGACAAGGATCTGGCTCGCGCTATCATAATCCCTAAGAAGCACAACAAAGAGGAGAACAAGAAAAAGATTGAGAAAGAACTCGCTTCTATCGCTGAAATCAGGTTATTGGTCCATACGCAGCCTAGAAAAATCAAGCTCAAAAAGAAGCCTGAGATATTCGAGCTGCCTGTTCTAAAGCCGGCAGAAGAGGCATGGAAGTTTGCTATGGAGAAGCTCGGCAAAGAGATAAAAGCCTCTGAGATTTTCAAGGAGGGCGACTTTATCGATGCTACTGCTATAACTACCGGAAAAGGAGTGGCTGGCCCTGTCAAGAGGTTCGGCATAAAGATACAGCACCACAAGGCCGGGTCCCATCGAAGAAGGCCAGGCAATATAGGGCCTTGGCATCCTGCGAGGGTGCTCTGGACTGTCGCTATGCAAGGCCAGCTAGGGTTCCAGCGAAGGACCGAATCCAACAAGAGGATACTGAAGATAGGAGACAACGCGAAAGAGATTAATCCTAAGGGCGGGATACCTAACTATGGGGAATTGGCTGGGAACTACGTTCTGGTCATGGGCTCCGTACCTGGCCCGAGGAAGAGACTGGTGTTCTTGAGGAAGGCGATGAGGCACAATAAAGAAACGCCTCTGCCTGCGATACAGATTATTTCGACGAGACCGCAACAGTGAGACTATGCCATTGACTACGCGAAAAAAGACGTTCAAGAAAGCCGGCGCCTCAATAGAAGAAGAGCTGTTCGAAACAAGATATGGAAAAAAGATTGGAAAGTTCAAACCAGAAGACCTGAAAGCGCTGTTCACGCTCGTAAAAGGCCGTGCAGCCAGAATAGAAGCAATGGATTATGTGATAGAACATAAGATTTCGTTGAATATGTTCGTGAGAAAACTCAGGGAAAACAAGAGGAGACTGAGATGAAACTGCCAGTATTCGACATGGAGGGGAAGGAAGCCAGACAGATAGAGTTGCCTAGCGTCTTTTCTGAGCAGGTTAGGCCAGATTTAATAAACAGGGCGGCAATGGCAGTTAGAAGCACCAAATTCCAGCCGAAGGGTTCAACTCCTCTGGCCGGACTGCAGACTTCAGCCGAGTATGTCGGTAGAAGGCGAGCCTATCGTACAATGATTAACATCGAGCGGGCTAGGCTCCCTAAGGTCAAGCTGGCAAAGGGGAGATTCGGGGAAGTCAGGATAGTGCCCCAGTCAAGAGGGGGCAGGCCGGCTCATCCGCCGAAAGTTGAGAAGATTCTGGTCGAGAGGATTAACAAGAAGGAGAGGAGAAAAGCTATCCGCTCGGCGATAGCTGCCACAGCCAATCCGGACCTGGTCCAGAAGCGAGGGCACAGAGTCGCTATGGAGACTCCTATAATAGTCGAGGATTCATTTGAGAAACTGAAGAAGACGAAAGAGGTTTTATCTTTATTCGAAAAGCTCAAACTCGAGAAAGAGCTTGAGAGAGACAGAGTGGTCAAGATAAGGGTGGGCAGAGGCAAGATGCGAGGAAGGAGATTCAAGAGAAGGAAAGGGGTTCTGGTCGTGGTCTCTAAGAGTTGCCCGGCAGTCAAAGCATCGGAGAACATACCCGGCGTCGATGTCTCTGTCGCGAAGAACCTAAATGCCGACCTATTGGCGCCAGGCGGACAGCCAGGTAGACTGACTATATTCACAGAGTCAGCGGTGAAGGAATTGGACAAATTATTCAGATGATATTTATGGCGATACAGTATCCATTGATTACAGAAAAATCCGTTGGCCTTATCGAGAAAGAGAACAAGCTAGTGTTCGTTGTGGATAAAGACGCGACAAAGCACGACATCAAGAAGGCCGTCGAAGAGCTCTATGGTGTCAAAGTGGCTACAGTCAACACGCTGATCTCGATGAAAGGGAGAAAAAAAGCGTATGTCAAGCTAAAACCAGAATACAAGGCGTCGGATATCGCCACGAAACTGAAAGTATTGTGATAACATGGGAAAACCTATAATGTCGCAGAGGAGGGGCAAAGGAAGCCCATCGTTCAAGGCCAGGAGCACTTGGTTCAAGGCCGAGGTGGAGTACAGGACTTACGATGACAAGGAGAAAGGACTGCTGCGCTTCGAGATTATAGACCTGGTTGATGATCCCGCGAGGAGCGCTCTTCTGATGAAAGTCAAATACGAGGATGGAAGCGTTCTATTCCTGCCTGCCCCTGAAGGCGCCATGGTCGGCCAAGTGCTTGAGGAGGGCTATAACGCTTCACTCGGCATAGGAAACATCCTTCCGCTCGAGAAGATTCCTGAAGGTTATCCTATTTTCAATATAGAAACAGTCATCGGAGACGGCGGTTCTCTGGTCAGGGCATCCGGCGCGATAGCCTATGTGGTGAACAAGAGCGGAGACCAGGTTCTAGTCAAGCTGCCTTCGGGCCAGATGAAATATTTCGACGGCCGTTCCAGAGTGACGATAGGCAACGTATGCGGCGGCGGGAGAACAGAGAAGCCGATGCTGAAAGCCGGCGTTGGCTATTACCAGGCCATAGCAAGAGGACATTGGTATCCGACGGTTAGGGGAGTCAAGATGAACGCTTATGACCATCCTTTTGGCGGCAAGCAGCATCATGGCGCTATCACGCCAAAGGGAGTCGGAGGAGCACCAGGACAGCACGTAGGGTCTTTCGGTGCTAGAAGGACAGGCAGAAGGAAGAGATAATGGCAAAAGTATTCTATTTCCACGGCAAGACATGGGAAGAACTGAAGAACATGCCTCTCGAGGAGTTCATGAAGCTGTTGCCTTCGAGAAAGCGCAGGTCGTTGAAGCGCGGACTGAACGATTCACAGAAGATATTGCTGAAGACCATACGGAACAGCAAGCCGGATAAGATGATAAGGACGCATGTCAGGAGCATGATCATAGTGCCTGAGATGGTCGGAAAAAGATTTATGGTGCATGATGGAAAAGACTGGAACATAGTGGATATAATCCCGGAGATGCTGGGCCACTATCTTGGTGAGTTCTCGCTTACGCGCGAGAGGGTCACCCACTCAGGGCCTGGCATTGGGGCTACCAGAGGGACAAAATTCATATCGGTGAAGTAGATGCCTTACAGTTACGAGCTGGACGAAGAGGATGAGAAAAAGACTTCGAAAGCCTATGGGAAAGAGGTCAACATGTCTTTCAAAAAGGCCAACGAGGTCTGTCACGTGATTAAGGGGATGAACGTAGATTCGGCTATTGCCTATCTCGAAAAAGTAATCAAGAAGGAGGCTTTCGTGCCTTTCAGGAGATACAAAACTAAAATCGGGCACAAGACCGGAGGCAAGCCCGGCAAATATCCGGCAAAAGTAGCGAAGAAAGTGATAGAGCTATTGAAGAACGCGAAAGCCAACGCCGGCCATAAGGGTCTAAACGACGAGCGGCTGAAGATAGAACACGCTACGGCCAATAAGGCTCTCGAATTTCCAAGGGTCAAGCCCAAGGGAGGAAGAGGGAGTCCTAGACCGCATAACATGGAACTGACCAACGTCGAGATAATACTGAGGGAATACTGATGATAGAGAGAAAATTCATAAATGAGAACATAAGAATGCTAAAAGTGGTAGACTACGTCAGGAAGGAATTGGAGAGGGCAGGGATTATATCTGTCGATATCCAGCGAAGTACTTTAGCCACCAGGATAGGCATTATAGCCGAGAATCCGGGCCTCATAATAGGCAGGAAGGGAAAGACCATCCAGGACCTGACTGCCGAGATAGAGAAGAAGCTCGGGATAGAAAACCCGCAGATAGAGGTTGCTGACGTCAGGAACACTTCGCTGGAGCCGAGAGTTATAGCGCGATGGATTGCGAGGATGCTTGAGCGAGGCCTAAAACCGAAGAGAGTGCTGCAGAAAGCGGCTGAAAGGGTCATGGGCGCCGGTGCGATGGGTGTCGAGATCATGGCCAAGGGCAAGATCCGAGGAAAAGGCGCCCAAGCGAGGACTGAGCGGATAATGAAGGGATATGTAAAGAAATCTGGAGATTCTGTCAAGCTCATAAAAGAGGCGTTCGAAAAAGCCACCTTGAAGCAGGGGATTATAGGCATCACAGTGAGGATAGCTCCAGCCGATGCTGTTTTCCCTGACAAGATAGACATCAAGAAGTTTTTCGAGCAGGCTAAGAAAGTAGAGGAAATGAAAAAACCGGAGATAATAGGTGAGGAAGTTGGCCATACTGAAGAGAAAGGAACTAAGAAGCCTAGGAAGCGAAGAGCTAAAAGACAAACTGAAGCAGCTAAAGAGTGAGCTGTCTACAGAGAAGGGCTCGGTGGCATCTGGCACGAAACCGGATAATCCAGGCAAGATAAAAGAGATAAAAAGGACGATAGCGAGAATATTAACCGTATTGCATGAAAGAGAGGGAGGTAAAAAGCAAAAATGAGTGAAACGTGCACAATCTGCGGTCTTCCAAAAGAAATCTGCGTGTGTAAGGAGATATCAAAAAGCGAGGAGAGGATTGGGGTCCACATCGAGAGGAGGCACGGCAGAAAGTTCCTGACCATCATCAGCGGCTTCGAGGAGACTGCTGGCTTGAAGGAATTGGTGAAGGAGATGAAAAAGGAACTCGCCTGCGGTGGGACACTAAAGGATAACAAGATAGAACTTCAGGGTGACCATAGGGACAAGATAAAAGAAATCCTCGTAAGCAAAAATTATCGCGCGGATCAGATAGATGTGAAGTAAATGGACAGACTCGTAATGGATGAGCTCATAGGGTTAGATGTCAAAATCATCAAGAGCACCCGCCGAGAGCTGATCGGGCTGAAAGGGAAAATAATCGACGAGACGCTCAACACCTTCGTGATAGAGACAATCTCTAAGGAGAGGGTTGTTCCTAAGAAACTCTGCGTGTTCCGGTTCTATTCGGACGGGGAGCATGACATCGACGGTAGAGACCTAGTCTATCGCCCTGAGGATAGGATAAAAAAGTATTGGAAAGATTTCGCTTGAGTGATACTATGGTAGAATGCAACGACAAGAACTGCCCGAAGCACGGCAAACTGAAAGTGTATGGCGGGACTATAGAAGGAGTCGTGGTTAGCGACAAGCCTAAGAATACTGTGATAATCGAGAAGCAGTATCTGAACTATGTCCCTAAATATGAGAGGTACGAGAGGCGGAAGACTAGGATAGCTGTTCATAAGCCGCCGTGCATGGACATACACACCGGTGATACTATAATCGCGGGCAAGTGCAGGAAAGTGTCCAAGACCAAGGCGCATGTTGTATTGGAGAAGATAAAATGAAAGCGATAGCTGCTCACATCTACGGGGGCCTGCATCCCGGTTCTATAATCAAGGTGGATGACAACTCCGGCGCTAAAATGCTGAGGATGGTCTCCAAAGCGAAGTACAGAGGCAGGAGAGGTAGAGCCGCGGATATAGGGGTTGGAGACATATTCCAGGCGTCTGTGATACAAGGCAAAGTAGATATGAGAAAGAAGATAGTCAGAGCTGTCGTCATCCGCCAGAGGAAAGAGTACCACAGGTTCACCGGCGAGACGATAGCGTTTGAAGATAATGCTTGCGTATTGATCAATGAAAAGAACGAACCACAGGCTTCTGAGATTAAGGGAGTCGTGGCGAAAGAGGTCGCCGAGCGATTTCCTAAAATAGCGACCATATCCAAGAACGTGGTGTGACTATGGTGAAGACGAAACAACCAAGGAAGCAGAGGAAACGGCTCTATAACCTCCCGCTGCACAAGAGGAGAAAGCAGATGTCTGCCAGGCTATCGGACGAACTGAGGAAGACGATAAAAAAGAGGAACGTGCCCATCGTCAAGGGGGACAAAGTCAAGGTCATGCGAGGGGAATATTACGGCAAGGAAGGCAAAGTGACGATGATCGACTATAAGCATTACAAGATAGGTATGGAGGGGATAATGGTGAAAAAACCTACTGGAAAGGAGAAAGCCATCCCCATACATCCGTCAAATGTCATGATAACTGAATTGAAGCTGACTGATGAGAGAAGGAAAAAAACATTAGGTAGATGATATGGGTTCAAAAGGCGGAAGAAGGCATCTGAAAAAGCTCAATGCTCCCAAGTCCTGGAACGTCGAACGAAAGGACTTTGTTTGGATAGCGAAGCCAAGGCCGGGCCCCCACTCGCTAGAGGGCTCAATGCCGCTGACCACCATACTCACGATGGTGCTGAAAAAGGCGGATACAATCCGAGAGGCGGAGAGGCTGATCAAGACGAATGAGATACTGGTCGATGGCCGGGTGGTGAAAGACCCGAAGTTCCCGGTCGGCTTCATGGACGTTCTATCACTACCCAGGGTTGACGAACACTACTTGATTACTTATGATAAATACGGCAGGATCCAACTCCAGAAAATCAAAGAGCAGAAGTTCAAGCTCTGCAGGATCGAGAGGAAGTTTGTCGCTAAGAAAGGCAAGAAGATGATCGGCCTGCACGATGGAAGGACACAATTGGCTGACAAAGAGTACAGGGTGGGAGACGTAGTCAAGATGGCCGTACCAGATCAGAAGATTCTAGACCATTTCGAGTTCAAGAAAGGCAATACAGCGTATGTGATAAAGGGGAAACATGCCGGGAAAACAGGAAAGATAAAGGAAGAGATTAAAGGGACTGCTGCGAGGGAGACGCTAGTCATTATGGAGAAAGAGGGCGAGACTTTCAACGTTCCAAAGCGATACCTGTTTTTGATTGGGAGGGACAAACCAGAGATAACCATAGAGTGATTTCATGATTTCGATAGAGAAAGTCACAGTCAATATAGGCGTTGGCACAGCTGGCGAGAAACTCGAGAAAGCGAAGAAGCTGCTCGAGAAGCTTACCGGCCAAAAACCTATAGAGACTTTGGGCAAGAAAAGGATACCAACCTGGGACGTGAAGCCTGGCTCGCCTATAGGGACGAAAGTGACCCTTCGTGGAAAAAGGGCTATTGATTTCCTGAACCTGGCGCTGGATGCGTCGGACAGGAAAGTGAAGGAGTCCGACTTCGATGTCATGGGCAACTTCTCTTTCGGCATACATGAGTACATAGACGTGCCCGGCTTCAAGTACGACCCGGACATAGGGATACTTGGCTTTGATGTGAGCGCCACTGTCCAGAAGTGGGGCTACAGGGTGAAGAAGAGGAAGAGGAAGACTGCACATATCCCGAAGAAGCACAACGTCACTAAGGCCGAATCATTAGAATACTTCAAGAAGAATTTCAATGTGGTGGTTGAATGAATAAAGTCCCAAGACCGCAGAAATACAAAAATCCCAGAAAGGGCGAGGGGAAGAGATTCTGCCAGTTCTGCAAAAGAGAAGATGGCCTGATAAGCAAATACGGTCTCCAGATATGCAGGGAATGCTTCAGGGAGAGGGCCGAAAGGCTGGGGTTCAAGAAATACGGGTGAGACAATGGATACGCTAGCTAACGCGCTTAGTAATTTGAAAAATCATGAACTGCTCGGCAAGAAGGAGTGCGAGATAAAACCGGCCTCCAAGATGCTCGGCAGCATACTGAAGATCATGCAGAAAGAGGGTTATATCGGGGAGTTCGAGTTCATAGACGACGGGAAGTCTGGCATCTATAAAGTGAGCATGGTCGGCAGGATAAACAACTGCAAAGTGATCAAGCCGAGATACTCGGTTAGTCATGGCGATTTCCTGAAATGGGAGAAGAGGTATCTGCCGGCGAGAGATTTTGGCGTGCTGATCGTCTCTACGCCCCACGGGATAGTCAGCCACCATGAAGCCAAGCAGCTGCACACCGGAGGCAAGCTCCTGGCTTTCATTTATTAGTGATATCATGATAGAGTACGAGGTCGAAATACCCAAAGACGTGGAAGTGAAGATCGAGGGAAATTATGCCATAGTTAGAGGCAAATTGGGGGAGCTAAAATGGAAGTTCGACCTGCACCAGACCGAGCACGAAATCAAGGACGGAGCACTGGTGTTAAAGAAAGACTCGAAGAGGAAAGTCGACAAAGCCATCGTCGGCTCTATAGCGTCTCACATCAAGAACATGATAAGAGGAGTCACTAGAGGATATGAGTACAAAATGAAAATCTTATATGCCCATTTTCCCATCAACGCCTCTGTCGAGGGCAAGAGGGTTGTGATAAAGAATTTCGCTGGAGAGAAGACTCCCAGATATGCGGAAATCTACGGCAATGTCAAGGTCGATATCAAGGGGCAGGATGTAGTCTTGAAAGGAAATGACAGAGAGGAAGTTGGCCAGACGGCCGCCAATATAGAGTCCGCGACTAAAATCAGGAAAAAAGACGTTAGGGTATTCCAGGATGGCATTTACATAACTAGCAAAGATGACAAACATGGCGCTTAAGAAAAAGAAGAAACCGCACTGGCATCGACAGTTGAGCCACCATTTCAAGAGAATCGGCAAGCTCGGCTGGAGGCGACCTCGCGGCAAGGACTCGAAACAGAAGAGGAAGATGGCCTCTCGTGGGCACAGAGTGGAAATAGGCTACCGCCAGGACAAGAGGATTAGGGGCCTGCATCCCAGCGGCTTCAGAGAGGCGCTTGTATTTAACGTTCACATGCTGGCCGGATTAGACAACAAGACAATGGCAGTTCGGATAGGCTCTTCTGTCGGAAAGAAGAAGAGGGCAGAGATAGCAAAAAAGGCGGAAGAGATGAAACTCAAGATGCTGAACAAGTGATAATATGGAACTGAATCAGGTGAAGAAACTGGCTTCGAAGGTGCTCGGGATAGGCGTGAGCAGAATCAAGATTAAGGACCGAGAGAAAGCGGGCCAGGCCATGACTAGAGATGATGTCCGCTCCCTGATAAAGCAGGGGAAGATAGTCGTCAAGCCAAAGTTCGGCGTGAGCAGGGTAAGGGCCAGGAAAATTAAAATCCAGAAAAAGAAGGGGCTCAGGAAAGGGCGAGGGGCGAGAAAGGGGGGAAAGAAGGCAAGGACGCCCAGGAAAGAGCTATGGATGAGGAGAGTCAGGGGCCTGAGAAGGAAGCTGAAGACTCTAAAGCCGGAGCTAAAGAAAGGCGAGTATAGGAGATTATACAACATGATTAAAGGTGGTTACTTTAGAGACAAAGGCCACTTGACGCTCTATGTGAAGGAGCACGAGCTACTGGTGAAGAAATGAGCCGCACTACAACTTACAAGACGAAGCGGAAGAGGAGGAGAGAGGGAAAGACCGACTATTACAAGAGGTTGAATCTTCTCAAGTCCGGGAAGAACCGGCTAGTCGTGAGGATATCCAACAACAAGGTGACTGCCCAGATAGTCAGGTTCAATCCGAAGGGAGACGAGACGGTAGTGAACACGACCTCTCTGGAGCTTAAGAAACTCGGCTACACTGGCCATAAGGGCAATGTCTGCGCCGCCTATCTGACCGGCCTCTTGTGCGGAAGAAAGGCAGTGGCCAAGAAAGCGAAGGAGGCCGTTTTAGACATAGGACTGCACACGCCGGTGAGTGGCTCTAATATATATGCTGTCCTGAAGGGCGCTCTAGAGGCCGGAATGGACATACCGCACGACAAAGAGGTTCTGCCGAAGGACGAGCGGGTGCTAGGCAAATCTATTAATGATTACAGGAAAACGGACCTGAAGATTGACGAGATAAAGAAAAAGATTTTGAGTGAGAAAAATGCCTGAAGAAGTCAAGACATGGATACCAAAGACGACCCTGGGTAAGAAAATCGCTGCTGGCGAGATAACCAACATGGAGCAGGTTTACGAGAAGAACCTGGCTATCCTCGAGCCGGAGATAACCGACCGATTGGTGCCTAATCTCCAGGACTCTGTCATTAATATCAGGACAGTACAGAGGACGACAGACTCGGGCAGGAAAGGCTCGTTCACAGTAGCGGTCGTGGTAGGCAACAAGGATGGCTATGTCGGGGTGGGCGCGGGCAAGGGTCTGGAGATACGACCGACTATCGAGAGGGCTATCCGTAATGCGAAGAAGGATCTAATCCATGTCAGGAGGGGCTGCGGGAGCTGGGAATGCAGGTGCGACGAGCCACATTCCATACCGTTCGCTGTCTCAGGAAGGTACTCATCCGTCAAGATAGAACTGATGTCTGCGCCGAGGGGGACAGGCGTAGTCGCTGGAGACGCTGCGAAAAAGGTCCTGGAGATGGCCGGGATAAAAGACGTATGGTCAAGGGCTACCGGCAAGACTTCGACAACGCTCAACTTCGCGATGGCCACTCTAGAGGCACTGAAGAAGACCAGAAGGGCGAAAATGACCAGAGAAGTTGGTAGAGTATGATTGCTATAATACGTGTCAGGGGAGAGGTAAAGACGAAGGGAAACATAGAGGACACCATGCTTATGCTGAACCTGAAGACTGTCAACAATTGCGTCGTGATACCGGAAAACGAAACCTACATCGGCATGCTCCACAAGATTAAAGACCACGTCACCTATGGGACTATAACTAAGGAGACTTTCAAGAAGATGCTCGTGAAATGGGGGCGCTCCGGCCGGAAGAGGCTGCAGCTCAAGGATGCCGACAAGATAGTGGACGAGATTTTCGCTGGCAAGAAAAAACTCAGAGACTATAATATTAATCCCACCTTCAGGCTGCATCCGCCTAAACGTGGCTATGAAGGGATCAAGAGGCAGTACCAGGAAAAAGGCACTCTTGGCAATCGCGGAGAAAAGATAAACGCGCTCTTGGAGAGAATGATATGAGAAAGCACAGGGGAAAAATCTACAGGATGAGGGGCAAAAGGACCCATGGTGCCGGTGCTTCCAAGAACAGGAGAGGCAAGGGCAGCCGCAAGACGAACAAAAGGACATTTGGTACTAATATAGCGCATGTTAGGAAATACGAGCCTTGGAGGATAAACAAGAGGGGCTTCGTGAGCCTTTACAAGAAAGATAAGGGAATCAACCTCGATGAGATAGACAAGTTAGCCGATAAGGAGATCGACATTACAACGCTAGGGTTTGACAAAGTCCTGGGTGGCGGCGCTCTGTCGCGACCGTTAAAGATAAAAGCGCATTCATTCTCAAAGAAGGCTAAGGAAAGGATCCAGAAAGCGGGCGGAGAAGCGATCGAGGTATAATCATGGGTCTCGAGATACTCAAGCCGTTGATAAACATAATGCCGGAGGTAGAGAAGCCTAAAGAGAAACCAGTGCTAAAGACCAGGCTGATGTGGACCGGGGCAGCTCTTCTCATCTTCGCTTTCCTGGGCATTATAATGCCTATAGGCATGGGAGCAACGTCTCAAACGGGCTTTCTCTCCAATCTCCAACTCATCACTGCTTCTAAGATAGGGACCTTAGCCACGCTTGGTATCGGACCCATCGTAATGGCCTCTATTATATTGCAGCTTGTCGTGGGAGCGAAGA
>Ga0315280_10006464_pt1 | contig 16163 bp, 12 predicted proteins | sample YL17G06_40_MG_FD_203697 | JGI IMG/M metagenome (GOLD analysis project Ga0315280, IMG submission 203697) | Sediment microbial communities from Yellowstone Lake, YNP, Wyoming, USA - YL17G06_40 | ecosystem: Environmental > Aquatic > Freshwater > Lake > Sediment | place: USA: Wyoming | collected... | reverse complement strand
TCACTACGCCCGCCGGCTGCACCATCGATGGCTTGCTGGAGCTGGAGGAAGGCGGCCTGCGCGTCACCCTCATCAAGGCCGTGGTCCGCGCCGCCGAGCGCGCCCGCGAACTCGTCGAAAGCCAGAATTCGTGAGCATGACACTGGTCGCACGGCGGCTCTGCCATGTCACCGAGGGCAGGAACTGCCGGCGCGGGCACGGCAAGCTCCGGCCCGGCCGGTGCCATCTCAGCCGGCACGCTCTCTGATTCGCGTGTGAGCAGGTAGTAAGGGTCAGTCCTCTGGAAGCTGGTCGATGAGGTCGTCGATTTCGTCGACGATAGTCTTCGAACGGACCTCGAGCATGGAGATTTCGGCAGCGTGGTCGCTGAGGTAATCCCAAAATTCTTCCCTCTGAGGGTTCAGAGCGAGAGCCTTCTTGACTATCTTTTCGCTTTCGCGAAGCATCTCCAGGTACTCTTCCATGAGCCTCTTCAGAACATGAGTATCTGGGATGGTAGGGGCTTTTGTTTTCGGCATGGCTATTTCTCCAGTTGCTCTTCCAACTTTCTCACGTTGTTCCGCGCCATGTCAATTTCCCGCTCCCATTTTCTGATGTAACCCAAGTCGGGCGTCGGCTTCCGGAGTTCGGCTTCAATCTTCTCCTGGTGTGAGGCGATCACTCTGCATTGGCCGGCGATGCGCTTCCGCAATTGTCTATTCCTGCCCATCACAAAGAGCAATTATAGCCCGCCTCGGCCCGGCTTCGCATAACAACAGCGACGTCCGTTCTTACCCGGTGCTTTTCATCCCGAAGGCGATGCCGCCCACGGTGACTTGCAGCAGGTGCAAGAGTTCCGGGGGCGCTTGGCGGGCGCGGCGCCAGTCCTGGAGGAAGCGGATTTGGAGGAAGTTTAAGGGGTCCACATAGGGGTTGCGCAGGCGGATGGACTCGGCCAAGACGGGCTGGCGCGCGAGCAAGTGCGAGGACCCGCAAGCTTCAAGCACTTGGCGCACGCTGCGGTGGAACTCCTCTTCAATGCGGCGAAAGATAGTGTCGCGCAGGCTCGCGGGGCGTGCCAGCTCCGCGTAGCGCCGGGCGATGTAAAGGTCGGTCTTAGCCAGTGACGTCTCGGCGTTATCGATAAGGATGGCAAAGTACGGCCAGCCCTGATGCATCTGGCGCAGCAGGGTGACCCCGTGCGGCGCGTGGTCGGCGACGAACTTCTCGAGCGCCCATCCGAGTCCGTACCAGGAAGGCAGGAAGTGGCGCGACTGCGTCCAGGCGAAGACCCAGGGAATGACCCGCAAGTCGCGCAGGTCTTCGCTCGCGAAGCGGCGGCTGGGGCGCGAGCCCAGGCGTAGGCGTTCGATGAGATCGATGGGCGTGGCCTGCCAGAAATATTGGAGAAACTCCGGCGTCTCGTAAACCAACTGGCGATAGTGGTCGCGGCTGGTAGCCGCCAACTCGGCCAGATACGTTTCCCACTGGGCGAGCTGGGCCGCCGGAACACGCCGGGCGTGCAGCAGGTGCGCGTCGAGCACCGCCGTCACCAGTTGCTCCAGGTTGCGCTCGGCGATGGCGGGATTCGAATACTTCAACGAGATGACTTCGCCCTGCTCGGTGATGCGCAGCCGGCCGCCGGGCGCGGCATGCGGCTGTGCCTGAATGCTGCGGTGCGATTGCCCGCCGCCGCGGTCGATGGTTCCGCCCTTGCCGTGGAATAGCTCCAGGCTTACGCCGTGCCGCTCGGCCACCTCTCCCAGGCGCTTTTGCGCGCGGAACAGCGCCCAGTTAGCTGCCAGGTAGCCGCCGTCCTTGACCGAATCGGAGTAGCCGAGCATCACTTCCTGAAAGTTGGCACGGGAGCGCAACAGGCCGCGGTAGGTGGGGTCAGAGAAAAGCTGTTCCAGGACGCCCGGGCAGGCCTCCAGGTCATCGAGGGTCTCGAAAAGCGGGATAACGTCAACGGACGACCGCAGCCGGCCGTCGGGCCCGGAATCGACCAGGTCGGCTTGATGCGCCAGCAACAGCACATCCCAGATGTCGGCGGCACTCGCCGTCATGCTCAGGATGTAGTGCGGGGCAGCTGCTTCCCCGTAGCGCGTCTGAATCTCCTTCAAGGCCTGAAACTCTTCGCTGGTGCGCTCGACCGGCGGCGAGGCAGCGAATTCTATCCGGGGCCGAGCGAGCAAACGGCGAATCGAGCGGCTGCGCGCGGCGGGAGGGTCCGCCGGCAACTGCGCGGCCTGCAGCAGCTCCTCGGCGGCGGCGCGCGTAGCCGACGAGTGCTGACGGAAGTCGAGATTCGCGGCATGGAAACCGAAAACCTGCGCCGCCACGCGCAGCCGTCCCGGCCCCAGCCGTGCCACGCGCGGGCTGGGGTGCTCGGCGAGCAGGTGCTCAAGTGTTTCCACGTCCCGCTCGAATTCCCTGGCGTCGCCGTAAGCCCCGGGCGCGTTCTCGGCCGTGCGCTCCAGCCGCCAGATGATGACGCGGAGCTTGCGGCGGTATAGCTCGTGCGGCTGATCGACGTCTTGAAAGGCCCGGGTGGCGGGGAAGCGGCGCATGTCGCGTTCCAGGTCGCGCCGCAGACGCTGTTCCAGCGCCGGACGCGCGCAGGGGAAAGAGACCAGCGTCAGCATGCGCTGGCAGATCTGGATGTAGTAAACGAGGATGCTGTGGCGCAGGCTTTCCGCCGCGTCCAGGCTGGTCTGGGGAGTGACGGCCGGATTGCCATCGCGGTCGGTCCCCACCCACGAGCCGAAATGCAGGAAGGGAGGCGGAGGCTTCAGGCCGGGAGCGAAGCGCGCCAGCTCGTCGCAGAACTTGTCCCAGAACGTTCCCGCCAGCGCGTAGATGGTTCTCTCCAGGAAGACCAGCGCGCTCTCCACCTCCACCGCCGGAGTGATAGGACGCTCGCGCACCTCGTCGGTCAGCCAAAGCGCCTCGATCCAGGGTTCGATGGCTCTCTCCGCCTGGGGGCCAATCTCGCCCCCCAGCTCGTCCAGCGTTCGGCTCAGACGCAAGAGGTGATTCAAAACGCTCCGGCGCTTGGCCTCGGTGGGGTGCGCGGTCAGCACCGGCTCAATACGCATGGAGGCCAGCAGACGACGCACGGCCGCGAGCGGGAGCTTGTGCCGCCGCATTTCGCTGAAGGTGTGCCGGAACGACATCGGCGCTCCGGTCTCCTGGCGCGCGTAGGCCCGCAGCCGGCGAATCCGCTCTCGCTCCTCGCAGAGATTGACCAGGTGAAAGAAGAGGCTGAAGGCGTGCGCCACTTCCGTGGCCCGGGCCAGCGGCAGCCGATCCACTTCGCGCTGCTTCACCTCGAGCAGGCTGGGGTCAACCTGCTGGCGGATTTGCTTGGAGAGTTGCCGCAGGCTCTCGATGGCCGCGAACGTCTTGGGCCCGCACTGCTCCTGCACGATCGCGCCCAGGCGCGTGGTCAGCAGCCGTACTTCTCTTCGCAACGCTTCGTCCATAGGTTCACGCTGTGGGACGCTGTAGCGGCGGCGTCCTCGCCGCCGACCGGCGATGGGGCCATCCCCGCCACAGCTAGGTCGGCACGGCCAGGGCCACATCCAGCGCCTGGCGCAGGGCGTCGAGGTTCGGCTCGACGCGCAGGCGCTGGCCCGTTTCCTGCTTCTCCGAGCGGTGCCGCATGATGTACTCGGTATCCTTCAATTGGGTGCCGGTGAGCACGCACACGATGTCGGCGTGCCACTGGATCTTGCCCGCGCGCACCAGCTTGCGCACGCCCGCCACAGTGGCCGCGGAGGCGGGCTCGCAACCCACGCCATCTTCGGCCAGCATGCGCTTGGCCTCGAAGATCTCCTCATCCGTGACGCATTCGGAGAATCCGGCCGTCCACTCCAGCACGCGCCGTGCCTTCTTCCAGTTAGCCGGGTTGCCGATGCGGATGGCGGTGGCCGCGGTGTTGGGATTTTCGACGGGAGTCAATTCCGCCGCGCCGCTGGCGAGCATCTGATAAAACGGGTTGGCGCCGGCGGCCTGCACCACCACCAGGCGCGGCACTTTCTCAATGAATCCCATCTCTTTCAATTCGCGCAGCCCCTTGCCGATGGCCGAGCAGTTGCCGAGATTGCCGCCCGGAACGACAATGTAATCCGGCGGCCGCCAGGCGCGCTGCTCCATCATTTCCGCCACAATCGTCTTTTGGCCTTCAATGCGGAAGGGGTTGATGGAGTTCACCAGGTACAAGCCCAGTTCCGGGGCGATTTGGCGCAGAAGATCAAAGGCCTCATCGAAGGTGTCGCCAACTTCGACGACCAAGGCTCCAAAGTCGAGCGCCTGGGCCAGCTTCGCGGCAGAGATCTGCCGGTAGGGAACAAACAACAGGGCCCTCATCCCGGCGCGGGCCGCGTACGCCGCCATGGAAGCAGACGTGTTGCCCGTCGAAGCACAGGCCACCAGCCGCACGCCGCGCGAAGCCGCGCGGGTTATGCACGCCGTCATGCCCAGGTCCTTGAACGAGCCGGTGGGATTATTCCCCTGATGCTTGATGGTCAGGTGGACAGGGCCGGCCCACCAGCCCGTGCGTCGCGTTCCCACCAGCGGCGTCGAGCCTTCCGAAAGCGAGATGATCCGGGCGCCCGGCTCGACCAGGGGAATCAGCTCGCGAAAACGCCAGACGCCGCTGCGGTCGATGGGCTCACCGCTCAGGCGGCGCTGATGCCAAGTGCGGCGAAGTTGTTCAGGATCGAAGGGAGCAAACTCATACTTCACCTCCAGCAGCCCGCCGCAGAAGGCGCACGCGTGTCCTTCCTTCTTTGGATTCTGCCGACGCTGGCAGGCTTCCTCAATGCATTGGAGGTAGGCGGATGACATTTATCGGCCAAAGCAGTCAGCCCTCAGCTATCAGCTTGCAGCCGGCAGACCTTGTTCTGGTTCTTGCTGATGGCTGATTGCTGACGGCTGAAAGCTCAAAGTTCAAACTCCTCGTGGATCGCCTTGACAGCCTCTTTCACGTCGGCGGATTTTACTGCAAAGGAGATACTCAATTCCGAAGACCCTTGCGCGATGGCAATGATGTTAATTCCTTTCCTTCCCAGGGCGCCGAAGGCGCGGCCGGCGATGCCTGGCGTGCCCTTCATGTTCTCGCCCACCGCCACCACAATAGCGATTTTCGGCATGACCTCCAGCGTTCCCACGTATTCGTGCAGCATTTCCAGCTCGAAGGTCTTCCCCAGCCGCGCCTTGACGCGTGGCAGGTCCGTGTCGTGAATGGCGAAGCAGAGCACGTTATCGGCGGAAGATTGCGTGACCATCAGCGTGGAAACGTCCTCCAGATGCAGCCCGTTGAACACGCGCGTGGCCAGACGCGGGAAGCTCAACGTGTCTTTGCCGCTGATGGTGACGAGGTCCGCATTGCTGACCGAGGTGAGGGCTTTCACCCCCGGCGTCCGTTCCGTCGGCACCGCGACGATCTTGGTTCCGGGGCACTGCGGGTTGAACGAGTTCTTGATCCAGACCGGAATGCCCTTTTTACTCACCGGCTGGATGGTCTTGGGGTGGAGGACCCTGGCGCCGAAAAACGACAGCTCGATGGCCTCACGATAAGAAATCTCCGGAATGATGCGCGCCCTAGGCACCAGCCGCGGGTCGGCGCTCATCACGCCGTCGACGTCGGTCCAGATCCAGACCTCGTCAGCGTCGAGTGCGGCGCCCACGAGCGTCGCGCTATAGTCCGAGCCGCCACGCCCCAGCGTGGTGCAGACCCCGTCACGCGTGGCGCCGCGAAAGCCGGTCACCACCGGGATGGCCCCGCGCCGGCGAATCGGTGCCAGGCGCTGGCGCGTCCGGGCATTGGTCTCGTCGAGGAGGGGCGAGGCGTTGCCGAAACTGTTGTCAGTGACAATCAACTCGGTGGCGTCTACCGCTTCGGCCGCCGTGCCCGACGACCTCAGAATGGCGGCCAGCAAGGTGGCTGACATGACTTCGCCCAGACTCGAAAGCGTGTCCATGGCGCGCGGGGTAACTTCGCGCACCAGGGAAAAGCCCGAGCACAGGTTCTCGAGATTGGTCAACTGCTCCGCCAGGCGCGGCAGCACCGTGGCCTGCTCGCTGGCGGAAAGGAGCCGGTCGGCAACCTCGCGATGCTTACGCGCCAGTTCCTGCCGGGCACCTCTCCAGTGCTCGCGGTCGCCCTTGCTGGCCTCCGTGGCGGCCCGGATGAGCATGTCGGTCACGCCTCCCATGGCTGAAACCACCGCCACCACTTCGGCCCGCTTCGCGTGCGCGGCGACGATCTCGCCCACGCACCGCATGCGCTCGGGGTTCCCGAGGGAAGTGCCGCCGAATTTCATGACGATTAATGGTTTCTTGCCTTTTGTTTGTGTCATGGTCCTTTCACCCTCGATATCAAGAAAAGGTAGAACCGGCGCTCGGTCGGGCCGGAGAGGGCAACGGGTCTCCGGCCCGTTAGCGAATCGTGTTCGTCTTCGTCGTCAAGGGGGAACCGGAGTTGGTCGTCTTGGTGGACTCACGAACGGCCTCAATGAAAACCTTGGCAGGAAGTGAGTGGTGGCGGTCGCGGCGATAAATCAGGCCCAACTCCCGGTAGAGTTTCTGGCCCTCCAGGGGAATCAGCTTCAGGAGCCCCGCCGCCACTTCCGCCTGCGCGTAGGTGCGGCTGATGACTGAAATCCCCAGCCCCGCACCCACAAACTTCTTGATGGTCTCGACGCTGGCCAGCTCCATGGAGATCTGCACGTGGGCGCGGAAGCCGCGCAGCAAGCGGTCCAGCATCACCCGCGTGTGGCCGGTCTTCGGCAGGATGAGCGGGAAGTGCGACATCTCTTCCACGGTCACGCTGCGCTTCTTCGCCAGCGGGTGATCCTTGGGCACGACCGCCAGAACCTCGTCACGAAAGACCGGGATCACTTCCATATTCTCCGCGGTCTGCGGCAAGGTGACGATTCCCAGGTCCACCGCGCCTTCGTGGACCTTTTGCACAATCTTGTGGCTGAAATTCCGATAGATGCTGATCTGGACCTGAGGATAAAGCTGCTTGAAGCGGGCAAAAGTCTTGGGCAGCACATAGAGGCAGGTGGCTTCGTTGGCGCCGATGTAGAGCTTGCCGCGCGGGGTCTGGTTGAGTTCCGCCACCGCCTGCAGCGCCTCTCGCTGCAGGTCGAGCATCTGCTGCGCGTAACGCCGGAGAATCTCCCCCGCCGGCGTGACCTGAACCTTCTTGCCGCTGCGGTCGAAGAGCTTCTCGCCACACTCCTGCTCCAGCAGCCTGACCTGCGCGCTGATGGCCGGCTGCGTGCGGAAAAGTTTTTCCCCCGCCAACGAGAAGCTTTGCAGCTTCGCGACCTCCAAAAAGCTGGCTAACTGGTCATAGTCCATTGTCTTACGTCAGCAATATGCTGAGATTGTACCAGAACTGCTCCCTGGCCGGAGCGGAAAAGTAGTCGGCGTTGCCAGCCCGCGCGCTTGAGGCGAGCTTTATTAACGGGGCGCGCGCAAGGCGTAGGAGCTTAGCACGCGCACGTAGTTGGCGCGCAGGAAGGCCGCCGGGTCCGACACCGACTGCTGGCTCATGCTGCCCTGCATTTGGCCAATGGACTCGTACTCGTGCTCCTCCATCCAGGCCGCGAGGTCCTGGCGCACCTTCGCCAGATGCTCGATGCCGTGTTTCAGCAGGGCTGAGGTCATCATCGCCACCCGCGCCCCGGCCATCATCGCTTTCAGCACGTCCAGCGCGGTATGCACGCCGCCGGTGACGGCCAAATCCGCCCGCACATGCCTGTAAATGATGGCCACCCAGTGCAGGCGGAGGAGGAACTCGTAGGAGCTGCTCAGAATCAGGTTGGGCACGACTTCCAGGTTCTCCAGGTCGAAGTCCGGCTGGTAGAAGCGGTTGAACAGCACCAGCGCATCCACGCCCGCCTGGTCCAGGCGGCGTGCCATGTTGACCATGGAGCTGAAGTAGAGGCTCAGTTTCACCGCCAGGGGAATCCGCACGCTCGCCTTGAGGTGGGCCGCAAGGTCGCAGTACATCCGCTCCACCTGCCCGCCCTCCATCTCCGGGTCCGTGGGGATGTGGAAGATGTTGAGTTCGAGCGCGTCGGCACCCGCCGCTTCGATCTTCTTGGCGTAATCGATCCAGCCGCCCGTCGAGACGCCGTTCAGGCTGCCGATGATGGGTATGCTCACTGCCGCCTTGGCCTTACGGATGTGCTCGAGATAGCCTTCCGGCCCCAGGTTGTAGCTGGTCATGTCGGGGAAGTAGGTCAACGACTCGGCGAAGCTCTCGGTTCCCGCCGAGAGAGAGCGGTCCAGTTCTCGGCTCTCCAGCGTGATCTGCTCTTCAAACAGCGAGTGGAGCACCACCGCCGCGGCGCCCGCGTCTTCCATGCGCCGGAGGTTGCCGATCTCCTCGCACAGGGGCGAGGGGGAGACCACCAACGGATTCTTCAGCTTAAGCCCCAGATAGGTGGTGGAGAGGTCAGTCATTTCTTTGCCTCCTTCTCGGCGGCGTTGACCAGCATGGCGGCCCAGTTCTCATACAAGCGCCAGCGGGTGTTCACGTCTTCCTGAGCAAGCAGCAACAACCGCTTCGCCGCCTCCGGATCGCTGTGGACCAGCATGGTGTAGCGCGTTTCGTTGTAGACGTACTTCTCCAGCGGCAACGAGGGCGGCCGGGAATCCAGTTGCAGCGGATTCTTGCCCTGCTTGGCCAGCTCGGGGTTGAAGCGGAACAGCGGCCAGTAAGCGGACTGCACCGCGGCCTTCTGCTGCTCCAGGCCGTAGAGCAGGTCGTAGCCGTGCGCGATGCAGTGCGAATAAGCGATGAGGAGCGACGGCCCGTTGTAGGCTTCGGCCTCGAGGAACGCCTTCACCGATTGCATGTCGTTCGCCCCGAAGGCCACCTGCGCCACGTACACGTTGCCGTAGGCCATAGCCATCATCGCCAGGTCTTTCTTGCGGGCGGCCTTGCCGCCGGCGGCGAATTTCGCCACCGCGCCGCGCGGGGTGGCCTTGGACATCTGCCCGCCGGTGTTTGAGTACACTTCGGTGTCGAGCACCAGCAAATTCACGTTGTGGCCGGAAGCCAGCACGTGGTCCAGCCCGCCGTAGCCGATGTCGTACGCCCAACCGTCGCCGCCCACCACCCAAACGCTCTTCTTGACCAGCGCGTCGGCCACAGCCAGCAGGTCGCGGGCTTCCAGCGTGTCCAGCCCCCGCAATTTCTCCTTGAGCAGCTTGACGCGCTCGCGCTGTTCCTTGATCCCTGTCTCGTCGGCTTGGTCCGCGGCGAGCAGTCCCCGGGTCAACTCCTCCCCGAGCATCGGGGCCAACCGCAGCACCAGCTCGCGCGCGTACTGCGCCTGTTTATCCAGGGCCAAGCGCATCCCCAAGCCGAACTCCGCGTTGTCCTCGAAAAGCGAATTGGACCAGGCCGGCCCGCGCCCTTCCTCGTTGATCGCGTAAGGCGTGGTGGGCAGGTTGCCGCCGTAAATCGAGGAGCAACCGGTGGCGTTGCCAATCATGGCGCGGTCGCCGAACAGTTGGCTCAGCAGCTTGATGTAGGGAGTCTCGCCGCAGCCCGCGCAAGCGCCCGAGAACTCAAACAGTGGCCGGAGCAATTGCACGTCTTTCACCTGGCTCAGATTCAGCACGCGTCGGTCCATCTCCGGCAGCGTGAGGAAGAAGCTCCAGTTCTCGCGTTCCTGCTCGCGGATAGGCGGCTGAGGCATCAGGTTGAGCGCTTTGTGCCGCACCTCCGTCTTGCTCTTCACCGGGCAGACCTGCACGCACAAAGCGCAACCCGTGCAATCTTCCGGCGCCACCTGGAGCGTGTATTTCAGCTCCTTGAACTCCTTCCAGCGCGCGGGCGACGACTTGAACGTCGGCGGCGCCTTGGCCACGAGCGTCGGCTCATAAACCTTGGCGCGGATCACCGCATGTGGGCAAACCAGCACGCACTTGCCGCACTGGATACAGAGCACTTCGTCCCACACCGGAATCTCCAGCGCGATGTTGCGCCGCTCCCATTGCGCCGTGGCGCTGGGGAAAGTGCCATCCACCGGGAAGGCGCTCACCGGCAACAGGTCGCCATCGCCCGCGACGATTCTCGCCGTCACCTTCTGCACGAACTCCGGCGCTTCCTCGGGCACGGGCCGCCGGATGTCAAAGCTGCTCGTCACCCGGTCCGGAACCTTGACCTCGTGCAGGTGATCGAGCGTCGCGTCCACGGCGGCGAAGTTCTTCTTCACCACCGCCTCGCCGCGCTTGCCGTAGGTCTTCTCAATGGCGTGCTTGATGGCGGCGATAGCTTCCTCGCGCGGCAGGACGCCGGAGATGGCAAAGAAGCAGGTCTGCATGATGGTGTTGATGCGCACGCCCATGCCGGTGTCCTTGGCCACCTGGTAGGCGTCGATGACGAAGAAGCGCAGCTTCTTGCTGATGATCTGCTGCTGCGCCGTGCGCGGCAGATGGTCCCAAACCTCCGCGGCTCCGTAGGGACTGTTCAACAGGAACGTCGCCCCAGGCGCCGCGGCGCGCAGCATATCGAAGCGTTCCAGGAACGAGAACTGGTGGCAGGCTACAAAGCTCGCCCGGCTAATCAGGTAGGTCGAGTGAATGGCCTTGGGGCCAAAGCGCAAGTGGGAGACGGTGATCGCCCCGGCCTTCTTCGAGTCGTAAACGAAGTAGCCCTGCGCGTTGCTTTCTGTCTCTTCGCCGATAATCTTGATGGAGTTCTTGTTGGCGCTCACGGTGCCGTCGGCGCCCAGGCCGAAAAACAGGGCGCGCACCGTCTTGGGATCTTCCGTGGAAAACTCGGGATCAAACTCCAGGCTGGTGTGGGTAACGTCATCCACGATGCCCACGGTGAAGTGGTTCTTGGGCTTCTCTGCGGCGGCGTTGTCGAACGTGGCCTTGACCATGGCCGGCGTGAACTCCTTCGAGGAGAGCCCGTAGCGGCCGCCGAGAATCCTGGGCATGATGCGGAAGGGCGCCTGGCCGCTCGCGATGGCTTCGCTCACCGCGGTCACCACGTCCACGTACAAGGGCTCGCCCGCCGCGCCCGGTTCCTTCGTCCGATCGAGCACGGCCAGCGTCTTCACCGTCGCTGGCAGGGCCGCGACGAGGTGCTCGACGGAGAAGGGCCTGTACAGGCGCACCTTCAACACCCCGACCTTCTCGCCCCGCGCCGCCAGGTATTCCACCGTCTCCTGCGCCGCTTCGGCGCCGGAACCCATCAGCACCACCACGCGCTCGGCATCGGGCGCGCCCACGTAATCAAATAGGTGATATTGCCGCCCCACCAGGCGCGCGAACTTGTCCATCACGTTCTCGACAATCGTCGGCGCAGCCAGGTAATAAGGATTGCCCGTCTCCCGCGCCTGGAAGAAGACGTCGGGGTTCTGCGCCGTGCCGCGAATGAAGGGCCGGTCAGGGGAGAGAGCGCGCGCCCGATGCGCGTGCACCAATTCATCGTCAATCATGGCGCGCAGGTCGGCTTCGTTGAGCTGCTCCACCTTCGCCACCTCGTGCGAGGTGCGGAAGCCGTCAAAGAAATGGAGGAAGGGGATGCGCGCCTCGAGCGTCGCCGCTTGCGCCAGCAGCGCGAAGTCCATCGCCTCCTGCACGGAGTTGGAAGCGAGCAACGCAAAACCTGTCTGGCGCGTGGCCATCACGTCGCCGTGATCGCCGAAGATGGAAAGCGCATGCGTGGCGAGCGTGCGCGCCGAGACGTGAATCACCGTCGAGGTCAGCTCGCCCGCGATCTTGTACATGTTGGGGATCATCAGGAGCAGCCCTTGCGAGGCCGTGAAGGTGGTGGCCAGCGACCCCGACTGCAATGCGCCGTGCAGAGCGCCCGCCGCGCCGCCTTCGCTCTGCATTTCGATCACGGTGGGCACGCTGCCCCAGATGTTCGGCTCACGCTTGGCGGCCCATTCGTCCGCCCATTCGCCCATGGGCGAGGAGGGCGTGATCGGGTAGATGGCACACACCTCATTCACCCGATAGGCCGCATAGGCCGTCGCTTCGTTTCCATCAATCGTGACCATAACTTTGCTCATCAGCTTTCTCCATTCCCTTTGCACACTAGGTCAAAATGGCTCTCGGAGCCAACGCTGGGCTGATACGCCATATTAATCGCGCGCACCGCAGGGCGCAAGTCCCGCGCGCCCAATCAGGCTTCTGTGGTGGCCGCTGTAGCGGCGCTCGGAGCCTGCCCTGATGCAAGAACGGAGCGCCGAAGTTCAACGGCGCAGGCTCAGCCTGCGGCTACAAAGGCTCTTGATTGGACGCGCTGATTCTGTTGAACCCCTTCAGGGTTCGGAAAAGGCTTGTGCGGCCGCTTCCTACCCATGGGCTGGCGCCCATGGCTATTCACCTTGAACCCGTCGGCTGACGGGTTCCCAGTCGCCTTCTTCTCACTTCTGTTCCCTGTAACCTGTTCCCTGTCCGCTGCCCTTCCGGCACCCGGCACCTGTTCTTCCGCCCTGAGCTTATCGAAGGGCCCCAAGTGTGGCGGCCCGCTTTTTGGGAGGCCGCGGCCTTTTGCATTTTCCGACGTAAACGAGCCACGGAGTTCGAGACCAAGGGCGCGTCATCCCTTCAAGACCCTTGCCCACGTTGTCTCAATCTGTAGCGCTTGGTTGTTCAAAACTGTGCCTCTCCAGAGGTCCGCGTTTCTTAACAGTCGGGCGACCACTTCGTCGTTGGATTTGCCGGTAAGCCAGTCCCGCTCCCTGACGCGGTTAAGGAGGAAGTGAAATCGGCATCTCTTTGCGGCTGCTGGAGTCTGCGCGGGTCGCAAGGAAAGGGGTGTAGAGTAGTGGCGCTCACCAAATTCCCGAAAGTTCTTCAAATCAGAGCCGATGACCCCCGTGCACACAACACAATCACAAAGTTTCTCAAAAAAGTCCTTCGGAGTACGAATACCGATTGCAGTAAAGCATCGCTCAATGTCGGGCACGCCAAACCGCGCGTATAAGTCCGGAACGTAGTATCGAACCGTTGGTGTAGACTGTCCGATCACCGGCACAACATCCTTTTGCTCGCCATAGCCAACACCATGCGCGATGCCCGCCAATCCGTGACGAGAGAGTGCCAGGCTGAAAAAGCCACCATGCAAATTGAAGACCTTCATCTTCCTACCCAGGGTCTCGACAAGTCCCTTCAAAATGCGTAGTTCTTTCTGAGAGGCGTATCGCTCATCTAGCTGGCTGAACCACAACCAAACGCCGGCAACGTTGCTCCCCGACAGGCCTTCCACGGCCGCGTCAAGGAACTCGCCGTCTGCCAAGAACTCTTTCGGGGCGCAGAGTACCGCCTCAACCGGAAGGCCCTTAGCCCTGGCGGCTGCCTCTTTGGCCAGCAGCCAGGAGATGCGAGACCATTCGTTTTTCTTCGAAGGCTCGATATAGAAATAGGGAGCAATGAGCGACGTCGGTGCCGGTGCCTTGTCGGCAAGATCCTTGTATTCCGGGTCCTCGGCGAAAACCTTCCGTATCCTGGAAGTCTGGTACTCCAGGACTGACTCGCAAACTTGCGACCTGCTCTCCGCACTGCCCAAGTCGTCCGGGTCCACCGCTCGCTCGCTCGAACATGCGGTTTCAAAAACCGTTTCAAGGCGCCTGGCCAGCTTACGATAGGAGCTCTTGATTGCCCGAATGGTTTTCCCCTTCTTACCCCTCACCTTCTGGGTCGACTTGATCCAGTCCAAATCGGTGCGTGTCTCACCTGTGGCGGGGTCCACATACGCCCCAAACGCGTAAGTCATAGGGTCAAGCAGGTACGGGGCCTTTTTCTGCTTTCCACAATATTTCACGATCAGACTGGCGGTTGCCCCCGGCGTCGCCTCCAGAAGATTTGAGCCAACGATTAGGCCATCGAAGCGATTTAACGTTTTTTCAAAGTACTCTTTCTCCGCGTGACTCCCGAGGCGCAGGAACACCTCAGGCTCATTGGGACTCATGTTGTTACCTCGCCAGTATTTCTGCGTACTGTTCGCGGTAGTGGTCTCGGACCTCGGTCGATCTGGCAGCTTCAAGGCGGACCCTGCACTGTCCGAGAGCGCCTACGGCGATCAAACCAACACCATGCCTCGCCAACTCTGACTCGTCAACAAGTCTTGCATTTGTCTCAGGTAACGCAATAAAAACATAGTCGGAACAGAGTTGGTAAATCAGTGCTTGATACAGTGCTCGTCGCCAGTCCTTAATCTTCAGTTCGACCGCAATCGTGTCGCCCGTAGGTTTCGAGAAACCGTAGAGGTCGATCCTGTATTCAAAAAAGGGAAGCTCACGGGCCTGACGTGTGAATCCCCTGCGCTTTGCGTACTTCGAGACTAGTTCGCAGAGTTCTTCTTCCCGCTCGAATATTAGCCTACGGGCCCGCATACCTCCTCCTGAGCTCGACAAATTGGTCGTGTAACGAAGATAGCCTAATTGCTGCCGTAGCGAAAACAGCAAAACAGGCGGCAGTGGGCACCAACGAGCCTAGCGCCATTCTGCTGCTGACCTGGAAGCTGAAGACCTTGGTGGTAACGAAGAGCGAGGCAGCGATGAGCCCTTCCAGAACCATCGCGGCGATAAAGACCCAACGCTGGACACTGGCCCAGGAGTACCACTTGTCGAGGCTCATGATGAACGTACGAAAATCCAAGATGGCGTCGGAATCGTGTTTCACGAATGTACGAAAGGCTTCCTTGTAAGCTTCGCTCCCGAGGGGGTTGATGGAGCTTTCCTGGAACCCTCTGCCCGAGGTGTCCAGCAACATAGTCTTGACTGACTGAGCGTCGGCTTCGAACAGAGGAAGTAGGTGGTCGGCTAGCCGGGCCGTGAGTCGGATCTCCAAAGTGTCGCGGAGCCCATTGACAAACTTTTCGATGAATTCACTACGTTGGCCGAACTTGACATGCCCAGTGAAGGCGGCAGCCAAGACAGCGAAGTGAATCGTTAGAAGTGCTGTCCCAAAATCAACGCCTAACGTCGGTGGCGGCGTAGGACCTTCTCCTTGATCTCGGATTCGGTGGTCATGTCGGGATACTTCGTATAAACATAATACAGCAGATCCTGGAGCGAATAGCGCTTGAAGCGCGCCTTAATTCGGCTGACCGATTCTGCGACCGATCTGTAATCCTTTGAGGTCAGCAGGTGCTGAACCTTCTGCAGCCCTTCATCTGTCAGGGTGTAACTGTACTCCTCGTAAGCATCTGGTGCAGGCCCAAAAGGTTCGTCCTGCTCACGCTCGGGCTCGATGAGGTTCTCGAACGTGAAATCCATCTCTGCTGCCTCCGCCTCCGTCCCCTCGGCGGTGACTCTCTTCTTGATGAGGCCTAGATTCTCGAGAAACTCGAGGTCGTCGTACAACTTAGGAGAGTACGGCCCTGCCTTATATGGCTCGAATGCAAAATCTTCTCCCTTCGGGGTAACACGCTCCTCTTCCTCGAGCAAGAACAGGAGCTTCTGCAGACGAGTGATGCCACCCAACCCTTCGTCGCCACTTAGCGTATGTGTCTCCGGCCCAAGAAGTAGCAGCAGCAAGTCTCGGCGGCCAATTGTGTGCTTCTGGTCAGCGATTGCGGTCATCCTCGCCACCCTCCTCTAATTGAGCGTTATCCCCCCTTTGTTCGGGAGTATACTTTTCGCATAGAGCGTGCGTCAACTCAGGTAAGACCGGCGTGTGGCACATCCATCGCGCTGTTCGCGACGCATGCCGGCGATTCCAATTCCCCCACGCCGCGCGCGCGGCCGGTCAGACAATCGCGACATATTGCCCGCGCAATTACCGCCGCCTTACCGTTCCGGTATACATCTACTCGGAGGGCGTCGCAAGGGGATTAAGAACAGTGACGAGTGACGAGTGAGAAGCAGAATTCGGGAGTCAGAAGTCAGGAGTCAGAAGAGAGCAACGGCGAACCCCGAAACCCGAGTCGCGAGTCCCGAAAGAACGGGTTCCAGGTGTCAGGTGTTAGGTGTTAGGGAAAACCCGAACCCCGAAACCCGAGTCGCGAGTCCCGGAATGGCAGGTGCTAGGGACTAAGGATTAAGGGCAGGGGCGGCAGGGGCATTTTGTCCCATAGGGGAAGCCGGCTAGGGCCCTCCCTGGTACCATCTTCCGGCGGAACGACCTATCACGGAATTCCGGTCCCCGGTCGTACTCGCCCGTAGCCGGCGAGGGTGGCCAGGAGCTTG
>Ga0315280_10006463_pt1 | contig 16164 bp, 14 predicted proteins | sample YL17G06_40_MG_FD_203697 | JGI IMG/M metagenome (GOLD analysis project Ga0315280, IMG submission 203697) | Sediment microbial communities from Yellowstone Lake, YNP, Wyoming, USA - YL17G06_40 | ecosystem: Environmental > Aquatic > Freshwater > Lake > Sediment | place: USA: Wyoming | collected... | reverse complement strand
GGTTGCCCGTTAGATTCTATGAAATAATGAACGAGCCGTGGTTCTATTTTGGGTGGGATTCATCCAAGCCGCAGAAGCTGGCGAGCTATGTTGAGCTCTGGAACACGGTTGCGAGAAGGATGAGGCAGGAGAATCCCAATCTGATGATAAGCCACTGCGCTTCAACGATAAAATGGGTCCTCAATTACTGGATTCTGCACGGTGACGATCTGGATTTCCTGGCATTTCACAAATACGATAGCGACGTATATGGGCAGTCTTCCGATGCGCAGATGTTCAGTCTGGCCGAACAACGACAATTCGAGGTAATGTCGTCGTCTTCATATTATGGCGCCGCCGAAGCGAGACAAAAATGGTTCAACGCTCGGGGGAAAACGCTGCCCGTGATAAACTCTGAGAGCAATTTCAACAGCGCCTATAGTCCAGGAACAGACAGTCGTTTGCAGCAGATGGCCGGCTCCGTGTGGCTGGCACTGGTGCTCAGGCAATCAATTCTTAAGGGGCTCATAGGTTCGGTCTATTACACCTTCTCGAGCGGCCTCATTGGCAGGACTAAGCCCGGGTACGGGTTCGGAATGATAAACTCCGATAACAATCGACCCTGGTACCCGTACTACGTTCAGAAAATGATATCCCCCAATCTACGTGTCGGGGATGAAATCTGCGAGTCTGCCAGTTCATCTCAAGATGTTCGGGTTCTATCCTGGAAACATGAGGGTAAATTGAATATCCTCGTTATATCCAAATCAAATCAGACTAGCATAATGCACCTTCAGGGTGTCAGCGGAACTTTTAACGTCCAGAAGATAGACAATTCTATTCCATTCGATAATCCATCGATCCAGTATGAGATTTTCAGTCAATCGGGGGTATTTCCGCTTGAGGGATATACCGTAGCGGTACTACAAAAGACTATAGCCAGTTAGACCCATGTTCCTCAGACGGCAATCTTTTATCTTCAAGGAGTGTTATATCCGATCTTTGAATACCCATTACTGTAAACAATCTGCACAGATGTAGAGTTGAGATAGACGTCATAGAATTGATTGATAAATGGAACGTAGCCGTCATATTTTTTTATTGTGGAGCCTTCAGGCAAGAAGTATTCTGTCAGATACGCGTATGGAGCCATGTTCCTAGAAACCTCGAAGGCGTCAGGGTTTACGGTGTATGGTGCAACGAGCAATTCTTTTCCATGTTGGGTGTTTCCTCTCAACCACAGCGCGGATGAGTACAGTGGATAGGTGATCGCGCGGTTTTCTTGTGGGGAACTGACTTGCAGAGAGAACTGAGAAAACTCTCCAACGGCTAAGAGTGCAAAAATGACTAACAATACGGGAAATCGCAGGTAGCGCCGTTTACTATTTTGGAATACGAGGATCCTGATGCCGATGGCGGCCAAAGCGGAGATTCCAATGAAGGCCCAAATCGTTCCTCTAAGGGCCATGTAGTAGGTCCAGCTCCATGCCTGGGGGGTTGTTGAGATTCTCAGTATAAATGAAACGAGGAAGATAACTCCGAACAATCCCGCTGCCATTATTAAATATTCTTTTTTCTTATAATTTCTTAGCAGTGTTATTCCACCAATACCAGCAACAATTCCGAAGATGGCGTAGTAAGCCACAGAGAAATAGACTCTCCATTCCTCGTACGCTGTTTCCATTGAAAACCCCCTGCCTTGAAAGATGGACGATAACCCTCTCACAAGATTATTGATCTCTTTTACTGAATAATCTGTTAAAAATACATAATTGTATATTGCAAAAATCATTATACATTGTAGCAATAAAATATTCAATTTTCTATCCCCATAAAATATGTTCATGCTTACGGTTATCACGGCGAATATTGCAAGTATCATATAGGGTGTTATGTGATGGGATAATACTGAAAGTATGAATGAAAGCAATATCAAGATATGAATTTCTATTTTATTTTTGCTGATGTATTTACCCAATAGCCAGATGCATGTTAAGGCAAATATAAATGCAAATGATTCTCTAATATATTCAGAATGGAATGCAATGTAATAAAAAACTGTTCCATAGAAGATAGTTGCGTAAGCGCTAACTTTGTCATCAAATTTCCAAAAATCGAGGTTAATACGATATAACAGCAGCGATGCAACGACTGAAATAATTATTGGAATAATAAAAACAGCAATTTTATTGATATCAATACCACTAATAATATTATATACATTAGTATATACATGTATCATGGGGTAATAACTGTAGGAATATCTTGTATTGTATCCGACATTACCCATTACGAAGAAATTTTTTTCCAGAAGCGCATTCGCAATATGGAGGTCGTTTATTGAATCAGAACCGAATTTGAATCCCCAATAAGCCTGTGTGCCAATAAATATCCAGTGTAAAGATGAGATCAAAAGTATTATGGAGATAATAATGTGATATCTTTTTGTGCTAATATAGCAAATAATTATTGCTGGTATAAACACTGATATGGTGAGAGGGAGAATTAAATATGTGCCATCAAAAATATAGATTAAAAGTGCTAATATAATCTGAATAACAACTAGTGTGAAGAAGATTGTACTCTTCATCTTTTCAGAAATATTATTTTTACTGAACATGTGACAACCTCATTCCTTTATACAAGGGTAGAAACAGGGATTTGAATAAAATTGTAAAAAAGAATTGTATTAATCCAATACAAGACCCACCAAAACGAGATAAACTATCTAATATCAAAATAAAGAAAATATTTAATGTAGTCCTTATATTATGTGTTTTAAATGTCAAAGTATAAATGGATAATATTATTAAGTATATAATAATAAGTAATGGTATTAAGATATAATTAAGTATGCCTAGCAATGAAAAAAAAACAGATAAATAGAAAATAATGCTGGCAAATACGAATTGTAGACTTGTTCCGACGGGCGATAAGGGGTTCGCGAGCGCCACCCTGAACATGTGGCTCCTGAATAGCACGGGGACGCCTATTATGCTTTTTTTGAACTGTTTCTTGATCCTGAGCTCGGGGCTGCTTCTCGCTTTGTCGTGATATACGACGATGTCGGGATCGAAAACTATCGAAGACACCCTGTGTTTGATGTAAATCCTGCTGATCAGTTCGGCTTCATCGAAATGACTCAGCGAGGGGTCGAAGCCGCCGGACTCCACCAAGATCCTCTTTCTAATGGCAAGATTCACGGTCCGCAGTTTCGTTACCGCCTTTCCACCATAGGCTCTCTCGGCCTTTCCCCTCGCGTTGATTACATTAGCCACCTTATTTTCGGTTGATAATATGTCTATTCCACCTACCACATCGGTATTTGGTTGTTTCTCATAAATATCCGAAATTTTGGTCATCCAAATGGCCTCGGGATAGGCATCGCCGTCTATGAAGCACAGGATTTCGCCGACAGCTTTTTCTATACCGATGTTTCGTGCATATCCCATCTTTCCAACGTCTTCGTAAAACAACTTAATCGTTGGTTCTTTGACCGAACTCAAATATTGGCCTATGATAGTGTCTGTACCATCATTGCTTCTCCCATCAACAAATATTATCTCATATTTACTCTTTTGATAATCCTGATTTATCAGACTTGTGATGCACTTTTCGATCGTATCCGCATTATTTTTAGTTATAATTATGATTGAAATAAATGTTGATTTTACGTCGCTGAGCATATTCATACCTTCGCCGCGCGCGTTCAGATATTGTAACTGTGTTCTAATCTGAGGACGACTTCGTCCCAGTCGATGATCTTTTTGGAGAATTCTCTTCCAAACGAATCCTTGTTGATCCTTTTTTCTAATACGCCTTGTATCAACGATGCTAGGTCGTCGAGATTCACCGGCAGATCTACGCCGTAGCAGACCTCGTTATCGATCCACTCGGTAAGAGCCGAGGTGTTGGCCACTATGCACGGAGTCCTGGCGGCCAGGGCTTCCGCAACCACTTTAGAATACGCTTCAAATTTCGACGGCAACACGAAGACATCGGCGTCGGCATACATCTGTATCAGCCGGGTTCTCTTCACGTCCTGGTAGAATTTCACCCTCTGACCGACGTTCAGCCTCTTCGCCCTCTCTTCTAGGCCCTTCCTCAACGGCCCTTTCCCCACGATCTCCAGCGAGATGTCCTCACTTAATTTTGGCAAAACTTCTACCAGGTGTTGCACGCCCTTGTAATCGATCAGGCGACCGACGTATAATATCGATTTGTATCCTTTTTCATGCTTCTTTAAGCTCCTAAACTCGGAGAAATCGATGCCCCTCGGGATGACTGATATGCGGCTGGGTTTCACGTTGAGTTCTTTAACTAGCAGCATTTTTTCGTATTCTGAGGCAGCGAATATCGAATCCGCTGATTGCAGAGTTCTCGCGCCTATTGGTTTCAGGAGTCTTAGCAGGTGATTTCTTAATGGGGTGTGGCCTGAACCATGAAAACTTGGCGAGACGTAGAATCGTTTGGAATTGGCCAGGGGGGCGAGGTGCATCGGAATCGCGTGATATTGGTATCCGTGAACGACGTCAGCCTTTTCCTTGAGCAATTTAATGGGCATGGCCAAGGGGAGATAGAAAGCGTTTCCTGGGGCGAAGCACCTGAACCTGCGTATCGTCACCCCGTTGACGACTTCGAGGCTCGGAAGATTCTTCGTGTTTACCCCAAAAACCACGACCTCGTGTTTTTTCGCCAGTCTTTCCGACACGTTCCTGACGTACTCTGAGATCCCACCCCCCACCGTGTACGAGGCCGACGAAACCTGGAGAATTTTCATGCGTTATCTCTGCCCGAGCGCGCATTCAAAGCGCGTTCAATTCGGAGTACACCGCCATCAACCTTCCCGTCTTACTCAGCGGTATGTTTTGTACGAAATTTATATTCACTTTTGTTTCATTTTTGGAGATATTTAGTAATTTAAAGAAGTATTCCTCCAGTTTATGTTTTATATCATTTTCATCATAATTATTTCTCTTCATTTTGAGATATATTTCAAATTGATCTACCTTCCTTTGTATGATTCGAAATTGGTCGATGTCATCGTAATACGGGAAAGTACTCATCGTTACGGTCAGAGCCCTGGGGGAGATGATGTTGCCATCGTGTAACACGATAAATGAATCTTTCCTCCCCTCGATCACGTCCATTAAGGGGAGGTTTCGGCCACAGGTGCACTCCTCTCTCGATGGTATACCAACGTCCCCGGTGGAGTATCTTATGAACGGCATGGCGTAATTGAACAGGCTGGTGTACGTGATCTCTCCCCTCTCTCCTGGGGACACGTCGCTGCCATAGGGGTCGACGAATTGGGTTATAACGCTGTCCACGTCCATGTGGTAACCGATCTTTTCTGGACACTGCCAGGCTGTCCTGTCGACCTCGGAGCATCCCACTTGGTCATAATACGGCGCGTGAAACACTCCTTCGATCGTCTTGATGGAGGGTGCGTCCATCAGGTCTGAGCTGCCAAAGATCATTCTTGGTCTTACGTCGTCGATGCCAGTTTTTCCAAGCTCTTTGGCCATTAGGAATATGGCGCCGGAGTAGCCATCGATGACGTCGGGTTTCATGTCTTGGATGACTTGTATCTGTTCCCGAACGCCGCTGAAGATCGGGATGCAGCGTTGTGCGTAGATCCCGAATTTATACTGGATGTTTGTCGTGTCCTTATAGTGGCGAGGATCTGTGATGAACGCCCATCTGTCCCGCTGTCGTTGGCCACAGCTTATGTTTGCCCGCATGTAAATGGCTTTACGCCAATCTTCCTCCGGACTTCTTATGTATGATTTGAATGGTGTTCCCGTCGATCCGCTCGTTCGCTGAACGATCAGTTTTTCGTAGTCATAGTGTATGGAGACCAATCTCGATGGGTCTTCTTTTCTCAGATCATCCTTGGTTACGACGGGAATCTTCTGCAGATCATCGATGTGTTTTATATCTGAGGGGGAGATACGTGCCTCTTTGAATTTTTCATGATAAAAAGGCACGTAATCGTAAGCATATTTTATGACGGCCTTGAGCCGTTTCTCTTGATAGCTCCTCAGCTTGATCGGATGCCAGCTCAATCTCCTTAAGCCCGATCCCAAGAAATATAGAATCCTGAGTAAATTGGTCAACTATGTGCCACCGAATTGCCAAACTCTTTACGCACGGCGTCAACTTTTTTCCATTTATGAAGTGATTTTCCAGAGAGCGTCAGGAGGAGCCCGTAGAAGAGATATAGCTCCATGCTCAGGAAGCTCAGTGCAAGGCTGAAAATGTTTCTCGTTCTCTCAAACAGAGAATTGTTAGCCTTTAAGTTCGTTAATGCGAAGGCGAGCCCCAAAAGGATTAGACCTAGAATTGCTATATAGATATTGATAAACACTAGACTTAAGGTGGAAGCGACAATCGAAAAAACAAATAACGATGGGAATACGCAGTGCATTAAAAACTCCATGGGCAATATGAATAGACCATAAGTGCCATATTTTCTTCTGAATAAGCAGCTCCTAAAATCCCATAACAACCTGATTAGGCCCTGGCCTCGTCGAACTTTCTGAATCCACTTCGATCGAAAATCCGGAGGAGAATATTCGTAATAAACGGCGGTAGAATCGAATACGGCTCGATACCCTTTTTTACGGACGACGTTGGCGAGACGAGAATCATCGCCACTCTTTCCTTCGGGGAGGGATTCGATCAGGTCGGACCTGTACCCGCAAAGTTCTCCATCGAAAATGGGAGTCGAATCGAGGATGCTTTCTCCCTCTCGGAAGGCGAGGTAGATGTCACGATAACTTTTTTCGAACCTGGTCGATGGCGTTTGATCCGAATTCAACAGGATCTGTCTTCCAGACGCCGCGCCTATACGGGAATCGCTGAAATTTCGCATGATAGTGGTTAATGCCGAGTCATCAAGGAGAGAATCGGCGTCAGAGATGATCTTGATCTCTCCGGACGCCTTCGCGTAGGCCACATTCAAAGCGTGTGACTTTCCAAGTCTCTCTTTTTCTCTTATAAAAACGATCTTTCTTTCCGGATGGCATTTGATGAAATCGGCTATGATTTCTCCGGTCGCATCGGTTGAAGCGCTGTCCACAAATACTAATTCCATGAGATCCTTTGGATAATCTTGTTCTATGATATTATCCAACTTCTTGGGGAGAGTAGAAGCTTCGTTATATGTTGCTACTATTAATGATATCTTCTCATATTTATTCTCTTGTTTCCAGTTTACTTTATTGTTGCTTATGTGTTTCATAAGTAAGTAATAAGAACAATATGTTAATATAATGGTGCATGCTATGCCAACGCTAAAATAAAATAATAATATAAACGACATGCGCTTCATACCTATTTAGGTATGCCTACTCCTGTATAGATGAGATCCTTATTTCCTTTTAATTTTTGAAAGATGCCCCAACCGTCTATAATCAGGGGGGTCCTCATCTTTTTGGCCATTTGGATAATCATTTCCTTTTCCATAAGTTTCACGAATTCTTCATGCTTTACTGTAAAGACCAATCCATCCAATTTATCAAGTATATTCCAAGGATCCTCGATAACCTCGGCAGCATTCACTCGATCATGGACAACTGGATCCCAAATGAAGACATTTGCTCCCAACTTCTTTAGTTGTTTTACAATCTCCAAACCATGGCTATATCTGATGTCATCTGTGTTCTCTTTATAGGCAATGCCACAAACTAAAATATTTTTTCCTTTTATGCTTTTTCCTAGATTCATGTACGTATCTTTGATCATGTTTACTAGATGTAAGGGCATGTAATCGTTCGTCTTTCGCGCATAATACCATACGGAGGAAAATCCCCTTTGTGATGAGATTTCCTTGAATACATGTTCTAAATAGAGCGGATCTTTAGTCAAGCAATAGCCGCTCACGCCCGCTGAAGGAAAAGGAATGTTGTTTCTGGCATAACTGTCGTTCGCGTTCTTTATCAGTTCGTATGCGTTTAGCCCGAGATGCTGAGCAATCAGTGAGACGTCATTGGAAAATGCGAATAAAGTTTGTCTATATGAGTTGTCTATCAATTTTATCATTTCAGCGGCCTCCGGATTCTCCACCACAATTATTTTACCTCCGATTTTACTGTATATTTGTGCTGCTTTTTCAGAGCTTATTTTATCCATTCCACCGATAATTTTCGGCAGAGATTCCATTTCTGAGATCGCTTTGTTTCCCAGCACTCGCTCTGGACAAAACGCTACGAACATATCTTTCCCGCATTTCGTATTAGTTTTTTGTTCGATGATCGAAGCTATTTTACGGGTCGTTCCCACGGGGAGGGTCGATTTGAAGACGTATAACTTCCCCCTCACTTTCTCGGGATCTCTGCAAATCTCATCGACCAGGTCGTAGAGACTTGAAAGATCGGGAGTTCCATCGGGGCTAACGCCAGTCCCTATCGCTAGAAAAACTGCGTCCGTGGTTTGAAGCGCGTCCTGGAGGTTGTCCGATACAAAGAAATTTTTGCCGTAGAATTCTTCGATGTATCTTCTTTCCGCTCCGGAAGTCTTCGGATCTAACTCATTTTTGCGAATTGTTGACAGTAGATTCTTGTTGATGTCAAACCCCGTGACACGGTAGTTCGCTTTCGCTAGGAGCAGGGCCAAGGGTAATCCTATTCTTCCAAGTCCGATCACACATATCTTATCCATATGGATACCTCCTCTCTTTTCTACTTAATTATCACCATTTAATAGCTACTTATTTCGCTGCACGTGATTATTTTATTTTGTGCATCTCCATGAAGTGTATTTATTAAATCCTCATAATCTTTCAATCCTGAAGAGTCCGTAAAATTATAGTCAGGATGCACGGATACGGAGAATATGCCACCCAGAGCATCTACTATTTTTTTGTTCTCCATCCATTTGTTTACGGTCTCTTTCGTACTAAAATCTAACACGGTGAGCATCTGGTGGTCTTGAGGAACAGTTATCGGGACCTCGCAGATCCCATTAATCATCGTTGGATAGATCGTCCCGATCCCATGTGGGCCAAATGTTGACGGATGTTTTGGCTCCCACGTGGGAATCGAAGAGTCATATCGATAACCAGTGGATCTCAGGGCATCAAATAGTGTTTGATTATGCTGCAGAAGCGGTGCTCTAAAGGATATTACATCTCGATCTATAATGGTTTCTAGAATCTTTTTCGATTTGCTTAATATTTTTTTAACATCATTCTTTGATATTTTTATTAATTTTCCATCGTGCGTTGTTCCGTGAGATCCTAATTCACAATCGTGAACCAAATCAATGATTATTTTCTCATTCAAATCATATTGATTAGTTGGTATAAACCAAGTAGATTTAAAATCATACTTCTCTTCTATTATTTTTAAATACATTGCCTTTCGTAGACCATTTTCACTATCAATATCATGCGAGATTACACATAATTTTTTTGACTTATTTTTTATTGTGCTCGAAATGAAAGAGCCAGTCGCACGAATTGTGGCTTTGAGAAGCATCAATCTCAACGCGTCGAGAGGTAAATGCTCTTTCAGAAAGCAATTTCGGGGCTCGTTACTCCTCGAGAACAACAGCTTTCTCAGTCCAGTTGGCGCCATCCTATAGCTCACAGGTAAACTCGTCACCACATCGTAGACCAATGAATTCTTTTTATTCAATGTTTCAGCTATTATGGATTTAGCTTCTTCTATAACATCTACAGTTAACATATATGTATCATCGGATATTTTATTCACAACATTTTCTTCTTCATTATCTAATACTTCATTTTTAGTGCTATAGGTACGGGCCGAATTTGCCCTCAATATAAGATCGTCATTTACGTTTATGCTTAATTCTCCAACTGGCCTTCGACATATTTTCAGCTTGTTCTTCTCAGCCCAGCTCCGGAATGAGGGCGATTCGGACGGAACGATGATCTTGGGTTTACCCAAATCCACTGCTTTTTGATAACAAATAACAGCGTCAGATTTTTCAATCCCAGTGAAACATACATCCCATGGCGACAATAGTGCCCTTATTATCTCCCTTGTTTCTGCAGTGTCATCTGCTATAGCTACATTTAACATGTTTTATCATTCACTATTTTCTTAAACCTAAACTCAGATAAAAGAGAGGTCTCAATATGCGCCACGAGTCATTTAACGGATGTATTTTAGTGTATCCGTTCCTTCTATCTTCCGGATATATCTTAGAGACAGGCACTTCCTTAACTTTATATCCCAATTTAATCATTTTATAATGAATATAATATTCCAGCTCATAACTATCGAGCCAACTCTGCATTATGTTTATTCGTTTATCCTCGAAAATACTTGTTCTGTATGCCCTGAACCCATTTGTCACGTCAGTGCATGGATATTTTGTGAGAATGGACCAAACGAAAGGATATAATCTAACAAAAATTTTCCTAAGCAGGGGAATTCCATTATGATATCCACTGGGCAGAAACCTTGATCCTTGAACATAATCACTGTTATTATTTATTATCTCATTCAGAAATCTTGGTATTTCTTTTGGATCATCTTTGTCGTTACCTGCCATGACGACGATGATGTCAAAATCATGACTTATGGCATAGCTGATGCCAAGTCTTATGGCGTAGCCAACGCCTTTCCTTTGCCGATTTTTAAATGTCTTTACAGAGACATCAATGGTTTTTTTCGCACGTTCGATCTCGTTCACGATTAGTTGTGATGGATAATCAATTATGAGGAAAATCTCGTCCGCAAGGGCGCCAGAGAACCGTGATATCACATTTCCTATCTTCCCAACTTCATTATAGACTGGGATTATGGCTAATACTCTATGTTTTTCAAACTCTGACTTCAATTGGAATAGCCCCCTCATCGACGAATAGCTAATACTCTATGTTTTTCATACTCTGACGTCGATTGGAATAGCCTCTTCATCGACAAATTTTAGGATCCTGGCTGGGTTTCCAGCTACAATTGAGTAGTCTGGTACGTCTTTGGTAACGACTGAACCTGCGCCGACCATGGCTTTTTCGCCGATCGTCACCCCAGGGAGTATCACTGAGTTCGCCCCTATCGATGCACCTTTCTTTATAGTTATCGGCAACAGTTTCCACTCCCCTTTCGCCCGTGGGTATTTGTCGTTCGTGAATGTAACGTTGGGTCCTATGAAGACATTATCTTCGATCTTGACTCCTGTGGGTATGAAGGTGAATGGCCTCACTTTGCAATTATTTCCTATCTCGACCCCTTCTTCTATATAGACGAAAGAATCTATCTTGGTACTTTTGCCAATATTACATTTATAAAGATTCACCTGATCATAGATCCTTGAATCTGAACCAATTCTTATATCTGTTATCACAGAATATCTAGTCTGTCTGATAGCATCATCATCTTCTAAATTGACCCACTCCTGTTTTGATTGAGAATGTTTGCATAATTCCAATAGTTCAACCGTTCTAGCTCCTAATTCCCCAGAGTTCAAAATTTCAAATCCATTTTTAAGACCATTGTTTATAATAGAATGCGCGAAGTGAATGAGTTCCGATTCTATAGTATCATTAGCCATTATTTCTACTTCATGTGGCTCATAATTTTCATAGAGAGTTACCTTTTGACTTAAACAATCACAGTCGCAGGTTTTTTCTGAACCTATGACGGACACCCTTCGCATCTTTCCAGGAGTTGACCAGCTTAATTCTATGTGAGCTGTAATGTCATCATCGAATATCGAGTATATGTAAGCTATGTCACTTGACTTTGTGAAGCATGCCAAACTTTTGGGCCAATCATCAAGTAAATAATTCAATATGTCAAATGGATGAGGTCCCAAATCTTCTATTATATCTCTCCCTTGAGGTGGCTTCATTAGAACGCTCCATTGAAGCCTTATGTGTTTAATCTCTCCTAAATATCCTTCTTTGATCTTCTTCTTGACTTCCAATAAGGCGTTGTTGAATCTAAAAATATGTCCCACCGATAATATTAAATTCTTATTTTCTGCAATAGAGATGAGTTTGTAAGCATCCTCATGTTTTAAAGTCATTGGCTTTTCTAATAATACATGTTTATTCTTTTCTAGAGCATATTTACAAATTTTGTAATGTGTTTCATTGGAGGTACATATGTGAACCGCATCTATTTCTGGAGAAGCTAAAAAGTTTTTATAATCAGTGTCTACTATGAGTGTTGGGATTTTCTCTTTGTAAGTCTTCAATACATCGCTTTGTATGTCAGATATGCCAGCTAGCTTAATATTCGGATCTTTTTTAGATGCCTCTAAATATCCCTCGATTATTTTCTTACCCCAATAACCAGCTCCAATAACTCCTATTCTAATCATGTTAGGTTTTTATCCCCCCTTTGTTTGAAGAACTTGGAGATGGTTTCGCAGATAAATCCGACTTCCTCGTCTGTCAGTTCTGGCGACATAGGTATGCTCAATGCCGTTTTCGAGAGGGCCTCTGAATTGGCGAACTCTCCTTGTTTATATCCATACATCTTCTTGTATATTGGTTGCAGATGTATTGGTATCGGATAGTGCACTCCACACTGTATTCCATGGTCTTCTAGCCACCTTTTTAGATCGTCCCTTTTGGATGTCCTAATTACGTACAGATAATATGAGGATTCGTATTTCGAATCATTTGCTGGAGGAATGATGATGTCTCCTACTCCTTTGAGTAGTTTGTTATATTTTTCTGCTATTTTCACTCTCAAGGAATTCCAGTGGTCCAGATGTCTCAGTTGTACCCTGCCTATGGCAGCATTCACGTTGTTCAGCCTTGATGTATAGCCTATGACATCATGTTCATATTTTGATTTTCTACCGCAGTCTCTCAACTTTGAGATTAGATTCGCTTTTTCTTCATTATTCGTTACTACCATCCCTCCGTCCCCGCATACGGTCATGCATTTTGAGGAGTAAAACGAGAAACAGCAGAGATCTTCGATACTTCCCACTCGGCGACCGTTGTATCTTGCGCCGTGCGCCTGGGCGGCGTCGGCTACAACAAACAAGCCTTTTTCTTTTGCCATTTCCTCGATGGGATCGATGTCCGCCGGCCTCCCGTAGATGTGAACGGGCATCAGGCACTTTGTATCGTGGTTAATGCTTTTTTTAATCAAATCGGGATCGATGGTATACGTAGTCAGGTCGATGTCCGCGAACTTTGGGACCGCATTGGCGTGAATTGCCGCATTTGCGGATGCTATGAACGATGCTGGAGATGTGATGACTTCTTGCCCGGGTTTGATGCCCGTTGAGATGAGGGCCAGTTGCAACGCGTTCGTGCCGGAGCTGACTGAGACGGCGTATTTCGCCTCGCAGTACTTCGCGAATTCTTCTTCGAATTTGTGGACACTCTCTCCCAGGACATACCACTCATGCTCAAGGGCCGAGATTGCGGCATTCTTCATCTCTTCGTTGAAAATGGGGTTGGACAGAGGGATTTTCAAATATATCGACCTCGTGTTTACTTGTCTGGATGCCTCATATTGGCTCTTGATACCGTATATAAATATATATCGCATATCATTTTCCGAATAATGTTTAGTATTTCAATTTCTCATGATGACACTTATTAAAAAGGACATTATCCTAGACAGTTGAAGTGACGTTGAACCATATCTGATTCCAAACGCACTGATTTGACCCGTCAGAGATCCAGCTAAATCTGAAGTCTCCTGTGTTCTTATCGTAGAGCCAGAGCTCGAAAACCATCCTCAATTGACCGCTGTCCGGTGCCAGTAGGCCGATGTTCAAGGTTTGGTCGTTTATCTTGAGAGCCGTCAGATTTAGTAGGCCATCCTTTTTCTCCAAGCTGACGATCGCCCACTCGAAGGGCGAGAGCCAGGTCTCGTTATTTGTCATGACGCGCCTGATCTCGAAGATCGTGGGCGCTGGACTCGGGGTACATGAGGTTGTGTTGGGCGGCTCAACCCCAGGGCCGAGCAGTTTCACTTTCACGGCCACGTACTGGGCCTCCGCCATGTGGTTGTACAGGTAGAGGTGCCATTTCACGGGCTCCCCCACGCCTATCATCGGGTTATCATTCGGATAGTATTTCTCGGCCATGCCGCCCTCTCCCAACACCCCCATCGCGAAGAAGGGTTCCTCGGCTCGAGGGAGATACCTGGACGCAACGGGCAACAACGACGCCGAGACCAGCAGTAGACAGGTGAAGGCGAACCACAAACGCCAGTCGTCAAGACTCGTCTGCGGACACCTCCGGCCGCATTCCCAAGGTTCTGGACATGTAGAACCTCTTGAACCTCACCCAGGAAAGGTAGCCAACCACGACAACGATCCCGGCGGCCAATACGCTGACAACGATTTGAAATCGAGAGGCGGCCTCAGCGTCATTCGCCGCCTTGACGGCGAGTTCGCCCGCCTCGACTTCCACCCCCCCGGATATTTCGCGGGACCGAAGGGCGCTGTCAAGGGCTTGGTCGAAGGAATGATCACCGTATTGAGCCCTCGCCTCCGCCAACAAGGAATAGGCGTGGTTCAGCTTCTCCACCAGATCGTGCACGTTGCCGCCTGCTCCCTCCGCGTGCACGATCGAGACGTAGGCGGATGCGACCCCGGCTTCTGCTTCTGCCAGCGCCTCCACGGCTTGCCCCTGCCCTCTGACACGGGCGACCAGGATATTCATGTTTAAGAATAGGGCAACGACGAAAGCCAACCAAAAAAGACGTCCTTTTATCATGTACTCCAACAACCATTCGATTCTACGATTCTTCTAAAAAACTGATCATGAACTGGGGACTTTAGGGCGCTGAACTAAGACCAAACAGATTGGGGTGTGAGGAAAGAGGCTTCGGAATACTGGTTGAGGCATCCAGACTTTATCAGAATCTCTTTCCCCGCCTCCAATTAGCTTCGGTCTATACTTGATATATATAATTTTCTATCAATTTAATGCGACATATTAACAACATTTTGTATTTTCCATATTAATGTGAGACAATAATTGCCAGCTGATTTAACTCTGGCCTTCTATGACATGAACCGACTCGATCGCTAAATTCTGATGTTGATTATATCCTTGCTTTTCAACGTTGAAGCCCGTGTTGATCTTGTAATAAAAAAACAAACGAACCGGTTAGAGGCGAAGAGGAGAATCGTATCGGTTGATATTTTTTTTATAAGGACTTTGAGTCACGCAGCTCATCGCGCGCCTGGTTGGGAATCGGGCCGGGCCAAGCAAACGACGAAACGATGTCGACAACACCTTCACTCCCTGGATCGGGCGTCGCCCCCGCCGATCCACTTATCATTTTCCACCTTGTTCTCCAGTTTATCGATGATCGCCTTCAGACACTTCTTGATCGCCTCAATGTCGCCGACGCTCGATATCACCATGACCCCCTCGAGGCCGTACATGATGTCCATGACCGAGCCCTTCTCGATCTCGTTGACCTTGACGAACATGGCCGGCAGAGTGAGGGCGAGGCTCGACCCGTATTCCTGCACCTTCCTGGAGGATTTGAACACTGGCAAATGCAACCAACCTTTCTATTTTAATATCTCAATGGTCAGATCTATGCGGGTCCCCGCCTAACGGCGGCAGACAAGCAAGATCCACAAAACATTTTTAGTAGCCATACTCACTGCAAGAAGCTTTTTTCAGGGTTTTAGCCTTATTGAGCCAGCCGCACCCATGCTTCCGCTGTTGTTGACTCGTATCGAACTTGATGGCCGGCCGCTCCCTCTTGCTGGCTTTTTTCGAGACGGGAAGGTTTTCCCTTATGAACTTCCCCCAGCCGCCGATCGAGGGGTCGGGGTCGACCTTCCCCGCCACGTCGCTCCCGAGGTGCCTCTCGATGATCTCCCTGAAGGAGATCGGCTTGAAGTCCCGGGACGCGAACAGGATCTCGCCGCTGTTCACGAATAGCCTCATGAACTCCTGGCTCGAGATCCCCTCGGCGGTGACCCTGTCCTCGAGCTTCGTCTTCCAGAGGGTCGCCCAGTCGCCCTTCAGCTCGTCCCTGAGATGGCGGAATTGAGCCCAGCTATCTGGAGACGACGTCACCTAGTTCACCTGTATTTATGTGCTGTCTGGATGCCTCGTCAGTATATCCGACATCATGTGTTTATAAAATATTAGGAAACTACGATCAGAAAATGAAATCAGTAACTGTTCTATGAGCTGTGATCGGCTTACGGGCGCGCTAAAACGCCTTTGATCACCAGATGATGAAAGGAAAAGAGGTGGAATCT
>Ga0315280_10006462_pt1 | contig 16165 bp, 18 predicted proteins | sample YL17G06_40_MG_FD_203697 | JGI IMG/M metagenome (GOLD analysis project Ga0315280, IMG submission 203697) | Sediment microbial communities from Yellowstone Lake, YNP, Wyoming, USA - YL17G06_40 | ecosystem: Environmental > Aquatic > Freshwater > Lake > Sediment | place: USA: Wyoming | collected... | reverse complement strand
TGCAATTGATATTCTTAGGCCAGTGCTGGAGGAGCTCAAGCAGAAAGAGGGAGAAATTGGTGAGCGTTTGGGCGATGCTGTAGAAAGGACAAGGCTGGAAGAAAGCATAATCGGTGCATGCCCAATCTGCAAGACAGGAAAGCTTGTGGTTATACATTCGAGGAAAACTGGGAAACGCTTCGTCGGCTGTACGAACTACTTTAAAGGATTGTGCAAGACCTCCTATGCTCTCCCGCAAAAGGGCACAATCAAACTGCATGGCAGAAGCTGCAGTGGATGCGGATGGCCCACCGTTCAGGTTCGAAGGGGAGGAAGAAGAACATGGGCGTTATGCTTCAATCCTGAGTGTACTCTGAAGGAAGAAAGGGGGGAGAGAGGGATTGGAGTGTCCAATATGCGGTAGAAAAGTCGATAAGCCGGGGTATTGCAAGTTGCATGCAGAAGTCTGTAACGTCGTCATGGAGAAGTATGATAGATGGAGGAAGGCGACTGATATCTCTTGGAAAGAGTATTTAAGCGAGATTGCTAAGAATCCATTAACAGGTGAATGGGCAAGAGCAGTGGCTCAGTACCTGATTGAAATGGAGAATCAGAAGAATGTCAAGAACAGTTAAGAGGCGTGTCACGTCACTGTCCTTTTCAGTCAACAAGCTTTATCGTGCAATCACAACTGCCAAGCCGTCGAATCTCCTCATTCCAACGTTGGCGATTGCTTTCGCAGTTTTCCTCTTCGCAGGGGGCGTATACGATTTGATACAGAGACCGCTACCCGCAGTTTACTACAATAACAGATTTCTCTTTCTCAATCCATACCTGTCAGAACAGTTCGTGAGCGACAGCATCGTTGCTGCAATAATCTACTCTCTAGGCGTTATCGGACTGATAGTGTTGTATCAGAGTACAAGGTACGTATTCAAGCCAAGACAGGCCTACATGATGCTCATTATCGGATTGACCTTGATGCTTATGGCCTACATATTCTTAGAAGCCACAATACAAATAAAGCTCAGGGGCCTAGGCTAACAAGCCTTCACCAAGGATTACTTTTCAACCCCAACTTGTAAGCTGCAAAGTTAGTTAACAAATGAATAGGTGGGGTTATGATCAGAACCGCTAAAGCAAGTTCCCAAGAAAGCCCTGATGGAAAAAGTAGAAGCGAGAAAACAAGTGCGCCAACTATGAAGTCAACCTGATCTATGATAGGCAAGAGATTCCCCGGAGATATTCCGAGTCTCCTTTTCAGAAAAGCCCCCCCTAAGTCACCGAAAAGCGCTCCCAACGACAACAATAGACCGAACGTGAGCGGGTAGGAAAGAGAAAGAACCGCGCTTTCAGAGAGACCGACGCCGGTGCCGACAATTAAGCCTACAAGGAAACCTCGGAAAGTCTTGTTTTTCCCGAAAATTGGTCTTCCGTCAACAAATTTTCTCCCAAAATCGATCGGCAACCCTCCTCCTGTGATGACCGGCGTTGCATTCGCACAGTATGCTGGAAGTATGAAGATTATCGCGTTGACAATTAGACTTGTTATGTCCATTTCTGCAACTCCATTAGTGACCTGAATATTCGTGCATTCCGGACTCTTCAATCATTAGATTGAGAGTCTTCGGCCGAAGTTTTTGCGGGGTCTTTTCCAAAGTCATTTCAACTATCTGCGGGTTTTCGGTGGGTTTTAATGCGATTATTGTGCTAGCCCAAAATTTCAGAACCCTTGTAGCAACTGGCTCGACGCTTGCTGAAACTTCGTCTAAAACGCTGTGGACTTGACTTATTATCAGAACTGCGATTTTTTTGATTTTAGCGGTTTGAGCCAAGACTGCTAACTGTCTGTTCAGTTCCCTGTTTAATTCAAACGTTTTTGATGGGGACTCTGAGACTCTTAGGCGGTATAGCGATGTGAGCGTGTCGATGACTGTAAGTCCAAAGTTGTTTGCGACGTACCGTGCCAACTGATCTATGATTGCTGCTTGTTCGCGAAAGTCATGGGGCTTCGTTAAGACAATCAGTTCAGCCATTTCTGTGAACTGTTTCGCTGTTACTTGGCTGAGTCGCTGGACTGAGAAAGTGTCATCGCAATCGATAAATAGTGTTTTGTTGCCTTGTTTTGCACAGCTAACAGCGCACTGCATTGCAAGGGTAGTTTTTCCAGTTTCAGCCTCGCCGTAGATGAGACTTATGCTCTCAGCCGGGAGACCTCCTCCTAAGTATTCATCGATTGTTTTGCTACCTGTCGGAATGTTTCGCTGCACGTTTAGACACGTCAACAGATATAAACATCGAGACCAATAATTTGCTTTGCGTTCGAGTATCTTGCACAAACAGGATTGCCTGTATGAAAGCGAAAATAGCCGTCGTAACCGTCTGTGGGAAAGATTATTATTTCGTTGTCAACGAGCTAAAGAGGAGGAACACGCCTTTCCTGAGCTTGACTCCGTATGAACCAGTTCCCATAGAAATCGAAGTTGTGATCACCACGGAGAAGGAGAAACCCTTGATAAATCATCAAAGAATACTTGCCTTTCAAGAAGGAATGCGGCCGGAAACACTGATAAATGAGGCGCTAAAAATCCTTCAGAGAAAGGAGTTCTTTGAGAAGATCACAATAGGCGTGGATCCTGGTGAAGTATTCGGTTTGGCAGTTCTGGCTGATGGAAAGGTTGTAGAAACAGGAAACTGTTTCAGTGTCGAAGAAACATTAGGCAAAATAGCAGATATTGTAGGAAACCTTGAAGGAACCGAGGCGGCATCTATTTCAGTGAAGATAGGCGACGGAGTTCCGCAGTGCAAAGAAAAGTTGATGCGCGCCCTCGACGGAGTCTTGCCTAGCAGTGTTTCGCTGGAAAGTGTCAGCGAAACTGGAACAAATCGCAGCCTGAACGAAGCGAAACATAGAAGAGGTTTGAGAGATATTGTTTCAGCCATACAGATAGCAGGAAGAAATGGATACAGACTTCAGAGGAGAAAAACAGATGAATCGGACAGTCAAAAAGGGAACAACTCTGCTGGTTGACGGACCCGCCTCGGTAACTGTGACCTCAGGCAAGGTGGCAGCGTTTGGTTCAGTCATTAGCGGAGCGGCTAAGGTCGTGATACGAGAAGGCAAGAGATTACCTTTTGCAGTGGAAGAAACAGCCGCCTTCGAAATCGCGTTGGGAGACACCGCTTCGGCTGAAGAAGTTGAAGGAAACACGGTTCCTCTTTCATGGAAGGAATCATGCGAAGAGTTCACGAATTTGCAGACAAAGCCTGTTACAGCAATGGTGCTTGGCACTGTTGATTCTGGAAAAACAAGCTTCTGCACCTACTTGGTAAACGAGGTGTTGGGTGAAAAGCGGAAAGTTGCAGTTCTGGACGGAGACTTGGGCCAATCAGACATAGGCCCACCTTCTACAGTTGCCTACGCTTTTGTCACTCGACCAATAACTGATTTATTCAGCTTACGTGCTAGAAACGCTTTTTTTATCGGGGAAACCTCTCCAGGCAAAGTTGCGGACAAAGTAATCACAGCCTTGGTCTCCTTAAAAAAGGAGGTTTTGGCCAACAATGCTGAATTTGTAGTGATGAACACTGACGGTTGGGTTGATGGAGAATGCGCCGTTAACTACAAGATTCATCTTGTAGAGGAACTTGCCCCGGACGTCATTTTCTTCATCCAACAGAAAGACGAACTTGCCCCTCTCATTAAAGGGCTTGAGAAATTCAAGGGAGTCGTTGTCGAGTCTCCCTCTGCCATAAGGCAAAGAGACATCGAGAAGCGCAGGAGCCTTCGCGAGCTTGGTTATATAAAGTACTTGGGAAACGCGAAGGTGCAGTCGCTTTCATTAAGCTGGTTGAAAATTGAGGGAAATGAACTGTTCGACATATGCAAAACACGCATGAACGCTAGGCAGGCAAGTAGCATTTACGGGCTTCTGGGGATGAAGCCTCTCCAACTCTCAGAACTGAGCGACAGAGTCTGCGTAATCATTGGCAGGAGACGTTGGATTAGTGCCGAAAACATCAAGAAAGTCGAGGAATACACGAAGAAGAAGGTAGTTGTCACTCGGAAGGGTGAAGAAGAAGGATTGCTTGCAGGCGTGTATGATTCAAACCGCAAGTTTCTAGGTGTAGGCGTCCTGCAGGAGATTGATTATCTGAGGAAAACAGTGAAGATATCTACACCCGTTTCGGAAGACATCTGCGTGCTTACCTTGGGAAAGATAAAGCTTGACAAGAACATGAAAGAAATCCCAATTACTGAAGAAGAAAACCAAATGGATTTTGCGTCGTTCAAGAAACTCTTCTGAAAAAACGAAGTTCACGTGAAGTCGCTCCTTCTTCTCTTGGCAGAATCTTCAGGTTGTCGCGTATCCACAATGGAAAGAATTGTCAGCAGTAAGGCGTGGAGAAACGATAGTCAAGAAAAATCATAGCTGCCTTCTCATCCAATGTCCTTATAGGCCGTCCAGCAGCGCGCGCGTATGGAAAGAAGTCTGCGACGTCTTTAACTAATCCATTCATTTCAATCCCAAAGGTGCCTCGATGGGCAGAATATGTTTATGGGGCACTCTTTGCATAGTGGTAGTCTTGCCCTGCAATATTTTCTGCCGTGGAGGATCCAAAGAACATGAACTTGCAGGTAGTCTTGGGGATCATAAATTGACTGAAGCGCTTTGCGGACCGCTTCGTAGTTTCCTTTTGATGGGGCAAGGCCCAACCGTTTTGATACCCGGTCAACGTGAGTGTCAACGGGGATAGTGTTCTGTTTTGCACAGAAGAGAAGCACAACATCAGCTGTTTTCGGTCCAACACCTGGAAATTGCATGAGTGTCTTTCTCGCTTCTTCAGTTGGCTGTGACAGAATTGATTTCAGGTTTCCGTGGTATTTTTCGAGAATGATTTGCGAAATATGCTTTATTGTTTTGGCTTTGTTCCTGTATAAGCCTGCCACTTTCAAGCAGTCTTCAATCTCTTTTGATTCAGCCTTCGCTAGTGCTTCGGGGGCTATCTTGAACTTGTTCGAAAGGTTTTCAAAGGCTCTGGAAGTGTTTCTGTCGGCTGTATTCTGTGAAATTATCGTAATAACGAGTGTTTTGAAAGGATCCTCACCCGACGTTGTCCACTCTGGCATAATGAAGGTTTTTCGAAGCACTTCCAGAATACTCTTCGGACGTTTGTCCGCCATGCGATTTCCTCAGCTTTTGAAAGTGATAAATAGTGAATGCATGAAGCTATTAATAAACAACGGAGAATCGAGCATGGAACGTGCAAGCGTTGTGAAAGATGAAATAATTGAACAGGACAGGCATTTCCTTGCAGTTTACATAGAGGCCAAGAATTCATGTCTGGTTCTGCTGAGCGAAAGAGAAGACAAGCTCGGAACGCTGGCGATTGCCGTTCCAAGACCCAAAGACTTGCTTGGGCCTCCATCATCATCGATTCTTGTGGGCGACAGAAACGCGATTTCAGCTCGGATGTTTGCTGAGAGCCTAGCTGCAAGAAAAGGGAAGATAGCGCTCGTTTCCATATACTTGGAATCGATGGATGAAAGACAAGCGCAGTCAGTTTTCAGGAGACTAATAGAAAGGGTTGCTCATGACGAACCGCAAAAGGAGGGAGTGCCGGCGTGAGCCTCAGAGACTTCTGCAAGACATCAGAGAAGGAAAGGGATATTCTCCACGTTAGAGAGGAGGTCTCCCCCCGTTTTGAAATCTCCTATATTATGAAATGTTTTGACAACGCCGGTCCAATTCTTCTTTTCGAAAAAATAAAAGGCAATGATAGAAAGGTTGTTGCCAACGTCTGCGGAACGCGAAAGAGGATATGCAGGGCACTTGACGTTGGTCAAGATGGACTCCATGGAAAATTGATCAAGGCATGGCACTCGCCTAAGAAACCGAAGTTGGTCGAAAACTGCCCCGCGGAAAAAATCAGGGTCGTTGACTTGTCAAGCATTCCGATTTTGACACACTTTGAGAAAGATGCATCTCCTTACATCACTTCAGCCGTGGTTCACGCGAAAAGCGCTGATGGAAAAATTGGGAACGTTTCAGTGCATCGTCTCCAAGTTCTGGATAAGAATCATTTGGCGATTCGATTAGTTCCAAGACATCTTTTCAAGCTGTGGCGGATGGCGAAAGAAGCGGGACGGGATCTTGATGTTGCAATTTCCATCGGTGTACACCCGGCGGTTTTGCTGGCTGCTTCGTCTCCTGCTCCATTCGGCGTTTGCGAGTTTGACGTTGCTAATGCTTTGATAGATGGTGGTCTCCGTTTGATTCAGTGTGAAAACGTGGACGCCTTTGCTCCGGCTGATGCAGAACTAGTATTGGAAGGAAGAATTTCCATGGCGAGAGAGGTGGTTGAAGGTCCTTTCGTGGATATCACGGGAACGTATGATATTCAGAGAAAACAACCCATCGTAACAGTCGTCGGTTTGATGCAACGGGAAGACTATATTTATCATGGACTTTTGCCTTCCGGAGCGGAGCACAGGCTTCTGATGGGAGTGCCGCATGAAGTGCTCATCTGGGAAGCAGTTTCAAAGGTCGTCCCCAAAGTCCATGCGGTTAACCTTTCTGCTGGCGGATGTGGATGGCTGCACGCGGTGATTTCTGTCGAGAAACAGCTTGATGGCGATGGAAAGAATGTTTTGCTGGCAGCCTTTGCCGCTCACCCCAGTCTGAAGCACGCAGTCGTTGTGGATCCTGACATCGATGTCTTTGACATCTCCAGTGTTGAGTGGGCGATTGCCACCAGGTTTCAAGCCAGCAAGGACATTATTGTGGTAAAGAACGTACGTGGATCAACTTTGGACTCTTCCGCAGATCAGGAAACAGGTTTAACGACTAAAGTTGGCTTTGACGCGACCAGACCGTTTGCGAAACCTAAGGAGAAATTTGAGAAAGCAAAAATCTCGGTTGGGAAGAGGACAGAAGCGCTTGCAGGTAGGCTGCATGATCTGTAGTGGAAGAAGCTCTACAGAGTCTATATATCTGAGTGAGTGTTTCTGATAGAGGATTTGGTGTTGCTATTGTCGCGCGATGAAGCTAAAGAGAAAGAAGGCGAGGTAACACTAAGAGTCGAGGACGTAATGGTGAAAGAAGTAGTGACGATAGATGATAACGTCACAGTCAAGGAGGCCGCCGATGTTATGAACAAGTTCGAGATAGGATGCCTGATTGCCGTCCGGAAGGGGAAGGCAATGGGAATATTGACTGAAAGAGATATTCTAAAGCGGATTGTCGCGGATGCGAAGGATGCGGCCAAGACAAGGGTGAAAGACGTAATGACGAGTCCGCTGGTTGTTGCCGAGCCAAGCATGGATTTGGCAGAAGCTGTGAAGTTAATGTTCCAGATGAAAATCAAGAAGTTGCCTGTGGTTGATGGAAAGCGTCTAGTTGGATTGGTGAGTCTTACGGATATTGCTCGTTTTCAACCCCAAGTGATCTCGATATTGAAGCAACTTGCTGCGAAACAAGCTGCGCCGAAAAGCATCAAGAAGATCATTGACCGTTATGTTGTCTAGGCATATTTTCGTGTTTCTAATGCTCTATTTCGACGAGGTTTAAATGTTAAGATATTGTACCATTGTTCGATGAAGAAAACAGTGTTGCTAAGGGTCAATCCCCAGGCGCCTGAAATCGAGAAAGTCCGCGTTGCGGCGAAGTTCATCAAGACGGGCGGTTTGGTAGCTTTTCCCACGGAGACTGTGTATGGTTTAGGGGCTAATGCTTTGGATGCAAGAGCAGTCCTGGCACTTTTTGAGGCAAAGAAACGTCCGCTAGATAACCCGCCGATTGTGCACGTTTGTGATATGAAGGACGTTTGCAGGCTGGTAGAAGAGATTCCCGCAAAAGCCGAAAAACTGATGAAGACATTTTGGCCAGGGCCCCTGACTTTGATTTTCAAGCATTCAGGCATCGTACCCGACGTGACTGTGGCAGGTTTGGACACAATTGCATTAAGGATGCCTAGGCACAATGTTGCTTTGGCGTTGATTAGGGAAAGCCAGTGCCCAATTTCTGCGCCCAGCGCTAACCTCGCTGGAAAGCCAAGCCCGACAACGGCGAAACACGTTCTGGAGGATTTGGATGGGAGGATTGATGCGGTGTTGGATGCTGGGCCAACTGTCGTCGGTGTTGAGTCTACTGTTGTAGATGTGACTGTCGATCCCGTTCAGGTTTTGCGTCCGGGTGGTACGCCGCTTGAGGCGCTGAAAGATGTCCTTGGTGAGGTGGGGCTAAGTTCGGCTGTGACGGCTGAGAAACCCATGCCGGTTGAGAGTGTTCGCTCGCCGGGGGTTAAATATAGGCATTATGCGCCTAATGCTAATGTGGTTGTTGTTGAAGGCGAACTGTCCGCTATGGTCGACAAGGTGAATGAGTTGGCGACGTACTATATGAGGAGGGGAAGCAAAGTAGGGATTTTGTGTACGGACGAAACGCTGGGTTCTTATCGGGGCGATGTTGTGAAGTCTCTCGGAAGCAGGAGCAATCTGGCGAGTGTTGCCCAGAACTTGTTCGCGCGTTTGAGGGAGTTTGATTCAGAAGGAGTCGATGTTATTTTGGCTGAGGGCGTGCCTCTCGAGGGACTTGGTCTGGCGGTCATGAACAGGTTGCGCAAGGCTTCTGGCTACAAAATCGTCAAGGCAAGCGCATCATCAAGTGTTTAACTTCATCGTGTAGGCAATTATGTCCCTTTATCCTGGTTTTTGGCGCGTGTCTATTTCAGCATTGGCATCTTAATGTTTTTCTCCTTTGCTATTCTCTGGGCGTTCTCGTAGCCAGCATCTGCGTGTCTGACTACTGCCATTCCAGGATCCGTCGTCAGCACGGTTACTATTCGACGTTCCATTTCTTCGGTTCCATCGGCTACTAGACACATTCCGGCGTGAATGCTGTAGCCTATGCCGACCCCTCCGCCGTGGTGCACGCTTACCCATGTGGCTCCTCCAACGGCATTTATCAGTGCGTTGAGTATGGGCCAATCGGCGATTGCGTCGCTGCCGTCTTTCATGCCTTCGGTCTCGCGGTTGGGTGAAGCAACGCTTCCACCGTCTAAATGGTCCCTGCCTATCCAGATTGGTCCTGAAAGGTTGCCGTTGGCAACCATTTCGTTAATGGTTTTTCCAAATCTTGCCCGTTCGCCATAGCCGAGCCAGCAGACCCTTGCGGGTAGACCTTGGAACTTCACCTGCTCTTTGGCTTTTATTATCCATCGGCACAGTTCCTTGTTATACGCAAAATCTCTTAGTATCACATCGTCGAGTTTGTGAATGTCGTCTTCGCTGCCCACGAGTGATGTCCACCGAAAAGGTCCCTTTCCCTCGCAGAACATCGGTCTGACGTATCGTTGCACGAAGCCTGGGTAGGCAAAGGCCTCTCTGAAGCCTGCCTTGCTGGCCTGTTCTCGCAGGTTGTTTCCGTAATCAAATGTTACGGCGCCTTTCTGCATCATTTTGACCATGGTTTCAACTTGCAGACGCATGCTTCCGTTAGCTTGTCTGCAGTATTCTTTCGGGTCAGTCTTTCTTAGTTCGTCCGCCTCCTCTTTACTCAAACCAGCTGGATAATAACCGTTCAAAGGGTCGTGTGCGCTGGTTTGATCGGTGAGGACATCCGGAATCATGCCTCTTTTGAGAAGTTCAGGATATACTTCCGCCGCGTTGCCAAGCAAGCCGATGCTTCTTGGAATGCGCTGTCGCTTGGCTTCCAGAGCTAGCTTAACAGCTTCATCCAAGCTGTCGGTCCACGTTTCTAGGTATTTGTGTTTAATCCTGCGCTCAATCGCTCGTTTGTCAACTTCTGCGATCAACGCGACGCCTTCGTTCATCGTTACTGCCAGAGGTTGTGCACCTCCCATTTCACCTAGGCCTGCGGTTAAAACGAGTCTTCCCCGTAGGTTTCCGCCAAAGTGCTCCTTTGCGACGGCAGCCATTGTTTCGTATGTTCCTTGCAGAATGCCCTGTGTTCCAATATACGCCCACGATCCCGCTGTCATTTGTCCGTACATGATGAGGCCTTTCTGCTCCAGCTCGTAGAAGTAGTCCCAAGTGGCCCATTTTGGCACGAGCATTGAATTAACGATCAAGGCTCTGGGAGCCCACGTGTGTGTTTTGAACACGGCGACTGGTTTTCCGCTTTGAATCAGTAGGGTTTCGTCGGGCTCAAGTTCCGTTAACGTTTCAACGATACGGTCAAAACATTCCCAGTTTCGGCAGGCTTTTCCAGTTCCTCCGTAGACGATGAGTCTTTCAGGATCCTTGGCCACTTCTGGGTCTACAACGTTGCAGAGCATACGCAGAATGCCTTCAATTTGCCAGTTCTTGCAATGTAGGTCTTGTCCAGTCAAACAGCGGATGGGCTTCTCCAGCTCAACCAATAAAGTTCACCATGAACCAAGAATACGGGGGCACATTTTAATTCTTTGGCCAAACCTGCGTCAGTCTGTTTAGGGATAGGGCGCTAGCGCTCGTTTACATTTTCTGTTCTTCCATGAGTCGAAATTCGTTGCGGCTTGCTTCTTTATCAATTACGATCCTTCCGTTCTTAATCACCTTGTCAACCAAGTTCACGCCAAATCGATAGCCGAGAAACTTGTGGTTGGGCACGTCTAGGACTATCACATCAGCTTTCTTTCCGATCTCCAAACTGCCGACCTCATTTGCTCTGCTAACGGCGTATGCAGCGTTAATTGTGGTCGCCGTTATTGCTTCAGCAGGTGTCAGTTTCATGAAGTGGCAGGCAAGAGCTATGACCAACTGTTGGTTTTCAACCCAGCAGTTTGGGTTGAAGTCGGTGCCCAGAGCTACGGGGACTTTGAAGTCAATCATGGTGCGAGCATCTGCGTATCGGTTGGTCATTAGGCTGAAGGCGGCCGTGGGCAGTAGAATGGCTGCAACGCCCTTTTCAGCCATGGCCTTGATGCCTTGGTTAGAGGAGAAAAGCATGTGATCAGCGGAAACTGCTCCTATGCCTGCTGCGAGCTCTGCTCCGCCTAGGCGGCTCATCTCGTCTGCGTGAACCTTGGGTTTTAGACCTGAGTTTTTGCCGGCAGTCAGGATGCGCCTGGCCTGTTCCAGGGTGAACACTCCCTTCTCGCAGAAGACGTCGCAGAACTCTGCCAGTCCCTTCTCAGCGACTTTCGGGATCATTTCATCGGTGACCAGGTTTACGTAGCCTTGCGGGTTGTTGAAGAATTCGGGGGGAATAGTGTGGGCCCCGAGAAAAGTTGGGACGATGTCCACGCTGTGTAGTTGATTCAGGCGCTGAACAACCTCTAGCATCTTCATCTCGTCTTTTGTTGTCAGCCCGTAGCCGCTCTTAGCTTCAACGGTCGTGGTTCCGTGTTCTAGCATTGAATCCAAGGTTTCAGTGCCGTAGTCGACGAGTTTTTCAAAGCTCGCCTTCCTAGTGTCTCTAACGGTTCTCAGTATGCCGCCGCCAGCCTTGAGGATTTCCATGTAGGAGGCGCCTTCTATTCGCATCTGAAACTCGTCTTCTCGTGAACCGGCAAAGACGAGGTGTGTGTGGGGGTCAACAAAGCCTGGGAGAACGATTTTTCCGTTTGCGCTTATCACGTTTTCAGCTTTGAAGGCCTTTGTGACGTCTGGTGTTTTTCCTACGGCGACGATTCTTCCATCCTTGACGGCAAGGCCGCCGTCGCGTATTATTCCAATCTCCCGCATCTGTTTTCCAGTGCGCGGTCTCTGACTTTCGCCAGAAAGTGTGACGAGCTCATCGGCGTTCACGATGAGCAGGTCTAGTTTTTCTCGTGCTCTTGCTTTCACAGCCTTACTCAAACGCACCGCCTTTTTCGACAGCATTGTTTACGGCTATTTCTAGGACGCGCTGTTCGGTCAGGTTGTCGACTTTGAGGTAGTATGCGGCTGTGTCGATTAGGGCTTTGAGTGGGGCCATGCCGCAGAATTCTGAGCAGATTATTGGCACGTTGTAGCGGGCGCCTTCAACTTTGAGGGTTTCATATACGCGGTAGAGTGGGGTTTTTTCAAAATCGCTTATGCTCATTCCTATTTGTGTGATGTTCTTCTTTGGGACGGAGGCGGCCATCGCTTTGACGTTGGAGAACCCTCCTTTGCTCGTGTGCAGAGCCCTGGCAATCTTCTTGGCGATTTTCAGGTCTGTGGTTCCGATGTTGACGTTGAAGCCGACCATGACTTTGCGGGCACCGGTTATCGTGGCCCCTGCCGTGGGATGAGGCTTGGCTGATCCGTAATCTGGTCTGCGTTCGGGTTTGACGATGTTTAGGCTCAGTTTTTCATAGTCACCCTCGCGTATCCAGTCCAGGTCTTTTCGTTCAGCCTTCGTTGAGGCGATGCCGTATAAGTATACGGGAACGCCGCACTTCTCCGCCAGACTTTGGCCGAACTTCTTCGAAAGCTCGACACAATCGTCAATGGTGACGTTCTTTAGCGGTATGAACGGGACAACGTCAACGGCGCCGATGCGGGGGTGTTGACCTTTGTGCTTTTTCATGTCTATCAGTTCCACGGCTTTGGAGGCCATTTTCACCGCGGCCTCGAGCACTGATTTCTTGTCGCCGATGAAGGAGACGACGAGCCTGTTGTAATAGTCATCGAAAGAGCAGTCGAGTAGGAAGGCGTTCTTGGTCTTCTTGAGCTCTTTGAGGATGGACTGCACGACTTCAGGGTCTGAGGTGCTGAAGTTGGGTACGCACTCTATTATCTCCGCCATGCCGCGTCCGCTCTGCTTCTATGAGCGATGCAAACAAATAAGTGTGTTTCGGGAAAAGAAGAAGTGGGCAACCGAGAGGGTTGGAAAGTGTCTTCTCTTTATGTCAAGCCTTTGGCACCTCAATATTGCCCTCCAGATATGCTTGAAACTTGAACAGACGCTTTCCGGTTTTTAGCCAATAAGACATTGTCGTAAGGGTTGGTGGTTCGGCAAACTTTATGGCCTTGAGAAGCCTCAAAGTTGGCCCCCTACCTCTCTTGTGTTACCACAGATGTAACATTGATTGGTAACAGTTCATGTAGAATCTATGGAAATTTCTTCGTTCAGGAGTCGACTTCACTCTTGTCCGTTACCACAGATGTAACATTGTTTGGTAACAATTCTTTGGGGAGTCAGACATGCATGTGGATGGGTGCTGGGGTCAGGGAATGCTGTCGGGATGCTAGCGTGCGGTAAGGCTTATGTATGTAGGTTTTCCCTTGGAGATGGACGATGCTGGAAGGCGTTGGTGGCTGGAGGTGTGGTGTGTGCAAGGTTACCGAAGTGAAGATGCTGTTGAACTGGTTGGAGGGTAGTCGATAGGGTTGTTGGGGAAGAACTGTGCTGGTGTACATTCGAGAGTTTAGGAAGAACTGCGAAATAGCGGGTTTCAGGGGCGTGGAAGTCAGCAGTGTTGAAGGGTTCTTGGAGGCAATCGGTGGGGAAAGGCCGGTTGGTGTGGAAGTGCAGTTTTTTGACGCGGATCTTGTTGCTACGTGGCAGCATCTGTACTTCGCTTTGTTGAATGCGTTGACTGCTTTCAAGAACGGAGAGAATATCTCTAAGAGTGTGGCGATGGAGACCTTGCTCTATGCTTCTGCGCGGGGGCAAATCCAGAGGGCCACGCAAGTTCTCGGCATTAAACCTTCGTCGTCGAACGTGGCTGTTCTGATAGTTGGAGGAAAGCGTGAGGCTGTGCAATCGGCGTTGGCGAAGGTTTCAAGGCGCATTGGCGGGCGTCTTGACGACTCGGTTCTTGGGCTTTCAAAGGAGAAGGTGGAGAGAATCAGAAGGGCTTTCGATGTCTCTGAGGTGGAGCTAGAGACGGTTGTCGAAGGGGACTGTGTGGAAGAGGCTCTCGTTGATCTTGTTGTAGAAAGGGTAGCGCTGTTGGCTACTGCACGCTGAAGTTAGAGAAGCTTCTCTTTCAGGACTGACAGGACGTCCTCCGGTTTTACGATTGACACGCCGGTCAAGCCGCCGACGACTTCTATCAAGATTATCTTGTCTGGTTGGGTCAGGTTGACTTTCCTTTTGACGTTCGCTGCGACTTTTTCGATTATGTCTTGGGTGTGTGTTTCGGTGAAGCGTTTCTCGACTGTCACGCGGAAAGTTTCGTTCTTTGCGATTTTGGAGCTGAGTTCTGCCACCGTCTGCTGGATTAGCGCTAGGTCTGTGCGGACAACTTTTTGAATCGGAATTATCCTGAGTGTGAACCGAAATTGGTAGGGACTTTGACGTAGGATGGCCCGGAATTGGTTGATAGCCTCGATTGCATCCATGCTAGTCTTTACTGCGACGAGACCAGAAATGCCTGTTCTCTCAATGACAGGTGAAGTGTCGCCTATCTTTTCAAAGAGAAAACGTAGTTCGGAACGGGCGTACGTCTCGTATCCGCGTGAAGTGCTGGCCAGAAGATTGAATTCTTTAAGCATAAGCTGCACCCCATACAGTATAGTTACGAGAGCATTTTAGCGTTCCAAGAGAGACAACGTAGTCGCCATGAGTTTCAGGGTCAGTGTGCGTAATGGCTCCTTCATTGCCAGTGGCTCCTAGCCGTCGCCTCACATCATCCCAGGAGTAATATTCAATCTGCGTGGATTTATCCATTTTGACTGTTCGATGGCGCTAGACTTAAATTTGAATGAGGCAAGTTCAAGGTGTTCAGTTGAAGTGATGGAGAGATGAAGGGAACGCGGAAACCAACGATAGTTGTTCATGGTGGAGCAGGGACTTGGCAGCCGGAGCGTAGCAAGCCTGGCATAGAGGGTGTCAAGCGGGCTGCTGAGGCAGGGTTCGGCGTCTTGAAGAGTGGAGGATGTGCGGTGGACAGTGTGATGGAGGCTGTTGCGGCTATGGAGGATGATGGGGTGTTCAACGCGGGGTATGGTTCCAGCTTGAACTTGGAGAAGAAAGTGGAGATGGAAGCTTCGATAATGGATGGAAGAACACTTCAGGCTGGCGCGGTAGGGTTGCTGCGAGACGTAAAGAATCCTGTTCGCTTGGCAAGGGTGGTCATGGAAAAGACCGATCATGTTTTTGTAGTGGGCGACGGTGCGGAGAAGTTGGCCAATCTTGAACATCTTGAGAGGCGCAACCCCATAACCGAACTCAGGCTGAGGTATTATGAGCAGCAGAAGAAGGCTCTACTCGAGGGGAAGTCTGAGCTGCCGAAGCTGGTTAACATGGTTAAGGAGCATCCAGAGCTTTTCACTCTTGGCACTGTAGGTGCTGTCGCCGTCGACGGCGAGGGAAACGTTGCAGCTGCCACGTCAACCGGGGGTTTCCCGCTGAAACTTCCGGGCAGAATCGGGGACTCGCCGCTAATCGGTTGCGGGACTTATGCGGACAACTTGACAGGGGCTTGTTCAACCACGGGCGTCGGCGAGATTGCGATAAGGCTTGTTATGGCAAAGACAGTGTGCAATTACATGGAAAATGGAAAACCGGTCCAGGAGGCGGCTGAAAACGCCATAAAACTCGCGAATACTAGAATGCCGGACGTGTACAATGCGATGGGATTGATTGCCATTGATGCACATGGAAGAATAGGCGCGGCCCACAGTTCGCCGAACATGTGCTGGGCCTACATTACGCCCGAAATGAAAGAGCCAAAGGCGTCGCTCACGGCGAAGATTGTGAAAGAACGCCTGTAAAATGGCATCGATGTACGTGCCCCTCTGTTTTATTCTCGACAACTGACGTATAATAATCCTTAAAGATTGCGAGGATGTTCTCACTATGCATTCGATTTGCATGGGGGTGAAAAAGCGTGATAGATGAGGAAGAAGATAAAGAAGAAGAAGATTGGGATGAGGAAGAGGATTTTGAGGAAGAGGAATGGTAGGAAGATCCGCTGAGCGACCAGCACTTTTGTGCTTTTTCTTTGGCAGAGGCTTTTTCTTGGATGTTTATGACAGTTTCTTGGGGTTCACGTTTATTACCTGCAAGTAAAGACCATTCACTGTCGGGTTGCGATGACCAGAGTTGCCGTGTTAGACGCTGACAAGTGCAAGTCAAAGCGTTGCAGTAAAATGTGTTTCCGTTTTTGCCCAATCGTGCGGAGCAAGATAGAAGCGGTGCGCTTTGAAAATGAAAGAGCGGTCATTGTAGAGTCCCTGTGCACAGGGTGCGGAATATGCGTGAAGAAGTGTCCTTTCAAGGCTCTGTCCATAGTTAATCTTCCAGACGAACTTGAAAAAGACTGCAGC
>Ga0315280_10006461_pt1 | contig 16166 bp, 13 predicted proteins | sample YL17G06_40_MG_FD_203697 | JGI IMG/M metagenome (GOLD analysis project Ga0315280, IMG submission 203697) | Sediment microbial communities from Yellowstone Lake, YNP, Wyoming, USA - YL17G06_40 | ecosystem: Environmental > Aquatic > Freshwater > Lake > Sediment | place: USA: Wyoming | collected... | reverse complement strand
ATCAAGCATATCTTGTTCGGGTCCATACTTGCCTTCTTGGTCACCACCATCGTGCTTCTGGGAACATTCTTCGGAGGCCTTCTGACGGGGGTTGAAGCTGTTTCCGGAGGGGTTCTGGCTTGGACGCTGGTCGTCTCGACTCTCCTTGTCGTGCCCGTTTGGATCTTGTTCCTTCTAGCAAAGTGGAGGGGCTGGTATGACCTACTCGGCTAAGGGAGACAATCCTTTGAACAGCGAGCCCGATGGCGGGGGGGACATGGCCTCATCCGAAGAGTCGAAGCCCTGGTGGAACCGCCACCCAAGACTGCGCAAAGCCCTGATCATCCCCCTCTACATGACCACGCCCAGCTACCGCCGTTGGCGCAGTGAGAAGCTCACACCGAGACAGCTCCTCAGAATGAAGCAAGACCTAGACAACAAACTTCCGAAGACGAGGGACCAACTCATCGGAAGGGACAAGGAATACCAGCTAGTCATGACAGGCGTCATGTTCCACGTTATGAGAGACCCCTACACGAGGAACCTCTTCAGGAACAGCCCACCGCCCAAGTTCTTCATACTGAAGGGCACGACTGGAACGGGGAAGTCTCTCCTCGCCGATATATGCATGAGGGATGCTGTTCAGGAGGGGATCACAAGGGGTCTGAACGTGCAGGCCTATCCCATACACGGGTCAGAGATATTCAACCCGTACTACGGTCAGTCGGCAAGAAACTTGGCAGCCATCTTCAAGCGAGCGTACAACACGCCAAGCGTCGTGTTCTTCGATGAGTTCCAGACGTTCGGTCTGAAGGTGGGAAGTGACAACGTCTGGGCTCAGCGGGAAGATATCCGGGTTCAAGACACCTTCATCAACAAGCTGAACAAGGTTCTCGAGACCGACTGCAGAACCATTATCTTAGTCGCCTCGAACATGTACGAGAACATCCGCGAAGACCTCAGGAGACGGGGCTTCCTAATCGACTTGGACCAGAACGTATCACCAGAGATGCTCCTTGCGGTTCTCAGGGCCGAACTGAACAAGAACGGTTGGACGTACCTCGATCCCCAAGAGGTCATGTCAACCCTCGAGAAGTCGGTCAGCGCCTACCGCCAGACCCAGCTGACCCCCTTCGACGTGGTTGATGCGTGCAACAAGGTCAGAAACCGCAAGATCGAGCCCATGCGGGAGAGCTTGTTCAGGAAGCAGGAACAAGGGTCAAGACCGATCGAACCGGAGTACACCGTCACCATCGAGGACTTCAGGATCGCCTCAAGAGAGCTCAGGGGATACGTAGAGCAGGAGAAGAGTAGCGAGGTGATGAGCGCAGTCCTCAAGATAAGACCATCCATAACCTACAACGATGTGGGAGGCTTGTTCTCAGTAAAGGAGAAGATCTTCAAGACCATCTCCCTTAGTCTGAGGTCAGACCTGGCGGCGAAGATGGGATGGGTTCCGCCGAAGGGAGTCATCCTCTGGGGGGAGCCGGGCTGCGGCAAGACTCACATCTCCAAGGCGATCGCTCGAGAGAACGATGCCTCCTTCTTCTACGCTCCAGCCGCCCAGCTTCTGATAAACGCCAAGTGGGTCGGGGAACCGGAGAAGAACGTCAAAGACCTCTTCTCCATGGCCAGAAAGGCGGCGCCCAGCATAATCTTCTTCGACGAGTTCGACATCATCGCTGGCAAGCGGCGCGGTGACCCTGTCGGGGACAAGATCACCGCCCAGATTCTGACGGAGTTGGACGGGCTCCAGCCGCTCGAAAACGTCATGGTAATCGCGGCGACAAACAAGGTCGAGATGATCGACGAGGCGATCCTGAACCGCTTCGAGCCCAACATACTGGAGATACCCCTCCCCAAGAACGATGAAGAACGATTGGACATAGTGAACATCCACCTCCGCCAGTACCTCCCACACCTCGACCCAGAAGTGACGACCGAGAAGGTGCTAAGCGTCTTCAAGAGGTTCCGTCTAGTCTCCCCGCGGGTTGTGGCGGAGGTAATCCGGGAGGCAAACAGACTCCGAGTCCAAGAGATTGTGGCTGGACAAGAGTTCGCGCTCGCGGAGAGATCGCTGGACCCGAGCCGGAGAATCAACGTTCAGAAAATGTACAAGGACGACTTGGAACGGCTCTTCAGAATACTCGAAGACGACAAGCAGCGGGGAAAGGAACCGATCGACCTACAAGCTCTCGACAGCTCCAACTACAAGATTCGCCTCACACACTTCGACAAGGCCGCCGAGACGCTCGAGCAGGAGGTCGACCGGGAGCTCATGGACGCCCAAGAGAGCCTCATCCGTGAGAGCCCGGGAAGCGGGGTTGCGAACGGGGCTGGAACCGACCCGCAGGGGAGGAGAGGGCTCATACTCATCGTCGAGTGTGCCGCAAACCCCCGAGGGTCCGGCAAGGTGAACGTTACCGGAGCGTCGAAGACTGCGGTCCTAGGTCCCGCGACCACAGTGGAGGACGTAAGCGTCGTTGAGAGCGCGTCCAACGCCGTCGAGTTTATCCGTGAGTACCTCCGGGAGAGAGCGGGCATCGACCTCTCTCGTTGCGACTTCACCTTCCAGGTCATAAGCCCCCTCGAGGGAGCATCGGGCATGGGCGTCAGCGGACCGAGTCTCGGGCTCACATTCAGCGTGGCGGCGATCTCGCAGCTCGCAGACATCCCAGCCGACCCAGGCGTTGTGATGACCGGAAAAGTTGATATAAAGGGAAACGTCGGACCGATAGGGGGTGTGGGTTGGCGGGGTGCCGGAAAGTTCCTCGCAGCCAGCAGAGCGCGGAGGATCAGAATCAAGAAGTTTCTCATACCCGCCTGGAACTTCGAGCGAGCCTCAGACGAAGTAGAGGTACTCCGTGAGGAGGGCATCCAAGTGATCTCAGTCCAGAAACAGCTCGAGGCGTGGAGAGAAGCCCTAAGCGCGAGCGAAGAAGAGATCCTAGCAAGGGTCACCTCACGAACCCAGTATACAACCCCATTCGCCACGCGGACCTGAATACCAACCCCTACGACCCACAATTCGAAACTCGACAGGAGCAAGAGCACCGGGGATTTTCAATAGACTAGATCTTTTCACGTTTGACATCTGAAAGGCTATGACACAAACTTGCCACTAAGGAAGTTATTCCAAAAGAGGAGACTGATCAAAAAGAAAGATACGCAGATTGTCAACACCAACAAACTCGATCGCCTAGCTTGAAAAAGCTTTGAGGTTAGTGGCAGCCACAGCGGGTAGAGCTTTTGACACGAGCCTGAAGAATCTTCCCCTGAACAAGACCGAACATAGAGACACGTCAAACTGTCCGAACCGGCATTTGGGCAGCCCTATCAGAGGTTTGGACCTAGCCCTTCAAGGCTTCCCTTATCCTGCGTAGTTCTGCGATTATCTCGGTTCCAACATCACCCGGTCTAGACGCGAAGAGCGACCTGCCTCTCACCATGCCAAGAATCTTCTCTCTTGTTTCCGTGAAGTTTGAGACGTAAAGGATCGAGGCCTCAGCTCTTCGAGCACTCGGTCCGCCGGATCCGCCAGCGACACCCGTGTAACCCGCCGTATAGACATCCACGGTTGCCACGCCAAATCTTCTAGATATGGGTCCCTGAATGGTGTCAACAGACATCACCCGGGAATAGGGCACCGTATGCCTAATTTTCCACCAAACACCATGTTCAACAACAACCTCCTCACCAGTCAGACGATAATCTATGGACCGGTAGTACTTCGGAGCCCAGTACAGAACGAAGCAAGCTACGATGGCTAGAGGCACAAAGAAGCAGACGGCAAAATAGTGAGCCGCGGTAAGGTGGTATCCAGAAACAAGCCAGACCACAAGCAAGCCCAAGACAGCTAGAGGCAACACAGCCAGCGAAATATAGGTGTAATAGACCCTCAACATGTTTGGGCTTGGCTTGAACGACTCTTCCAAGCTCTATCCCCCAAGAAGATTGGCAGTACTAGGAGGCTTGCGGCTCTTTAACGTTCTTATGGCTGACCGAACATTTTTCTGGCATTCTCGCTTTCTTCAGATGCTTTCAGAGGCCTTCCTACCAACCCAGCGCCAAACCGTCCCCCCTCGGGTCGGCCCAGCCAGAAAGGACGCGAGTCGAGGGGTCAACTGTTATCCCCTGAGCGGTGCCCATGATCTCGGAGAATTCTTCTACGACTCGGATTTCATGTCCTTTCCTGGCGAGCTCCGGACGAACCCTTCCATCTATTCGATTCTCGAGAGAGAGCGTTTCAGGCGGGTCCTCAAGAACCCTTCGTCCACTCAGCCACCTAGGCGCCTCGATCGCCTCTTGTATGTCCATTCCAAAGTCGATCATGTTCGTTATTACCTGGAGCTGCGTCTGCGGCTGGCCGTCTGCCCCGGACGTGCCGAGAACTGCGAAGAGCTCGTTATCCCTGAATATCACGGCTGGAATCAGGGTGTGCATCGTCCGCTTGCGCGGCTCAAGCCGGTTGGCATGATCGGGGTCAAGCGAGAAGTACGCGCCTCGGTTGTGCAGCACGATTCCGGTGCCGTCAACCGTCAGTCCCGATCCGAAGGCGTAGTAGATGCTCTGGATGAGCGAGACCGCGTTCCCCTCCCTGTCCACGGTGGCGAGGTATATGGTGTCCCCGGTCACGCTCCCTGACGAAAAATGCTTGGTCGCCTGAGACTCGGAGATCTTTCTCCTTCTCCTCGCCGCGTACGACTTTGAAATGAGGCTTTCAACCGGAACACCGACGAAGTCGGGATCGGACACGTACCTGTCGCGGTCTGCGAACGCCAGCTTTTTGGCCTCGACGAGGAGGTGTAGGCACTCTACCGACTGGCATCCGAGCGAGGTGAGGTCATACCCCTCAACCAAGTTAAGCTCGAGCAGAACCGTTAACCCCTGCGTATTCGGCGGAAACTCGAAGACTCGGTAGCCCCGATAGGTCGTCGAGATCGGCTCAACCCAGTTAGAGCTGTGGTCTGCAAGGTCCTCCCCGCTGAGAAGACCACCATGTGTCTCGGAGAACCTCACGATTGTCCGCGCCAGTTCCCCATTGTAGAAGACATCTCTCCCCTTCTCCGCGATCCGGGTCAGAGTTCTCCCGAGATCCTCCTGAACCAAGATCTCTCCCTCCCGAAGTGGACGCCCATTCCTGAGAAAAGTCTTGGCCGACGCACTGCAACTCGAAAGTGCTTGCAGGCTCTCGGAGATCCGCTTGCTCAGCCTCGCAGTCACAGGGACGCCCTGTCGGGCATACCGAATCGCAGGCTCGAACAATCTCCGAAGCTTCATGCTTCCGTACTTCTGACTGGCCGCGCACCATCCATCGACAGCGCCCGGAACCGTAACTGGCAACATCCCTCTGACTGGGATGCTCTTCAAACCTCGAGAGGCGTAGAAACCGATGTCCGCCCGCGCTGGCGCCCTCCCACTCGCGTTTAGACCGACCAGCTTCCTAGACTTGGCGTCGTAGATCAGGAAGAAGGCATCGCCTCCAACCCCACACATGTGCGGGTAGACGACGTTCAGAGCCGCGTTCGTCGCGATCGCGGCGTCGACCGCGTTTCCTCCATCCATCAAAACCCTCAGTCCGGCGTTCGAGGCAAGATAGTGGGGGGAGGATACCATACCATTTCTACAACGGATAGACGGACGCTTCAACCGGTCTCAACCCCTCCAATGACCTGACAGTTCAGCTGCGCAGGACTCTCTCGACGACACCGAGCGCGTACTCGATGTCCTCACGCTCTATCCCCCAGTGTGTAACCATCCGCATCAGTTTCTCGCTAAAGCTAGTTGCCTTCACCCCGTGCTCATTCAACTTGGAGATCAGCTGCTTTGTGTTCATGCCCGTGCCGGATATGTCGAAGACAACGATATTCGTCTGGACCGTCTGCATGCTCACCGAGATCCCCTTGATCATCGCCAGACCCTCAGCCAGCAGCCTCGCGTTCCTGTGATCATCCCTCAGCCTATCCACCATCCTCTCCAGCGCGACTATGCCGGGAGCCGCTATCACCCCAGCCTTCCGCATCCCACCCCCCAGCATCTTCCTAACCCTCCTCGCCCTCTCAACGAACTCAGCACTCCCACACACGAGGGATCCAACAGGTGCCCCGAGACCCTTCGAGAGGCAGAACATCACCGAGTCAACATCCTTTGTCAGCTCCTTTACGTCCACGTTCAGAGCGATAGCGGCGTTGAAGACTCGAGCCCCGTCCATGTGGGTAGAGATGCCGTGTCTCTTAGCCACATCCGTAATCGCCCCTATCTGGCTTGGCGAGACGGCGACCCCGCCCGCGCGGTTGTGAGTGTTCTCGAGGCAGATCAGGGTCGTCTGGGGGCAGTGAATGTCAGCCGGCCTTATAGCGCTCTCAACGTCGCGCGGATCGAGAACCCCCATTGTCCCCTTCACCGTTCTCGCCATGACACCCCCGAGAGCCGAGAGCCCACCGACCTCGTAGTAGTACATGTGCGACTCCGCCTCGAGTATGACCTCGTCCCCTCGCTTTGTGTGCGTCATAAGCGAGGTTAGGTTCCCCTGGGTTCCACTGGTCACCAGCAGGGCAGCCTCCTTACCCACCCTCCTCGCCGCCATCTCCTCAAGCCGGTTAACCGTCGGGTCCTCTCGGAAGACATCGTCTCCCAGAGGCGACTTGGGTATGATCTCGAGCATCTCCCTAGTGGGAAGAGTGACCGTGTCGCTCCTCAAGTCCACGACTCTCAAAACAATCGCCTCTATGCTTGGACTCGCAATTTAGACGACAGCGCCATTATAGCTTTCGTCTGTCCACCTGGCGGAGAAAAGATGTAATGAGTGAGTTGTAACCTAAGACTGCGTGGGGCGCGCGAGCTTGGCAAAGGTAGGAGTCGTCGCCGACGACCTGACAGGCGCGAGCGATACGGGAGTGCAGTTCGCGAAGAAGGGTCTCAGGACCATCCTGTCTACCCGGCTGGAGGAAGCTCCTGAATCCCTCGGCAGAGCGGAGGTCATCATCCTAGACACCGAAAGCAGGGCGGATGCCCCAAAGACAGCCTATCGAAAGGTCAGAACCGCGACGAAGACTCTCAAACGCGCGGGAGTGCGACTCTTCTACAAGAAGATCGACTCGACACTCCGCGGGAACATCGGAGCCGAGCTTGACGCCATGCTCGACGAGCTCGGGAACGAACTCGTGATAGTCGTACCAGCCTTCCCTAAGACTGGCAGGATCACCGTGGGAGGCTACCAGCTGGTGAATCAAGTCCCCCTCGAGAGGACCGAGACAGCAAGAGATCCTGTCAGCCCGGTAACAGACAGCCATGTGGTCACGCTGATCGGACGGCAGACGAAGAGAGGGATCGGTCACATCGGTCTATCCACTGTGCTAAAGGGAGCGGAACAGATCGCTAAGGAGCTGGAGAAGCTCAGATCCTCCGGGAAACAGATAGTGGCGATCGACGCCACCACCCAGCAAGACCTGAAAACCATAGCCGAGGCGACAGCGGAGAGGACCAACCTCCTCTGCGGACCAGCAGGATTGGCGGAGGAGCTGCCCGAGGCTTGGAAGCTGCTAGCAGTCAAGAGAAAACCCGTTCTAGTCGTCACGGGAAGCGCCAGCCAAGTAACACTGAACCAGATAGCGCATGCCGCTAAGACCCTGCCCCTCACGGTAGTCCAGTTGGACTTGAAGAGGACGCTTACAAGGAGCGCAGAGGAGACTGAAAGGATAGTCTGCCAAGTCTCATCTCTTATCAAGCGAGGATTCGATGTAGCGGTCACCTCGGTCGATACAGCAGAGAGAGTCTCGGAGGCTCGCCGAATAGCCAAGGAGGAAGGCATAGACCCGAACCAGGTGAGAACGCTCATCTCCTCCACTCTAGGCAAGATCACGGCAGAAACCCTGGAAAAGACCAGCCCGGCAGGCATCGTAGTAACCGGAGGAGACACGCTGATGGGTGTGTTCAAAGCTCTCGGCGCCCAAGGAGTCAGAGTGGAGGACGAGGTGCTACCCGGGATACCAGTAGCCACAATCGTGGGAGGGAGTGCGGAGGGCATGCGCATAGTGACCAAAGCGGGCTCCTTCGGCTCACAGGAGGCAATAGTGGAGGCGGTCGCGTTTCTAAAGAAGAGGGGATTGAGGCGTTGAACGAATTGAAACCCATCCTCGGCATAACAATGGGAGATCCAGCAGGCATCGGAGCTGAGATAGTTCTGAAGGCGCTTTCGCAAAGGGAGATCCACCAGATATCCAAGCCCATCGTCATCGGCGACGCCGGAGTCATGAGAGCAAACCTCAAGGTGGCTGGAGTGGACGCGGAGATCCTTGCGATGGCAGCAGTAAAACAAGCCAGATTCGACATGGGCAGGATCAACGTCTTGGACCTCAAGAACATCGACCTGGCATCGCTCAAAGTCGGGCAGGTCCAGAAGACGGCTGGAAAGGCGGCGGTGGAGTACGTGCTAACAGCCATCGAAATGGCGCTGAGGGGAGAGATAGACGCGATCGTGACAGCCCCTCTCAACAAGCAGGCCATGAACGAAGCCGGCTATAGCTATGCGGGCCACACCGAGATCCTAGCTGAGCGGACCGGGACGAAGCAGTACGCGATGATGCTCGTGGCTAAGTCCCTCCGGGTGGTCCACGTCACCACTCACGTCTCGCTGAGGGAAGCCTGCGACCTCATATCGACGGAACGGGTTGCGAAGACAATCGGCTTGACCGTTAGCGCGATGAAGAACCTCGGGTTCGAGAATCCTAGGCTCGCGGTCGCGGGCGTAAACCCACACGCAGGAGAGGGCGGGATCTTCGGGAGGGAGGAGATCGAGGAGATCACCCCAGCGATAAAGTGGGCGAAAGGTCAGGGCTACTTGGTTGAGGGGCCTATCCCCCCGGACACTGTATTTATGAGGGCCATGAAGGGAGAGTTCGACGCTGTAGTGGCGATGTATCACGACCAGGGCCACATTCCCGTGAAGCTACTGGGATTCGGTGAGGGAGTCAACCTGACCCTTGGGCTACCCATAATACGAACCTCCGTCGACCACGGAACCGCCTTCGACATTGCCGGGAAGGGGGCAGCCGACCCGCAAAGCCTGATCGAAGCCATAAGACTCGCGGCGGAAATGGCCGCTCGGCACGCCAAGAAGGCGAAAAAGCCAAGGTAGATGTCTACCTCCCACTCATCCACCCACAATCAACCACGTGCGACTTCAGCCTCATCCTGTATACCTACAAAACATGTTAAATCAGAAGTCAACAAGAAAAGGGAGACAGGTGCTACGCATGGAAGGAAAGATAGTTCGAGAGGAAAAGGTGGCGAAGACGAAAAGCGACCTCGGAGGATCGCTCAGACAGCTGGTCAAGGAGAAGTACGTCCACTTCCTCATCGGCTACTTCAACCCCGGTGAGAGCATGAAAGCGCATATCCACACCGTCCCGGAAGAGATCTACTACGTACTGCAGGGGAAGGGAGAAATGACTCTGGGCAAGGAGAAGGTGAAGATAGAGCAGGGGATGGCGATCTACATCCCGCCCAATGTGCCCCACGGGCCGAAGAACACGGGTAAGGAGCCCTTGGTCATAGCCTTCATACACTCCCCGCCCGAGACGGGAGAGTACCTGAAAGTCACAGAGAAGTAATGGAGCCCAAGACTCCTACAGTTCCTCATCCTTCATTTTTCAGGCATAGCAAGCCATCAAAGCTCTTCCACAACCTCTACTCAGCATGAACCGCGAGTTTGATAGGACTCGAAGGAACTAAGAAAGCGCGATCGTGTTCAACTCTAGAGAAGCATGAACTCGGGGTGTTCCAGTATCCTCTTAAGATCCTGCAGAAATCGGGCGGCCGGAGCCCCATCGATGACGCGGTGATCGAACGACAGGCTCAGCGTCATCATGGACCTGGCAACCACCTGCCCGTCCTTAACCGTGGGCTTCTCGACGATCCTTCCCACGCCGAGTATCGCTGTCTCGGGCATGTCGATGATCGGAGTGAAGGCGTCGATATCGAACACCCCCAAGTTAGTGATCGTGAATGTCCCTCGCGCGACCTCGTCCGTAGAAAGGCTTCCCTTCTTCGCCTTGTCCACGAGATCCCGAAGCTCCTTAGCTACCTCCACCAACGACCTCTTGTGCGCACCGTGAACCACGGGTACCACAAGTCCCTCCTCAACATCCACAGCCACCCCGATGTTGATGTCGTCAATCATATACACGCTCTCGCCGACCAGAATCGAATTGACGTGGGGATGCTCACGGAGCGCCCTCGCCACAGCCTTGACAAGCAGGTCGGTGTAGGAGACTCTAACGCCACCCCTCCTCTCAAGCTCGGAGACAAGACTTGCCCGAAGCCTCACAGTTTCGGTCACATCCACCTCGGTCGTCAGGGTCACCCTAGCGGTTGTCCTGGCGCTAGCGGACATTCTCTCAGCGATGACCTTCCTCATTCCGGCTAGTGGCTTCACCTCGACAACCTCGACCCCCTCAAGCGGCGCAGGGACAGAGGGCACCGTCACCTTGCGAGGCCTCTCTACCGCCGCGAGAACATCCTCCCTAGTAATCCTTCCGCCGGGACCAGTCCCTCGGACCGTAGCCAAGTCAATCCCGTGCTCCTCAGCGACCTTCCTCGCCAATGGCGAGACCTTAAGGCGCTCGACAGGAGCCGTTTCCGCTACCGGCGCCACTTTGACTTCAGCAGCCTCTACCGGCTTCGAAACGGCGGCCTCAACCTGGACGAACCTGCGCAGAAACTCTTCGAGTTGGGCTTGGGTAAGCTTCTCACCCGGCTCGGTTAGAATAGCGATAGGCTGCTCAACCCTAGCAGACCCGCCCTCTGGAACCAGTATCTTCCCCAGCACCCCGGAGGAGGGGGCGCGCACCTCGTCCGTAGTCTTCTCCGTCTCTATCTCGCACACCACATCCCCCTGCCTGACCTGTTCACCCTCTTTCCGCATCCATCTTCCGACGAGCCCCTCTGTCATCGTCCAAGTCAGCTTGGGCATCACCACAGCCTTAACCACGGAACAGCCCTCCTCGAAGGATACCTAACTGTCAGCTCACAAGCTCCTTTATCGCCTTGACTATGTCAGCCTCTTGGGGTAAGATCCTCTCCTCTAGGACAGGGCTATACGGGGTGGGCGCGTCCAGGCTGGCTACCCTCTTCACCGGAGCATCAAGGTAGTCAAATCCTTCTTCGGCTATCACCGATGCTATCTCCGAGGTGACACCACAGGTTTTGACGTCCTCCGAGACGACAACCGCCCTCCCCGTCTTCTTCACCGAGCTGAGGATTGTCTGCTTGTCGAGGGGCACGAGCGTGCGTGGGTCGACGACCTCAACGCTAATCCCCTCCTTGCTCAGCTGGTTGGCGGCATTCAGGGACTTGTGAACCATCATCATGGTAGCCACTACAGTGACATCGCTGCCCTCCCTCTTCACGTCAGCTGAGCCGAGTGGAATCGTATAGTCTCCCTCAGGAACCTGCCCGATCAACTCGGGCCACATCTGGCGCGCCTTCTCGACCCTACGGGCGTAGTACAGGACCTTGTGCTCGAAGAACATTATGGGGTTGCCGTCCCTTATCGACGACTTCAGCAATCCCTTTGCGTCTCTCGGCGTGGAGAAGGTGACGACCTTCAACCCAGGCACGTGCATGAACCAGGCCTCCACACACTGTGAGTGCTGCGCGGCTCCGGCGGCGAACGGGTATCGAGACCCCGTTGATGCTCTCACCACCACAGGGAGATTGATCTTCCCGCCGAACATGTACCGCATCTTGGCAAGCTGGTTGAAGATCTGGTCCATGGCGCAGCCCAAGAAGTCGGAGAACATGATCTCCGCCACGGGCCTCATCCCGGTGGCAGCTGAGCCAACCGCGGCCCCTATGATCGCGGCCTCCGATATGGGCGTGTCCCGAACCCGCTTCTCCCCGAACTCCTCAAAGAGCCCCTTAGTAATCCCGAAGCTTCCGCCGTATCGTCCGATATCCTCCCCGAGTATGATCACCCTTTCATCCCGGAGCATCTCCTCCCTGAGCGCCTCTCGAACCGCCTCAGCACAGTCTAGCTCTCTAGCCAATATTACGCACCCCCTCCCTAAACGAACACGTCCTCCAAAGCCGTCGAAGGATCCGGAGGCGGACTCTCGATCGCGAACTTCACCGCCTCAGCGATCTCCGACTCGACGCTTCTCTCGACCTCCTCGACTTCAGCCTTGGCGAGAACTCCCTGCTCTATCAGCCTAGCCTCGAAGGTCTTTATGGGACACCGGGCCTCCCAGCTCTTGAGCTCCTCCTCAGTCCTGTACGTCAACCCACGCTTGGGGTCGCCCTCGTGGTGTCCCCTGAACCTGTATGTTTTACATTCGACAAGCGTGGGACCCATCCCCGACCTCGCCCTCTTGACGGCTTCTCCCACAACCTCGTACACGGCGATCACGTCCATGCCGTCCACCACCACGCCAGGTATCCCATAGGCTACTCCCCTGTCGGCGACATTCTTAGCCGAAGTGGACTTGGATGCCGGGACCGATATCGCGTACAAATTGTTCTCGCAGACAAAGATGACCGGAAGCTTCCACGCGGCAGCCAGGTTCATGCCCTCGTGGAACGCACCGGTATTGGACGCTCCATCGCCGAAGAAGCTAACACAGACCTGGTCGGTTCCCCTAGACTGGATTGAGAGGCCAACTCCGGCAGCGATGGGGATGCCCGACCCGACAATGCCCGTGGCCCCAACGATGCCGATGTCGAAGTCGCAGATGTGCATCGACCCACCCTTGCCCTTGTTGTACCCAGTCCTCTTCGCCATCAGCTCAGCCATCATCCGTCTCATGTCTCCGCCCTTCGCGATCAGGTGGCCGTGACCTCGGTGAGTGCTTACGATATAGTCATCCTTCCTGAGATTCGAGCAAGCGCCAACCGCCACAGCCTCCTCTCCTATGTAAAGGTGTACGAGGCCAGGCAAGAATCCCTGCGCCCAGAGCTCCGAGGACTTCTCCTCGAACCTCCTTATCTTCAGCATCATACGGTACATCTCGACTAACTTACTCTTATCCAACGCCAACGAATAGCCCTCCACAGCCTCTTTCAGCTTAACTGGATAACTGGATCTGCTGTTTATTTATTACTTGGGGGGGAAGCCAGACCTTCACCCAACCCTGAACTGGGGTGGAAGCCTGGCTGCGAGCTCTCCCAGCTCCTTCACAACCCGCTCGGGCGTGTACGCCTGTAGCTCCCGCACAAGATCAGGCTCGCTCAGCATATCCAGCGTCAATGGCACCGAAACCCCATCAACACGCTTCCAATCCCTCATGTGGAGAGCCCCCAGGGGGACCCTGCAGAGCTTTCCGGGCGGAGTCTGGGAGGGGTCGATGGTCACAGCCCCACGCATCTTCTCGTGGCCGGGCGCGATCGGGGTTTGGGATCTCCTCCTCAGCCTCTCAGCCCATCTGCCGGTGAACGTCGCGAGAGACTCCTTCTCGATCTTGAAGTGCTCCTGGTAGAGAGAGCCACCCCTCTTCTCTCTTAGGAAGAGGTAGACATGGAGGGAGCTCCCTGTCCAGCAGACCCACGGTTCCGGTGGATGGCCAAGCACGTCCTCAACCTGCTTGTCCTCGAGTATGACCTCAACGAGGCTGTGGGCAACCTTCAGAGCGGCCTCGACTGGGACTCCCTCGCCCCGGTCAATGTCGAAGAATATTCGGTCGACGGGCGAGCCTTCCTTCTCCCCGTTCGTGGCGTAGAAGAAGTCGGAGAGCTTGCGTGGCGGGAAGTACTTCCAGACATTCTCTTGGACCGGCGTGAGCTGCCCCCTCACCTCCTCCAGACTCTTCATCCGGAGCTTGAGGAACTCAGGTGTGATCGCCTCTTCGAGCTGTTCAATGAAAAGTGGAGGGCTATTCGAGCCCCGCTTCAAGATCGCGGGAAACACCTTTTCTGAGAACCAGTTCTTAGCCGCCAGCTCCTTTCCAGCCAGGTACCTCTTCAGATACGGCGCCACAGCCCCGTAGAGGAGGAGAACCTCTATCTCCCCGAAAGGGCGAACCACATCGGCGACTTCAAGAGCCAGATCTCGAATGGACTTCAGAATCCTCACCGTCCCCCAATCGAGTAATGATGGATAGCCTAGAGCCTTCCTCGGTATCTCATAGACTTGACGACCCGGTTCTTCGCTATCTCCTCCGCCGCCTCTCTCGGAATCTTCTTCTTTTCCCAGGCTGTCTCAAGCACTATCTTAGTGTTTTCAGATATCTTCGACCTGATCGTCTCCATGGCCTCATCGATCGTCCCTCCCCGGTACTCCACGGCGGCGGCTATGACCCCACCCGCGTTTGCGATGAAGTCTGGGACCACCAGGACGCCGCGACTGTGCAGCATCATCTCAGCCCGCACCGTAGCAGGGATGTTCGCAGCCTCGATAACGATCTTGGCCTGGACATCGGCGGCGTTGTCCTCGGTTATCACGTCGGGGCGCGCCCCCGGAACCAGTATGTCAACCTTCAAACCGAACAGGTCCGGACCCGGAATCTGCTTTCCTCCAGGGCAATCCTTCACAGAGCCGGTCGCCAGTTTGGTCTTGAACAGCGCCTCATAACCCAGACCGGCAGGATTGTATGTGCCCCCCTTCGAGTCCGAGACCGCAACGACCCGAGCCCCCCTCTCAGAGAGGAAGCGGACCGCGGCCTTCCCGACCGCACCAAACCCTTCGATCGCCACCGTAGCTCCGGAAAGATCGATCTGGAGGTGCTTGCACGCAACCTCGGCGCATACAGCGACACCGTAGCCCGTCGCACCTATCTCATCCAACGGGATGCCCCCGAGCTCGTGCGGAAGACCGACCGCGCGTCCGATCTCGTCGAGTATTATCGCCATACTCCGCTCGTCCGTTCCCATGTCTGGTCCAGGGATGTAGTCTGTAACCGGAGCGATCCCTCGTGCATAGGCTCGTATAAGATCGTTCTTGTCCAGAGCCGAGGGGTCCGCGACTATCCCTCCCTTCCCACCGCCGTGTCTCAGCCCCGCGGCGGCGTTCTTGAGCGTCATCGCCCTCGCTAGGCGGAAGACCTCCTCGGTAGTGACGTTCGGAGCCATTCGTACCCCTCCTATCGCCGGCCCGATCGCCGTGTTGTCAACCACAAGTACGCCCCTCAACTTCACCTTGGGGTCGTAGACGTAGAGCACCTTTTCCGGACCCAACTCGTCCGCGTACTTGAACACCTCATCCTCCGCTCGCATGCCATTCACCAGAACAGCAGATCGACCCATAGCCCATAAAACACTTATCGTCAGCCTTGGATATCGTCAATCCACGCGTGACCTGACAGTTGTGCTAGTCCGAATTGAAAGGAGGGCGTGATGAACATGACCTTCTCAATAACCGCGAGGTGCCCCAAGACCGGGGATCTCGGCATCGCCATCTCTACAGCCGTGCCGGCGGTTGGGAGGCGCTGCCCCTTCGTGAAGTACGGTGTTGGAGCGATCGCCACGCAGAGCTACACCAACGTGAGACTGGGTGAGACCGGACTGAAGCTTCTTGAGTGGGGACTCACCCCCGAGCACGCCATCAAGATCCTTCTCGAAGAAGATGATGGACGGGAGCTCCGACAGGCGGCGGCTGTGGATGCCCAGGGCAGAGTCTTCGCCTTTACTGGGAATAAGTGCGTGGAGTGGGCGGGCCACGTTGTGGGAGAGGGGTCCGCTGTGGCGGGGAACATGCTCGTGGGTCCACAGGTAATACAGGAGATGAAGAATGCGTTCGAGGGCACCTCGGGCGAGCTGAGCGAGAGGCTTCTACTCGCACTGGAGGCTGGACAGGCGGCGGGCGGCGACAAGCGGGGAAGGCAGTCCGCGGCGCTGCTCGTGGGCTCGAAGGAGGATAGGCTCTACCACAACCTCAGGGTCGACGATCACCCCGACCCCGTAGCCGAGCTTAGGAGAATCTATGGGGTGGCAGTAGAGGCGTACAGGAAGTCTATTAGACAGAAGTGATTGGGAATTCTCAAGAATCGGGTTGAATCAGTCCCACAATAGTGCTCAGGAGCATCGTCTTTCCGGAGCCGTTAGGCCTCAGAAGCCAGAGGATCTCTCCTCCATGCATGACAAGAGAAACCCCTCTGAGGGCTGTAGTCTTCCCAAGGCTCTTGTATACCTCGCGCCCTCCTCTCCCCAGAAGAAGTAGTGTCCTCACAGGTGGAGCAGATCCGCGGCGACCAGGGCGT
>Ga0315280_10006460_pt1 | contig 16166 bp, 20 predicted proteins | sample YL17G06_40_MG_FD_203697 | JGI IMG/M metagenome (GOLD analysis project Ga0315280, IMG submission 203697) | Sediment microbial communities from Yellowstone Lake, YNP, Wyoming, USA - YL17G06_40 | ecosystem: Environmental > Aquatic > Freshwater > Lake > Sediment | place: USA: Wyoming | collected... | reverse complement strand
GCGCCTCTGGCGCGCAGGCGTCCGCTGGTTAAGCCGACCGTCGTGCCTGGGTAGTTCGATACAATCGTGCGTACGCCGGTCAGGCGGGAGAACAGAACGCTTTTGCCGACGTTGGGCTGTCCCACCAGCAGGATGTCGCTCTTTTTCCTGATTTCTTCAAAATCCAGCTCTGCCTAGCGGTCTTTCCCGCCTGCCGAGACGTCAAGACGTACCAGAATCTTGCGGGCCATGCCCCGGCCGATCGCCACCTGGGCCCGATTTACCAATACGACCACCGGGCCGCCCAAGGCCAGCTCGGAGAGCTTGCGAATCGCCTGCCCTTCGGCCAGGCCGAGAAGGCGCAGGCGCTGCTGCGCCCCCCAGCCGGCCTGGATGGCAACGATGGTGCCCTCCTCGCCTTTCGCCAGCTCAGTGAGAAGTCTTTCCATTCCGTTCGCCTTTCTTTGCCAGCCTGTCGAGCGATGACCGGATGCACTTTTCGCAGTCTTTCGGAGTACCGGGCCCGCGGCAAAAGGTGCAGGTCTGATCGATCCAGCGGATGTCGATCCGGGGGCAGACACGGATGAAATCGATGAACTGCGCTAGGCGGTCCAGTACCGGTTCCGAGACCTCATGTTCCATCCTGCAGGCGTTTTCCTCGGCGATTCGCTCTTCCAGGCCGAGCACGCGGCTTATGAAATCCTTGAGGACCTCATGGCGGTGAATGATGCGCTGGGCAAGACGCCCGCCCTCCGGGGTCAGGGTTACCAGGTCATAGGGAGCATAGTTCACCAGCTTCTTTTCGGCCAGGGCGCGGAGGGCTCCGGTGACCGAGGAACGGTTCACCTTGAGCCGCTCCGAAATGTCCTTGCCTCGAGCGGCCCCTTTGGCGCGGGCGATGTGCTGGATGGCCTCCAGGTAGTCTTCGAGGCTTTCGCCAAGAATCTTTCTTTTTATGGCTGTTTTTTCGAAATTCCAAACATTTTACGCCGCACCAAAATGAATTTCAAATAAAAACTGATTTCCGGCTCGGCGCAAGGGGTGTAGAATACCGAGGAGGAACCAAGGCATGTGTCAAGCAACGGTTTATCTGGGTCAGCGGGAGATCGCCCAGGAAATTTCCGGCCTGGAGTCGGAGGAGGGCGGAGTGCGGTTGACGAGCCTGTTCGAAGAGTCTCGGTTCGTGGCCGGCCGCATCCGGAGCATCGATTTTCTGAAACACCGGGTGCTGCTGGAGGCGCTCGAGGAGGATCCCGATGACCGATCCTGAAAAACTGCGGATCGTTCTGCCGCACTGGATGGAGCACACAGGAGAACACGCCGGGGAGTTCCGGAGTTGGGCCCGGAAGGTGCAGCCGGTTCAGGAGCAGCTCACGGCGGCCGCTGAGCTTTTGGAGCGGGCGAACGAGCGCCTGCAGGAAGCCCTGCAGCGGCTGGGTGGAGCGCTGGACCATCCGCGCGATTAAAGACGCGTTCCAGTCTATGATTTCCAGACCTCCATTGATCCGACAGGCAATAAAACCGCTCATAAATCGTCTTATCGATGAATACGGATTTCCGCATTGCCCGGAATTGACGACTTGGCAGGGTCCATCCGGCGGCTGATTCGTGCAGGCGGGACTCGTCGAACGGGCCGCAAACCCCGACGAGCGGAGGGCCCGCCTTCCGCGGCGTGCCGGGGCCTGGCGAAAAAGGGAACAGCGCATGATGAAGCTTTTCCGAAACCTGAAGCCATTCGCCTTGTCCATCGCGGTCGTTTTAGCCCTCGTGGCCGCCCAGGCGATTGCGGAGCTGTCCCTGCCCACCCTGATGTCCGATATCGTGGACACGGGCATCGTGAAGGGCGACACGGTCTACATCCTGCGCGTGGGGGCGCGGATGCTCCTGGTGGCTCTAGGCGGTGTGCTCTGTTCGATCGCCGCATCGTGGCTGTCGGCCCGCGTCGGAATGGGCTTCGGACGGGATCTGCGCCGCAAGGTTTTCACGCGCGTTGAGCGATTCAGCTTGAGCGAGTTCGACAGATTCGGCACCCCCTCCCTAGTCACCCGGACAACCAACGACATCACCCAGGTGCAGATGTTCACGATGATGTCCATGCGCATGATGGTTATGTCCCCCATCATGGCGGCAGGCGGGGTCATCATGGCCCTGCGGCAGGACGCGAAGCTCACCTGGGTCCTGGCGGCCGTGATCCCCGTCATCGCCGGCGTCGTCGCCATCACCGCCAACCGGGCGCTGCCCCTGTTCCGGGCGGTCCAGGCAAAGATCGATAGGATCAATCTGGTGCTGCGCGAGGGGTTGAGCGGTGTGCGTGTGATCCGGGCATTCAACAGGGTCGATCACGAAAGGGCGCGATTCGATGCGGCGAACCTCGACCTGACGGACACCTCCATCAAGGTCAACAAGCTCATGGCCCTCATGATGCCGATCATGATGCTCCTCATGAACCTGACCACGATCGCCATCGTCTGGTTCGGCGCGAAACGCATCGAGCTGGGGGAGATGCACGTGGGCAGTCTCATGGCGTTCATTCAGTACGCCATGCAGATCCTATTCTCGCTGCTCATGCTGTCCTTCCTTTTCATCATGCTTCCGCGCGCTTCCGCCTCCTCGGGCAGGATCAACGAGGTGCTGGCCATGGAGCCGACTATCAACGACCCGGCCGAAGCGAGGAAGGCGGAACGGGAGCATGGACACATCGAGTTCAGGAACGTCACCTTCCGCTACCCCGGCGCCGAGGAGCCCGTGCTGCGCGGTATCTGCTTTGAGGCAAAGCCGGGCGAGGTGACGGCGATCATCGGAGGCACCGGCGCGGGAAAGTCGACCCTGGTCAACCTCATCCCGCGCTTCTATGATCCGGAGGAAGGCGCAATCCTCGTGGACGGCGTGGACATCAGGCGGATGGTGCAGGAGGACCTGCGCCGCCGGCTGGGCTTTGTCCCGCAGCGGGCGGTCCTGTTCAATGACACCGTCGCGGCAAATATCCGCTTCGGCAAGGAGGATGCCAGCGACGAAGAGGTGGCGCGGGCCGCGGAGACTGCGCAGGCCCTCGAGTTCATCCTGGCAATGCCTCAGGGCTTTCAGTCCGTGATCGCTCAGGGAGGGACGAACCTTTCCGGTGGACAGAAGCAGAGGCTGGCCATCGCCCGGGCCCTCGTGAGGGATCCCGAGATCTACGTGTTCGACGACACCTTCTCGGCCCTCGACTTCAAGACCGATGCGGCGCTGCGCGCGGCGCTGCGGCGGCAGACGGCGGAGTCCACGGTCATCATCGTGGCGCAGCGGGTGAATACGGTGATGGACGCCGACAGGATCATCGTGCTGGACGACGGCCGGGTGGCGGGAATGGGGCGGCACAGGGAGCTGGCAGGCGGGTGCCAGATCTACCGCGAGATCGTCTCCTCGCAGCTCTCCGAGGAGGAACTGGCATGAGCGACGCGCGCGTTCGCGGGCAGGACCTGGCGGGATCCCGGCCGCCGGGCGCCGTTGGGCAGGGACTGACTGCGGGTTTCGGGCCGGGCGCAGGACCCGGCGGCCGGGGACCGCTGAGAGGTCACGGCCTTAGGGGCTTGGGACGGCCGGTGGAGAAGGCGAAGAACTTCGGCAAGTCCCTCAAGCGGCTCATCGGCTACTTGAAGCCGCGCATGGGGGCCCTCATCGCGGTGTTCTTCATGGCTGCGATGAGCACCGTGTTCGCCATCTTCGCCCCGAAGATCATGGGCCTGGCCACGACCAAGCTCTTCGCAGGCCTCGTGGCGAAGCTGAGGCAAGTGCCCGGAGCGGCGATCGACTTCACAGCCATCGGCCGGATCGTCATGTGGCTGTTCGCGCTGTATGCTGCCAGCGCCATCTTCAGTTATGTCCAGCAGTTCATCATGGCCACGGTCGCACAGAGAACGGTGTACGACATGCGCCGCGACGTGAACGAGAAGCTCTCGAGGCTGCCCCTCAAGTTTTTCGACGGCCGCACGCACGGGGAGATCATGAGCCGGGTCACCAACGACGTGGACAACATCGCCGGCACGCTCCAGCAGAGCCTCACCCAGCTCATCAGCTCCGTGGTCACCATCGTCGGGGTGGTCGTGATGATGCTCACGATCAGCCCCCTGCTCACCCTGATCACGCTGGTGGTTCTCCCTCTGAGCTTCATTGTGACCCAGGTCGCAGCACCGCGCGCCCAGAAGCACTTCGCCGAACAGTGGAAGCAGCTCGGCGAACTGAACGGCCACGTGGAGGAGATGTACACGGGCCACCCCGTCGTGAAGGCCTTCGGTCACGAGCGAAAAAGCGTGGAGAAGTTCGACGCGGTGAACGCGAAGCTATACCAGGCGAGCTGGAGAGCGCAGTTCATCTCGGGGCTCCTGTTTCCCCTCATGACTTTCGTCAACAATCTCGGCTACGTGGCCGTAGCCGTCATGGGGGGGATCCTGGTCACGAGAAAGGCCATCGCGATCGGCGACGTGCAGGCCTTCATCCAGTATTCACGGCAGTTCACGCAGCCCATCACGCAGACGGCGAACATCGCCAACATCCTGCAGTCCACCGTCGCTTCGGCCGAGAGGGTATTCGAGCTGCTGGACGAGCCGGAGGAGGAGCCCGACGCTGCCGACGCGGTGGCGCTTTCCTCTCCGAAAGGCGATGTCCGCTTCCAGAAGGTGCGCTTCAGCTACAAGGAGGATGCGCCCCTCATCGAGGACCTCGATATCGACGTGCCGCATGGCTCGACCATCGCCATCGTAGGGCCCACCGGGGCGGGGAAGACCACGCTGGTGAACCTCCTGATGCGCTTCTACGAGATCCAGGGCGGGCGGATCACCGTGGACGGCGTCGACATCCGCCGGGTGAGGCGGGGGGACCTACGCTGCAGCTTCGGCATGGTGCTGCAGGACACGTGGCTGTTCAACGGCACCATCCGCGACAACATCGCCTATGGGCGGCCGACGGTCAGCTACGCTGAGGTGCATCAGGCCGCCGCCGCCGCGCACGCAGACCACTTCATCCGTACGCTGCCGGACGGGTACGACACTGTGCTGAACGAGGAGGCATCCAACATCTCCCAGGGGCAGCGGCAGCTGCTCACCATCGCCCGGGCCATCCTCATCAACCCGGCCATCCTCATCCTCGACGAGGCCACAAGCTCCGTGGACACGCGCACGGAGCTCCTGATCCAGAAGGCCGTTGCAGGCCTCATGAAGGGACGCACGAGCTTCGTGATCGCGCACCGTCTCTCAACGATCCGGGACGCCAAGACGATCCTGGTGATGAACCACGGCAAGATCATCGAAACAGGCGGCCATGCGGAGCTGCTCGCGAGGGGCGGCTTCTACGCGGAGCTCTACAACAGCCAGTTCACCGGGAGGAGCCTCGCCCAGGAGGCGGGGGCCGGGGCTGGCTCATCGTGAGCCACGAACAGCGGTATGGCGGTATTTCTCCGTCGCTCTGGTGCTAATGGCCTCGGTGTTCAGGTCCTGACCGCGATGCTGTACGGGCAGATCACCTCGGCCTTCGGGGTGGGCGAAATCGTGAAAACCTTGGAAGCCAATCGGCGCAAGCCGATAGACAAGGCCCAACAGCCTTCCGGCCGGACCCGAAGGAGGTTCCACAACCCGCTGAAGACGCTCTCTTTGGGGGGCTATTTGATGACTAGACCGTACGGCAGTGTATACAAGAGCATTGTTCGGATCCTGCAGGCAATAAACATGCTCTCAGATCGTCTATTATTACAGAGAAAGCAAGAGGAGGTTGGCACGATGGATACGCAACACTCGAACAGACGCGGGCTGGCTGGCGAGCATCCCTTCACCGATCTTGGTCAGTTGCTCATTTATCCCGTTTTGTTGATCACCTGGATCACGGACTCCTTTATTTTTCGCTATTCCGTATTCCTCGCGGTCCACGTGCCGGCCTACATTCGCTTTCCCATCGGCATAACCATCTTGTTCGCTTCCGCTTTATTAGTTTTGTCGGCGCATAAGGCTCTCTTCGGGGAGCCTGCCGGGAAACCCCGCCTCATCACCACGGGCGCTTTCGCGCTTGTCCGCCACCCATTGTACTTCGGCTCATGGCTGTTCTCAGTCGGCCTGGTCATAATAACGTTTTCTGCTTCTTCCGTATTTGTGAGCCTCGTGATCCTGCTTTTCCATCTCCTGATGGCTAGATACGAAGAGAGGCTCCTGTTGCGGAAATTAGGTGATGAATACCGGGAATATCAGGTGCGTGTTTCCATGTTCTTTCCCGTCAAGTTCGGAAGAAGGCTGGCACAGGGGACTGGTTTAGGAGCGCGGTCGGCAGAGGTACCAGGCCGAACCCGATGAAGTCATGATCACCGCGACCTCCACGAAGAACTCCTGCAGCTCCCGCACTCCACTGCGCCGAAAGCGCCGGTAGTCGCTGCGCTCCAGTACCTCCAACAGACAGGTAAACAGCCCGGGACCCTGAAGCCGTCGAGGGGAATAATCGTAGACCAGCACAAGGCCCCGCGACACCCTTCGGGCCTCGTCATAGAACCGCCGCCGCTGCGCAGGCTGCAGGCCGTGGACCACGTGGGAGGCGAGCACCAGATCGAAGCGCCGGGCGGGGAAATCCAGTGCCTCCAGGGGATCGCCCACGGACAGGCGAACGGCATGGGCCCCCAACCCCCCCTTCCGGAGCAGCCGCCTTGCCGTGGCGACCATTCGGGGTGAAGCATCCACCGCCCAGACCTCGTGTCCCATTTCCGCCAGAACGGAGATGTAGGCGCCGGTGCCGCAGCCGATGTCCAGGATCCGGGCTTTCCTGGGGATACCCAGCCGCTGTTGGATCGCTTTGAAGGTTCGCCGAAAAGCCAGGCGCTGGGCATGGAACAGGAGTCCGTAAATCCAAGCTATCCTGTCGAAAACCCGGATCCGGGGATCGGCGGCGAAGCGAGAGCTGGCACTCGAGCCAGGAAGGTTCACGTTGCGGGCCACAGGCCGCCCATTCTACGACGGCGCGACGACCCGGACAAGGGGGATTCTTTGGTCATCCAACCTATACGATTGACAAAAGAGAATATGCTCATATTATGAAAATCCTGGACCGCGTATGATCGAATCACAAAGTTTTGCAGTGAAGCAACGAATCATTCAGAAGCTTCTGCCAGCCGCCGAACGGCATACGGTTTGCAGAGTCCAGGTAGGGCTGATCTATTCCGCAGTCCAGCTGGATTCGGGAGCCGTCGGGGTGGCCTACACCTTCCCGGGGTCGCGGGAATGCCGGGAAGAGAACGCCGGCGAACGGCGGCCTCTGGCGGGCGCGAAAGCTTCAATACTGCTCGCCGGTCTTGGCGGCGCGGATCTGCTGGCTTCCACGCTGGGGCTGGCCACGGCGAATGCCCTTCTCGCCGACGGTCCTGCATCGCCGAATGCGCGGGAAGGGGATGTGCTGGAAAACCTTCACATTCGGAAAGGTGACCGGGTGTGCATGGTGGGCTGTTTTGTCCCCGTGCTGACGAGTCTAAACAGCCGTGAGATCTCGGTCACGGCGGTGGAGGAGATCCCCAAGCCCGGAAGCCTGCCGGCCCAGGAGGCGGAACGGCTGCTTCCTGAAAGCCAGGTGGCCATCATCACCGCCACCAGCCTCATCAACGGGACTCTGGATCACCTGCTGGAGCTTTCCCGGCGCTGCCGCGAGGTGGCCCTGCTGGGCCCTTCCACTCCGCTTGTGCCAGAGGTGTTTTTCGATACCCCGGTGAGCTGCCTTGCCGGAATCAGGGTGCTGGAGAGCGAAAAAGTGCTTCAGAGCATTGCCGAGGGGCAGGGTTTTCGCGTATTCAAGCGGTATGTCCGTAAAGTGAACATTCCTATAGCGAAGCTCTGATTCATGGGACGAGCCGGTACAGATCCATATGTTTCATCTTGAGTATTTCTATTGATGAATAACCTGCTGTTTGCGCCCAGCCTTCGATTTTACGCGGCGACAGGCGGTGGTGCAGCGGCGGCCCCTGCTGTTCCCTGCGGTAAGGCCACTCCAGAATCGCCACGCGCTTCCGGGCGACCCGCCGCGCCTCACGCAGCGCCTGGAGCGGATCATCCGTCTCGTGTAGAACGTGTCCGAGAAATACCAAATCGAAAACACGCTCCCCAAACGGCAGCTCCTCGAGCACGGCTTGCCTGAACTCGACTCCGGGAACGGCGGCCCGCGCCGCCTTCAGCAGTTCCCCATTCGCATCGATGCCCGTCACCCGCAGCCCTTGAGCGGCGAAGGCCTCGGCGAAAATCCCGGTTCCGGTTCCTACATCCAGGACGCTGCGGATAGAAGCGTTTTCCAGACTCAGGTTCACAACCGCGGCCACCTCGAGGAGGGCGACTCTGGCGGGAGAGCGCAGAGACTCCGCTTGTCCGTGAAAGCGTTTTTCGTGTCTTTTGCCTTTACCTCCCGTCATGCAGTAGGAATGTATCCCAATCACCAGCCGGATGAAAAGGAACCGACCGCAGCCGGAATACCTCAAGCCGTGTATACTTGCAGGAACCGTTTGGCGATCAGGAATCCCTGTTTTACCTTATCCACGCTGCCCTCCCAGTTCGGGTCCTCGTGCTCGATGTTCAGGCAGTAGTCGTAGCCCACGTTGTACAGGGTCTTCACGACTTCCTGCCAGTTCACCTGACCCATGCCCGGGATGCGGCGTTGCTGCACGCCGATGCCGGCGCTCAAGATACCTTGCTGGTAGCCCATCTCCTCGTCCAGGTCCATGTCCTGGGCATGCACGCAGAAGATGCGCGGGCCGAAGTCGCGGATGAAGCGGATGTAGTCGATCCTCTGCCAGACGAAGTGCGAGGGATCGTACATGATGCCGTAGTTCGGCTGCGGGACGGCCTCGAACATGCGGCGCAGGATGGCGGGGGAATAGCTTAGATTGTCGCCCCCGGGCCAGGTGTCGTGCCAGAGCATCGGGCAGTGTTCGATGGCGATTTTCACGTTGTGATCGGCGGCAAAACGCACCAGGTCGGGCCACACCTTCAGGTATTCGGCGAAGTGCCGGTCGATGTTCTCCTGCCAGCTCCTGCCGGCGATGCCGGCCGGCCTTCCGGTAAATGTCCCGACGATGCCCACCCCCAGTTTTTCGGCTCCGAGGATCACCTTCTTCAGGTGGGCGATCACGCGCCCCCGGTGTTCCAGGTCCTCGTCCAGGGGGTTGGGATAGTAGCCGAGGGCGGAAATTTCCACGCCCTTGGCCGCGCACTCGCCCCGAATCTCATCGACGCGCGTCCGGCTCAACGCACCCGCGTCGATGTGTACCACCCCACCATACTTGCGGTCCCTGCCGGCTCCGGCGGGCCAGCAGGCCACTTCGATCGAGCCGAAGCCGTTGGCCGACAGAAAGTCCAGCACCTGGGCGAAGCTCAGGCTGGGAAACGCCGCGCTCATGATTCCGATTTTCATGCTCCTTCCCTCCTTCGCCTGATGAAATACGCCGACCCGTGCCTCTGCGGCTCGCTTCGAAAACGGGCCGTTTCTTCGCGCAGCCGCTTCAGCTCGAAAGGAAGACGGGCTGCGGATGCCTCCGCCAGCGCAGCTTCGAGAGGCCCTCCCTGCTTCATATGGCGGCCGAGGGTGTCCGGAGCCGCTTCTTCGATAATACGCGCGTACCCCAATGGATTAGCCCGAAACGCAGCCGGATCGACGGTCACGAGTCACGCCTTCTCGACAGGTTCTTGAAGATATTCACATGGGCACCGTCCGAGCATATTCCGTATACGCCCGTCCGAACTTCCGCCGGTTGTACTCCGGTTCCGTCCTCGCTGCCAGCCACATCAGCGCCGCGGTGACAGCCGCCAGACACAACGAGAACAGGGACTGGAACAGAAGCACCAGGGCCAGTGACCAGAGGGCAATTCCCAGAGTCATTGGCTGACACAGAAGTCCGAAAACCCCGTTGGTCACCAGCAGCTCGGACTCCGTCAGGTCCCTGGCTCGGCCGCTGCGGTGCAGAGCGATGAGCGCCGAAATCACCAGCGCGCCTGAAGGAAGGAAAAGAATCAAACCGGCAATTCGAGCGGCAGTGCTGTTGAGTCGCGCCCAGGCTGCAGCGCTCCCCAAAATCAACTCTACAGCCACTATCGAAATGAACATCACCAGTCCGAAATGCATGAACATCTCGCTTCGGATGCGCTGGCGCAGCGCATGGACGATCCAGCGGAGGTTGAATGCCCAGATAGCCGCGAGCAGGACGCCCAACAGCATATACCGAACCATGATCGTGCCTTAACCGCCGATTATGAGGCCTGCGCCGGCTTAACACAATTCTGCGATCCTCGGGGCACGACAAACTCGGCGGCCTGCATGCCGGGCGGGCGGGCAACGACCTTGCGCTTCCAACGCCCGCCGCGGTAGTAGAGGAAGTTGGCCGTGAAGCTCACCACCCAGCCTGCAGAATGGCACCGGCCGACAGCAACGCCGCAGTGGTCGCCGCCGAGGCGGCGGCGGCGGTCGGGAAGATGAAGGTCGTGTCCATCGTCTTTCGCAGGCGCTTGAAATCCTTGGCGCCAATGATCACCCGAGCTTCGCCGCCCTGCAGGCCCGTGTCCGTCCGGCACGGGCGCCGTCAGCGGCGTACGATGCGGAATCCGCTCACCCTGTACCGGTTGCCCGGCTGGGTGGTGAAGCTGCGGAATGCCGAGCGAAAGCCATTTTGGAAATCGTTCCACCACGACCCGCCGCGCAGCACCATATACTCAGTCGCGGAATCGCTTCGGAAAAAGTATCGATCCAAGCGCGGCGAATCGGCGATTTCGTCATCGCTTTGGGCGTTGTCGCTGCACCACTGCCACACGTTGCCGCTCATGTCGGCCAGCCCTTGAGGCGTATCTCCTTGAGGGCTTCTGCTGCCCACGGAGGCCGTGTTCGAAGCCCTGGCCGGCGCCACCCTGCAAACGGCGTTCTTCGGATTCCAGGTATCGCCCCATGGGTAGATCCGCTCCGCCTGATCGGGTGCGCCTTTGGCCGCCGCATACTCCCACTCCGTCTCGGTAGGCAGACGGTATCCGGAGGCGCCGAGGTCCGCGCGCCCGCAGCCGTCGTAGGCCGGGGTCAGGTCTTCTTTACGGGAAAGCCAGTTGCAATAGGCCACCGCTTCATACCAGCTCACACCCACGACGGGTTGGTCCGAGCCGTTGAACTTGGGGTCCTTCCAGTAGGCGGGTTGCGCGATTCCCCCTTTCCATGCCCAGCCGTTCACCGTCCAATAGCTTCGCTCGGCGTAGCCTCCGTCTGCGATGAACCTGCCGAATTGGCTATTGGTGATCGGGAACCTGGAAATGGAGAAGTTATAGGAGAGGGTTTGGGATACATTGGGACCAAGCGAGCCGTCTCCCATCGTGAAGGAGTCTCCCGCCGCGCATATTTCGGTGAAAAAAATATCGGTTGCGGACTGGGCAGCGGCCTGAGGTGCAGCGCAGAAAACCGCGTATATGAGCGCAAGGGCATATGCTACGGACCGAATCATTGCATCCTCCTGAACCCTAATCATGCGGAGCGAACGGCTGCTCGTGCATCATGGGCCTGAGCTTGAGCGCCTTGCTCTTTCCATCGATGTGCCGGAGCATTTCGCGGGCTGCCTCGATCGGGTCGAGCTCAAAAGCCGCCACGTCGGTCAGGATTTTCAGGATCCTGCTGTTGTCGACGCAGGAGCCCGCGTGCAGCACAGCCGGCATGCCGGCGGCGCCGCGGAGCCTGCCGGCGATGATCGCATCGTTCAACGGCCAATACGCGGGCCGGCAGGTTCCTCCAAATGAAGTGGAAGACGCTTTCAGCGCTGAATCCGGCCACGATCCCATCGTTAAACCGGGGCACGATCTGCTTGTGTCCATTGCGGTTGGGGAAGTTGTCGATGGCTGCCTCGATGATTGGGGTGGCGATCTCGACCGCTTTGTCCTCGTGAAACACGAGGTGGTCGAAACCCGGAATCTTGGCCTTGGTAGAGGTGGTGAGCAGCTTGGTGTGGAAGTGCTTTGTTTCGTTGGCCGTGCAGCAGATGCCGGCCAAATTGATTCCCTTGTCTCCCTTTGAGAAACGGCCGCGATGATGTCCGAGAGCGTGGGCCCGTGACAGTGGACCACCAGTCGGTGGCGAACATAGAGCCTCCCCATCCGTCTTCCAAGGCGGCTCTCCTCCCCTGGCGGATCAAGTTCCGGTGGGGGGCCATGCGCATCTCGCCATCCGGCTGGCCGAACTCGTTCAGCGCCGCCCGCGCCACGACGGCCGCGATCCGGCTGAGCTCGAGCCCGGAGGTTCAGTTCTCTGGCCATGAAAAAACCTCCCGCAGCCTTCCTTAGACAGTTATCACCATTCCCGAACTCAAGGGTTTGAAACGGTCCTGGAAAGCTAGGAACAGCTCTACCTGGGCGCGGAAACCGGTGCAGTGCCCGGCAGCGACCCAGCCGATGTTCATCTGCTGGAGGGCCTGTACCGTCTTTTTGATGCGCTGCCCGGGAGCATCCCACAGATGCAAGCCCCCCACGATCCCCTCGATACGGTCGGTGCCGGCCAGCTCCTCGCTGGCCCTGAGGATATTCACGATGCCGGCATGGCTGCACCCGGTGATGATCACCAGGCCTTTCCCGTTGAGGCGGGCGATCAGCGAGAGGTCATCGGGCAGGGTATCGGCTTTAAGCCTCCCTTGCTCGATGGTCTTGAATATCTCACAAGCCTCCTCGAAGTCGGTCCGGCGCGGCACCTCGCCGGTGGTGGTCAAGCCCGGCATGAGCTGCAGAGGATCGCGGCATAATAAAAGCGCTGCTCCCGCTTCCTCGAGACGGCTAGGCCCGTTGAGGCTATCTACGCCTACGCTTCGCAGAAACGGGTCAGAGCTGAGGTGGGGATGGAAAGTTTCCGGGTGCGCCACCACCGGCAGCTGCCTCTTGCCGATGGCTCGGAGCACCTCGACCAGTCCTCCGGTGTGATCGTAATGGCCATGGCTCAGGCAGATCGCATCGATGCGGCCCGGATCCACACCCAACTCCTTCATGTTGAAAAGGAGGGCCTGGGCGTTTTGACCAACGTCCATAAGGATGTTTCTCCGTTGCGCCCCCCTGGCAGCCTCGAGCAGTACCGAGATTCCGTGCTGCCCCAGCAGCGTGCGCTCCTGGCCGACCGAGTCAACGGCTAGAATCTGGATCCTCAAAGTATCCAGCTCTTCCATGTCATCCATCTCCCGCGCCGCGGTTGCGGCTATTCCCTGGTCATGGGTGAGCCGCACTGCGGGCAGGTTACGGAGTAGCAAGGAACGCCTCTCCGGTGGGGTACGAGGGCACCGCATTTTGGGCAGAGGCAGTTCCCTACTGGCCCTGAACCAGGACGGTTTCCTCCCATGCGCCCCCGCCCCGCTCCGGAGCCGCCCATTCTTCGCCCCCCGCCGGTCCCTCCACCGGCACCCCTGCCCGAAGGTCCGGTTCCGTTTCTTCTTGGCATAATTCTATACCTCCATTACGACTGTAAATCAACGTCCGCCCACGTCGTTGCGACTGCGCGGGAAGCGTCTCACATAAAAGGTGTCGCCCTGGTACTCCGTTTCCACCAGCCGGCCTTGCTCCAGGAGCGCCCGCACCACCGACCAGCGAGTGCCGCTTTTCGACAGGAGTGATTCCACTGCCTGACGCCGCATAGGGTGTACGGCTGTGATGGCCAGAAGATCTTCTGCCGCATTGCCTCCGACCGTAAACTCCTCGCCTTCGCTACCGGTAAGGAGCTCCGCGGGTACGCCGATGGAACCGAGCAGCTGATAGGCTTTCGTCACCGTTCCCTCATCCGGAGCCTTGACCCAGCGCTCGGCAGGAGGCCGGGTGGGGATCGAAAGGTAGGCCAGCGCGGGTTTGAGCCGCCGCAAAAAAGCAGCCGCCGCGCCGAGATCTTCATCGGTGTCGTTGCGCCCCTGCACCAGCATGGTTTCCGTGACCAGTCGGCCGGGAAAGGATTCCCGGAAGCGGAGCATGCCCTCTAGGATGGAGGCGAGCCGAAGGGAGCGGTGGGGCCGGTTCAGCCGCCGCCAGGAAAGCTCGCGCACCGCATCGACTTTAAGGCTGATCCAGTCCGCCTGCCGCAGATCGCGCTGCACGTCCTTCCTGTCGATCAGAGAGGCGTTGGAGATTACGGCTACCGGCACGGCCAGCGGCCGCAACAGTGCGATGGCTCGGCCCAGCTCGAGGTCCAGGGTCGGTTCCCCGTCCGGGACGAAACTGAGGTAGTCCACCCGCTCGCCCCTTGTTTGAAGCGCCCGAAGGCGGTTCTGAACTTGCTCCCGGATTTCGGCGGGATCGAAGAAACGCCGGCGCTGCACCCCCAAAGTCCGGGTTCTCCCCACCTGGCAGTAGGCGCAGGAATAGCTGCAAACCTTGGGTGGGATGTTGTTCAGCCCCAGGCTGCGCCCCAGCCGCCGGGAAGGGACGGGGCCGAAGAGAATCATGCCCGCTCGGGCGTCAGTGGTCGCAGACGTTCTGTCCGGCCTGCAGCGTGCCCTCCAGATAGGAGCTCACCAGGGCCTCCGGGCTCTGGGCCGAAGCGCCCACGACCACCTCGATCCCATTCTGGGCGAACAGGTTCTGAGCCCGCGTGCCCATCCCCCCGGCGATGATCAGCTGAGCCCCGTGCTCGGCCAACCATCGGGGGAGCAGGCCCGGCTCGTGTTCGGGCGCCTGAAGCTCCTGCTTCCCCAGGATGGTCTTGGCCTTGGGGTCCACGTCGATCAGGGCGAAGCGCTCGCAGTGGCCGAAGTGCATGGACAATTTCCCGTCGGCAAGAGGAATGGCGATACGCATCATAGTCCTCCTTCCCATATGTTTGATCTAATGATTTGCTGCCGGCGAAACCAGGTCGCCCGCCGGCTCGATTTCCTGAATCGAGCGTACAATGCTCTGGAAGGCCGCCGCCGTTTCGGAGGCGGAGGCCGCGGCCGCATAGACGAAAGGCCTGCCGCTATCCCCAGAGAGGGAAATGCCCGCCTCCAGGGGGATGCGGCCCAGGAAAGGCACCTTCATCTCATGCGCCATGCGCTCGCCGCCGCCGGCGAGAAAGATTTCGGTTTTCGTCCCGCAGTGAGGGCAGACGAACCCGCTCATGTTTTCCACCACGCCCAGGACGCGCAGGCTGAGCTGGCGGCAGAAGGTGATGGACTTGCGCACCGAGGCCAGGGCCACTTCCTGGGGGGTGGTGACGATGATCGCCCCGTCGGCCTCCTCGATGAGCTGGCACACCGAGAGGGGCTCGTCGCCGGTGCCCGGCGGCGCATCCACGATCAGGTAATCCAGGTCCCCCCACTCCACGTCTTTCAGGAACTGCTTGATCACCCCCATTTTCATCGGACCCCGCCAGATGACCGCCTCTTCCCGGCGACGCAGCAGGAAGCCGATGGACATGACCTTCAGCTCCCCCAGCTCCACGGGAAGCAGGCAGTCCCCTTCGGCCAGGATCTGCTCCCCTTCCAGCGCCAACATGGTCGGCACGCTGGGGCCGTGGATATCCACGTCCAGCAGCCCCACGCGCCTGCCTTTGCCCATCAGGGCCACCGCCAGGTTCACCGCCACGGTGCTCTTGCCCACGCCGCCCTTGCCGGACAGCACTAAAATCTTGTGCTCGATGCGGCACAGCCGGCGATGCAGATTCCGGCGGTCCGCAAAGTCCTGGTCGCTCTCCCCTTGGCGCTTTTCCGGGGCCGCGTTCTGTATTGTTTCATCGTCGGTCTTGCGGCGCGCCAGGAAGTCGCGGCAGGCGGCCTGCAGTGTGTTCGCCGAAAGCAGGGCGCAGTGTTCCACGTCCCGGGGCAGGCCGCCCAAGGCTTGCAGAACGTCCTTCTGCCGGACTTGCAGGGCCTGTTCGACGTCCTTTCCGACCGCCAGTTCCGTGGCTGCACTGCCGCTGGCTAGGGAGGGGCCGCAGCCGTCGGTGATGAACGTGCAGGCCCGTACCTTGCCCACAGCGACCTGCAGCCAGAACTCCATGGTATCCCCGCAGGGTCCGGTGATGCGGGCATGCCCGCTGCACCGTGGCATCCGGCCGTAGTTTCTGGGGTTCAGGGCGTGTCTGGCAGCCTCGGGCGTGAGTTCAGTTGACCCGGTCTGCTGTCTGTCTTGTTGTTCCATTGGCTTCTCCAATTGATGCAAACTCCTCCCATACCCGACGGACCGCCTGCGCCGCCGGACCGCCGAGCTCCACCACTGAGCGGGCCTGAATCTGCGCCG